>JGI24137J36423_1000318_pt1 | contig 13021 bp, 14 predicted proteins | sample BarGraNGADG00311_FD_36423 | JGI IMG/M metagenome (IMG submission 36423) | reverse complement strand
GTCAGGCCGGACCGCAGCTCGTCGTTGTTGTCATCCAACAAGGGCGACCCGAGTCGCGGCGCCCACCTCCTCCCTGTCGGTGACGGACGCTAGGCTGATCACGCGCGTTGCTTCACATCAACGCGAGCGGCCGGCCCGCCGGCGGTGGCGGCAATTTCCGATCAGGCGCGGAGGAACGACGTGGCAGACACCAAGGTAGTTTTCATCGCGTTCGCCATCGAGGACGAGCGTCAGCGCGACTTCCTCAAGGGGCCCGATTATTGGGCGGCGGCACAAGCCTGCTCGACCTTCGCCCGCTTGTTGTTCATATCTAGAAGGTTGGAGAAGGCCCATGGCTGACGACTTGGTACGTCGCGCCCAATCGTTCGTGAACTCGACGTACAACGATGGCGCGACTCTTGGCATATCAAAGTTGGAGGAGGATGGGCTCACCGGATGGACCACGATGCACGCGCTGACCCGGGCTCTTCAGTACGAAATGGGCATCAGTTCCCTTTCGGACTCCTTCGGACCGACCACGCTGTCGACTATTCGGGTNATGTACGGCACGCTCGACGAAGCCACCGTCCCCTCGGCGAACTTCTGCCGAATCCTCCAGTCCGCCCTGTACTGCAAGGGTTACGACGGCGGCGAGATCGACGGCACATACAACTCCCGGGTCCAGGCCGCCGTCCTGAAGTTGAACCAGAACATGGGCTTGGATATCGCGTATCCGGGCAGTTCCCTGCGGCCGAAGGTCGTCAAGGGCCTGTTCAACATGGACGCCTACGTCACCGTCAGCGGAGGTTCGGACGCCATCCGCTCAATTCAGCAGTGGTTGAATGGCCGTTACATCCTCCGTTCGGATTTCTATGTCATCCCATGCGACGGCCATCACTCCCGGGACGTCGCCAAGTCGATGTTCTTTGCGATCCAGTATGAATTAGGCATGGCCGACGGTACTGCGAACGGTGTATTTGGACCTGGCACACAGTCCGGCCTGAAGTCCCACACGGTCTCGATCTCCACCGCTGGCACCTGGGCGCAACTTTTCACCGCAGCGATGATCCTCAACAAGCGTAACGTTCAATTCGGGAACTTTACGGCAGAGGTGAAGACCGGCGTAGAGAGTTTCCAGTCATTCATCAAGCTCACGGTCACCGGGACCGGCAACTTTCAGACGTGGGCCTCGCTACTCGTCTCGTATGGCGACCAGACACGCAAGGGAACGGCGTGCGACGGCGTCACGATGATCACACCGGTGCGCGCGCAGATCCTGAAGAATGCCGGCTTTGAGTATATAGGTCGGTACCTCTTCAACTCGGGAACCGGCCTGCCGGAGAAGCAGATACAGCCTGGTGAGCTCGCCACGATCAAAGAAGCCGGCCTGCGCTGTTTCCCGATCTACCAGACGTGGAGCCGGTCGGCGGACTATTTCGGTGACCTCCAGGGCACCAACGACGCGTTCAAAGCGATCGAATGGGCTCAGTACCACGGCTTCAAGCCCGGCACGATCATCTACTTCGCGGTCGACTACGACGCGATCGACGGTGAAGTTACACAGTACATCGTTCCGCACTTCCGCAGCGTGATGCGCACCATCGGCGAGAACTCCGGCTACGGCGTGGGCATTTACGGACCTCGAAACGTGTGCCAACGCATCGCGGACGCCGGGTACGCGGCGGCGAGCTTCGTGTCGGACATGTCGAGCGCGTTCTCGGGGAACCTCGGCTTCCCTATGCCTACGAACTGGGCGTTCGACCAAATCGCAACCATCACCGTCGGCGCGGGTACCGGCGCGATCGAGATCGACAACGACATCGCCTCCGGCCGTGACAACGGCCAGGGCGACTTCAACGCCAGCTCCTACACCGAGGGCTTGGATGTCGACCTGGACAAAGTTGCATACCGGGACACGATGTTGACGGACGTCCAAAACTACCTGACGTCGATCGGCGTTCCAGAATCTGGCGGCGACGGCTGGACCGACACGGACTGGGCCACGTTGGGCGGCATCTCCACCACCACGGCGTACGACCTGGTGCTGAGTGCGGACTGGCTGTTCACGTCATTGGCGTGGCAACTTAAGCTCCGCAAGGCCCTGATTCAAGCGCCGGTGCTGTGGGAACTTCGCAAGCTGAATCCCGGCGACTTCGCCGCCGACGAGGCTGTCAAGCTTGGCCTGAAGGACGACTCCAGCACCGGTTGGGGCCAGATTTTTTCCTGGGTAACCATTGAGGCTCGCAACTACTGCATACAGCAGGGCATCATCAACGGGACGCCACTGACCAGCGATGATCTGCGCTCCGTGTGGGACAAACTTCAGGACACGACATACAACATCGGGTCGGTCGCGTACCTGACGGTATACAACTCGTACCAACTCGGGATAGCCAGGCCGAGCCTGACTACCAGCCTGACCGACACGCAGGCCCTGCTGGCTCGCTACAACGGGACCGGTGAAGCAGCCCAGCAGTACGGGAGCGAGTTGATCGGCTTGTTCAACGTGTTGGAGAACTACAACCTGCTCTCGCGCAACAAGTGACGTCGACCGCGGACATGAGTACTGGGCGCAGGCAGACACGGTTGCTGACAGCAGTGAGCGTGAACCTGCTGTTGGGAATCCCTGGTGTCGTTCCAATGTGGCTGTTGTGGTTTCTCGCCGCGAATTGGCCGCTCGCGGCCGTCGGCTGGACGCAGAGCGAACCGACGGAGAACGACGGCATGCTGCCATGGCTCCTGATCGGGGGACCGGTGGTGGCGTTGTTCGTTCTGGTCTGGTGGCTCGTCAACCGCACCCAGCGGCGCAGGGTAGCGCTGGACCCTCGGCTGTACTGGCTCGTGAGCGCGCTGGCGACCCTTGTACCTACGTTCATTCTTATGGCCGTTCTATGAGAAGGGGATCGAACAGATGAAGAACCAGCTATCGAGGCGGACCGTGATCATCAGTGCCGCCGTGATCGGTGCCGCAGCCGTCGTGGGCTCCCTCGTTCCGGGCACAGCCTCGGCTGAGCCGACAGGTAGCCCGGACTCGGCTGAGCCGACAGGTGGCCCGAAAAAACTCCCGACGTCGGCAAACGGGTGGACGATCGAGAAAGAGGCAAACCACGTCTCCACCGTGTGGACGCGTCCCGTTGCGGGCACGGGACTTAAGGTTGATATCCGGATCGGTGATGCGGAGGTGATCCTCCTCCACGTGACCCGCCGCTTCCACTATGAAGTAGAGAAGATCCAGCGGGTCGATCTAGCCGGCTGGCGAGAGATCGGCAGCCTCCGCAAGGGCCTTCCGGAATCGAACCTCGCGTCCGGTACAGCGGTTCAGATCCGGCCGGGCGCTAGAGCGAAGGGCGGGCTCTTTCCCGCGCAGGAACTCGTGTTGCGAGACATGCTCGCCGAGTGCGAGGGCCTCGTGCGCTGGGGTGGCGACGACAGCAAGGTGGACGAGTCTCTCTTCTACCTCGATGCCGGCCCAGACGATGAGAGGGTGAGGAAGTTCGCGGACAAGGCCCGCGCATGGCACATGATGCCCGGCGAGGGCGCCGGTGTGCAGGTGGACGTCATGTCCTCGTCGCGGCGCGGCCACGCGGATCGCCTGGCCCGCATCCAGCGATCTGCGTGAGTTCCCGCACACTTCGCTTCGTCTTGAACGAATACGACGCCCGGCCAAGAGAGCTCGCACGCGGTGCGATCGCCGCCCGGTCGGTCCTGACCGGTGCGATCGGGCCTGCGGCTGGCCCTCCCGGCCTGACCTGACTCGTGCCACTTTCTCGGGTTCGGTGGGCTCACGTGCCTGTGACCTGCGGTGATGGGTCCCGGAGAGGGCGTTCGGGGTGACTAATCGGGGTGCTGGGGAACCCCGCAGGGTGGCCTTGTTCATGCGGACGGTGCCCACCGCCTCGGATGCGCGGGCCGTGCAAGTCGCTCACAAGCAGGGCCAGCAGGTCGTAGGGATCGAGCACATGGGCTCCGCGCACAAGGAGACTCAGCTCAGACTGACCTCGGTCGTCCGGCAGCGGCCCCACCCGGGCCACGAGACGTTCGATCTCGGCCCGACCGGACCCGGTGGTGGCGAGGCCCACATCACCAGCACACGATCGCCCGCCGCCGACTCCCGACGAGACCCCCCAACCGCCAAAGCCACCGAACTCCTCCGGAGGATACCGATCTCCCGGGGTGACTAACGTGGCACGAGTCAGGTCTGATGAAGGCTTCATTCATTGGATGTAAGCAACGGAGGGTGACCTTTTGATGGTCGGGAACAGCCTCGCGGATGTCGTGGACTTCGAGCGCAACCCGCGGGGTGCGGAGTTCGGGGACTACGGCATCCTCTACGTCCGCCACCGACTGGACGCCGAACCAGGGGCTCTCAGGGGACGATCAGCCGGAGCAAACTCGAGGAATCCAGCCGACTTGATCAACTGCCCCTACCAGCATCGCGCCCCGAGTCGAGGCGCCCCGGCTACTGCTCGACGCGGCCCTTTGGGCCGGGGTGATACTCGGCCCGGTAAAGTGCGAGGCTACCTCAGCGGCTTGGTCATCAGCAGCGACACGGTGCCGTAGCCGAGCGACTCGTACAGGGAGCGCGCGGCGGCGTTGAAGCCAAAGACCTTCAGGCCCAGCGAACGCGCCCCACGCGCCTTGACTTCGGCCTCGGCGAGTTCCATGGCGGCCCGCCCGAATCCGCGGCCCCGGTGCTGGTCGTCGATGGCGATGTCCCACAGCCACCAATCCTGTGGGTCGCCGTTCGTCTGCGGCCCGATCCACACGTAGCCCACCGGCGCGCCGTCCGTCAGCACATCGAAGACGTGGTGTCCGGGGGCCGGGACGCCCCCCGGGAAGTGCTCCTCGAACGAGNAGCTCACCTTCTCGTCGGCCTGTTCAGGAGAGGCGCCTGCCCGGATCAGATCGTTGTAGTACTCCTTCTCGCTCGCCTCGAACCATGGTCGCAACTGGGATGCGCTCATCGGCGCAAGGATGATCGGCACACGACAGACTCTCATGCCTGGATCTCGTCGTCAGCGCCCGATCAGGCGCCAGGGGAGTGCGTTGCCGACGGCGTGGCCCGCCAGGCAGCGTGGGCACTGGCCGGAAGACGCCGCCCGCACGCGTGGGCGCCGTCGCCCGGCTCCAAAACCGACTCGGCCGAGGCGACCCTGCGAGTACGCGAGCAGTACGCGGCCGTTCGTGACCTCACCGCCACCCACCCCCGCCTGACCCCCGACCCCCGCTTGTCACGCGCAGCCGCCACGTGCCCGCGGGGCATGTCGATATCCACAGACGTCGAAGTCGATGGCCTGCAACCGACGGCCACGGGCTCCTCGCCCTTGAGCACCTGCTGGCGATGCAGCTCGCGCCGGCAGGCCCGGCTGCGACCTTGACGACATCGCGACGTTGCTGGATGAGCTCGTCGGACGCCGCCCGGATCTTCCGCATCGTGCACTGATCCCGTGGTCCGCGGCGCGGCATGACGCAGGATCGGCCGGCTGTCGGGCGGCGATCGGGGCCCCGTCGACCGACGCGATCACGGCCGCGGGACCACCCCCGCCGCCTACCGCCGCACGATCGGGGCCCCCTACCGCACACAGACCCTCACCCCCGCGGAGCGATCAGCGCATCCAGGCCGGGCGCCGTCCGGGAGGGAGCGAAGGTGACGACCGCGTACTCGGCCAGGCCGCGCTGGTTGAGGGCGTCGAGCGCCAGTCGCCCGTCCAGTTCGTCGCGGGTGATGCCGTCGGCGAGGATCACGCCTCCGACCCGTGGTTCCTGCCGACCGGAAGCCAGGAACACCCCGTCGGAGTAGTTCTCGTCGAGCTGCACGCCCTCACCCTCTGCCGTGGCGGACAGAATCGGAGCGATCGGCCGAGCGAGACTCGAGGAATACGGACCACTTGATCAACGGTCACTACCAGTAAGTTGCGATCTCGTCGCCGACACTCGTCCCAAGCGAAGGTCAGAGTCCCGCGGACGAAGACCCGACAAGCGTCGCCGTTCTGGATCACCGACAAGTCCTATCGACGCTGTGGGTTGAGCCAGAGTGTTCCGACAGCCGATCGTCTACCGGCGCGGTGCTGGGCCGGTCTGCGCCGAGACGCGCTTGGCTCCGAGGAAGGTGGCGTACCCAGGTCTGGCGGCGAAGTCGCCCCAAGTCCAGACGGCTGGTGTGCCGACCTCCTGACACAGGTGCAGCACCTGGTTCGGCGCCATGAACACTCCCACATGCGCGCCCCAGGACTCAGCGTCGGCGTTGAACAGCACCAGGTCCAAGGCTGCCAGATGGCCGGGCGCCACGGGCCGGGTGAGTGCCTGCTCCTCCCACAGGTCGCTGGAACGCAGCGGCGGGACGGCTAACTCGAACAGGGCTAGGACGGCGTAGGCGTACCGCTGGCAGTTCGCGCCGTTGTTGATCGTCGGCAGAGACCCTGAGGCCGGGTGATGGGCGCCCACGTAGGGGACGGTCCAGACCCACTCCGGCCAGCCGCCCACTGGCTGGGGCCACCCATCACCCACCGCTGCGCTCACACGCCAAGTATCACCCGAGGACGGAGTGGAGCCCGTAGTTACAGCCTGTGCCGTTGGGCGATCCTCTTACGGAGTGGGGAGCGTCAACGCCTGCGCGATCACTTCGGCGACCAAGTCAGGTTGATCCAGGTAGGGCTGGCCACCGAACATCACTTAGCGCCACTTAAGCGGTGGGGGCAGCAGTGCCGATGGAGTCGCCGTCCTTGACTCCCGTGGCGTGGTGAGCGGCCGCGCCCGCGCGGACAGCGGCTACTTGACCGGGCGAGCGTAGCCGCCCTCAACGCGACAGAAGGGTGCGTTTGGGTCGGCGAAGGGCTTAGAAGCCACCCTCACGGTCGGCGGCGGCGATCTGGTCGTGGAACCGCTGGTGCACCCAGTGCCGCTCGCCGAGCAGGTCGACCTCTGCCCAGCGGCCAGAGACCGGGCCAAGCCGTGTATGTCTCGGCATCCGCCCCACCATCTCCCGCGGTTTCGCGCCGCCTGACCACTTGGTGCTGTCGAGCACGTAGATCCCGTCATCGGTGACAACGACGCATCGGTACTTGTTCCGGGACATGATGCCGGTGAGGTAGGTGACGATGAAAAAGAAGAAGCTCGGCGCAGCCTGGCCGATGAACGCTTGGCGGATCTCACGCCCCGCAGGCAGGAACGGCAGTGCTCTTTTCATCAGATCCGCTCGCGGCTTCACGGGGAGGTCGGGCGTCGCGGTCACTGCCTCAGTATCCGGAGACCTTGCCCCAAGGGCAATGTGCGCCGCTCGCGCAGCCATCCGCACATCGGCTACGACCGAGCATCCACCAGGCACGGGTCTCGGGACTCAGAGTCGCGCAACTCAGAGTCGTGCAACTCTCGCCGATCCCCTGCCTTGACCTGAATGGACGTATGCTACCTTCCGTAGTTGCAAGTACACGCGATGACGGGAGTCGGTGTGAGGGGCGGTGTAATCCTGTTTCGCGGAACGGGTACGGCCGCACGCCGCTACCTGGAGTCAGATCGCTCACGTGCGGACGAGTACTACCTGGAAGCTGGCGCCGCGCAGGCGGAACTCTCCGTGGTCGACGGCACCGGGAGGGTGATCGGCGAGGGCGCCCTGACGCCCGTCGAGTACGCGGGCTGGGTGGACTGGATCGACCCGCTCACACGAGAGCCGATGGGCAGGGCCCGCCAGGCTGGTGTGGCTCGACAGGGCTCGCCGCGGTTCGCCGAGATGGTCGTGAACACCCCCAAGTCCCTATCGATCGCTGCCGCGCTGCACCCGGACGTGTCCGAGGCTCTGGATGCCGCCCAGCGGGATGCCGTGGCCGAGATCCGGTCGTGGCTCGGCCAGCACTCGGTCACCCGCATCGGACCGCGCGGAAGACAGGAGGTCGTGCCGGTCGAGCGGCTAGAGACAGTAGGCCTCTCGCACAAGACCTCCCGGGCCGGCGATCCGCATCGGCACATTCACTTCCAGATCGGGGCTCGCGTCTGGGCGGGCGCCGCCTGGCGCGGGTTGGACACTGCGGCGCTGTTCCGGCAGCAGGGCGCCATCCGCGCGCTCGGCACCGCGGTGCTGGCGGCCCACCCGCAGCTCGCCGCGGTGCTGGACGCGCATGGCCTGACGCTCGATCCGGTCACCGGGGAGGTGGCGGAGCTGCGGGCGTTCAACGCGGTGATGAGCAAGCGCGCCGGCCAAGTAGCGCGCAACCTCGCGATGTTCGAGGCGCAGTGGGAGGCCGCCCACCCCGGCCAGGAGCCGGGTCCGGTCGTCAGCGCCCGGTTGCAGGCGAAGGCCTGGGATCACGAGCGCCCGAACAAGAGGCCGTTGCGGCTGGGCAGCGAAGTCGGTTGGCGGCGCGAGCTGGACGAAGCCGGCTACTCCCCGGACCTGCCCCGCGCCCCGGCGCATCGCCGTGGCGCTCGACGAGCTGCACGTGCAGCAGGTGGCGAGCCGTGCGTTGGACCGGTGCGCCGCGCGGACATCGACGTGGACCGTGCACGACATCCAGGAGCACGTCACACGCATCATCACCGAGACTGGCGTGCGAGCCGAGCGGGACGAGCTGCGCAGCCTCATCGCCATGACGACACGACTGGCGGCGGAGGACTGCCTATCGGTGCTACCGCCCGGCGCCGCGCACCCGGAGCACGTTGCGCACCTGACCAACCTGCGCGTCGTGCAGGTGGACACGCAGCTGCGCGACCTTCTGGCGGCTCGCGCCGCTCAGCCGTCACGCGGCGTGCCGGACGTGCGCCGCCTGGCACGTGATCGTGGTCTGGACCGGGAGCAGGCACGCGCCGCCGCGGCGGTCGCCTCGGGTGATCCCCTGGTGGTGGTCGAGGGCGCCGCCGGTGCGGGCAAGACCACGATGCTCGGTGTTGCGATCGAGGCAGCGAGGGCCGAGGGCCGTGCGACCAGGATCGTGACGCCGACAAAGAAGGCCGCCGACGTCGCCGCGCGCGAGCTCGGCGTGGCGACCGACTCCGTGGCCAAGCTCGTGCATAACCACGGGTGGCGGTGGAACCGGGACGGCGTGTGGACGCGCCTCGCCGTCGGGACGGTGGACCCGGACAACGGCAACACCTACACCGGCCCGTCCGCCTCTGCTCGCCTGCGCCACGGGGAGCGGATCGTGGTGGACGAGGCGGGGATGCTCGACCAGGACACCGCCCTCGCCCTGCTGCAGATCGCCGACCAGGCCGGAGCAAGCCTTGCCCTTGTCGGGGACCGCGCTCAGCTGCCGGCCGTCGGCAGGGGCGGCGTGCTCGACTTCGCAGCTCAGGTCTCGCAGCGCACGTTCGACCTGGCGACGGTGCACCGCTTCACCGACCCCGAGTACGCCGACCTCACCGTGCGGATGCGTCGGGGCAGGAACCCGGCGCTGCTGTTCGACCGTCTGAACGCCCTCGGCCTCGTCTTGCTACACCCGAACACCGAGGACGTGTACACCGCGATCGCCCGCAGCGCACGCGACGGCGACGCGGTCACGACCGCCACGAACGACGAGGCCCACGCCCTGAACACGAGCATCCGGGAAGTGCGCGTGACACGCGGCGAGGTCGACGACGCCCACGTCACCTACGGCAGCGACGGCCTGGCGATCGGTGCCGGCGACGTGATCCAGACCCGCCGCAACCACAGCGAGCTGGGCGTGGCGAACCGCCAGACCTGGACCGTGCAGCACGTCACCGAGGATGGCGGGGTGTGGGCCAGGGAGGCCGGGACCGGCCGCGAGCACCGGCGCAGCGTCAGACTCCCAGCCGACTACGTCGCCGAGCACACGCACCTGGCCTACGCCGCGACCTCCTACGGGGTCCAGAGCGCGACCACGCCCGAGGCGCACACGGTCCTCAGCGACGCTCTCGATGGGGCGGGGATGTACGTCGGCATGACCCGCGGCCGGCACCGCAACACCCTGCACGTCGTCGCCGTGGACCTGGACGACGCTCGCGGGCAGTTCACCACCGCGCTGCGACGCGACCGCGCCGACCGCGGACTCACCGCCGCGACCCGCGCCGCGGGGGAGGCTGTAAACGGCCTGGTCCCCGCCGGCCCGGCCGCCTTCGTGAACGCCGAACGAGCCCGACTCCGCGAGTGGATCCAGACCGCCGACCACGAGGCAGCCCGGTGGGAGCACGCCCTGGGCGCGCTCACCCAGCAGAGCGCCGAGCACCACGCCGAGTACGAGCAGCAGGCCCAGATCGTCGCCACGGCCGACGCCCACGTCATGCACGTGCGAGCCGAGGTAGTCGCACCGCTGATCGAGCAGGCCACCGCCGACGGCACCGGATACCTGAACGCACGAGAGCGGATGTGGCAGGCGAACCGCGCCCTGCACGCCACGGGCCGGTTCGGGAGGCGGCCCGCCGCCCGCACCGGGCGCGAAGCCACCGAGGCGCACGGCACCGTGGAGGACGCGATGCGCCGACGATGGGGTGACGTGCCGCAGACGCCGGCCGGCATCGCCGCCTGGGCCGAGGCCATCGCCGGGCAGGGAGCCGACGCCGACCCTCGGGTCATCGAGGCGCAGCAGGACGCCGCACGCGCCCACCAACAGCTGCGGCACCTGACCGTGCACCACGCGGACGCACGGGCGGCGCTCTGGCGGAGCGTCGGCGAGTGGCCCAGCGGCGTCGAGGCGCGCGCCACCGAGTTGCGCAGCGGCGTAGCGCAGGCACGTCGTACCCTCGCCGAGATCGAGGCCCTACCGCTGACCGAGGCCGCGCAGCTCATCCGGGACAGGGCTGCACAAGCCGCGGCCGAGCGGACCGCCGAGGCCGCAAGCCGGGCGCGAGCGGCCGAGCCCAGCCCTTGGCACTCGCCGTCCCCGGTGTACCAGCGCGGCTTCGGGCCGAGCCTGTAGATGGCCATCTGGGGGGCTCAGCCCGAAGGGCGTTCAGAGCACTCCACAATGATCCAGACCCTGGGATCGCGCCTCTCCAGCAACGCTGGGGCTTGACCCCTGGTGGTGGAGACAACCAGGGGTCAAGTCCACTTGCGACGGCCCGCTGGCCGGCCCGCCCGGGCCGCGCTGCAGGACGGGGATCCCCCGTCGCAGGTGCTGTGAGTTCTGGATCGCGGCGGAACACATCTGTCGAGATGCGGGCCAGATTGACCGACGCTGAGCGTCGCACTTTCCTCGCGGCCTGGTTCTCCGATCTGATCGGCCAAAGTACGCCGCCCGCTACGCCATCCTGGCTACGACCAACATCGGGCTGCGGTAGTTCAGACGATCTGCCCGATCTCGGCCCGGATCGCCCCTGCCTGAGCGTCAAGATCTGAACGCTGCGGGTTCGAGCCCCACCGAGCATCGATCGTGAAGCCATCATCAGCGAACCGCGGAAAGACATGCAGGTGGGAGTGAAGGACCTCCTGGAACGCCGCCTCTCCATCGGCGTAGAACAGGTTCACTCCCTCGCACCGCAGCGTCGAACTCCGAAGCGCAGCCGCCACCGATCTAGCGACCGCGAACATCTCTGCGGCGAGTTCGACACTTAGATCCGCCAACGCCAGCAGGTGCGACTTGGGCAGCACAAGAACGTGGCCGGCTGTCACCGGGTCGACGTCCATGATGGCTAGGACCGTCGCCGACTCAAACACGACAGAGGCGTCGAGCTCGCGAGCGGTGATACGGCAGAAGACACAGCTCTCGCTCGTCATCGTCCGATCGTGGCAGAGGTACCAGCACCATCGGGTCCTTTTTTGGTCAGCCGCCGCAGGGATACGCCTGCAGCTCAGCCGGTGCGGCGGCACGAGCTGCCCGGCTGCGGCTCCCGTGGCGCGCGGCTGGCCCCAGCCGGGCTCGAATCGCCATGCCGTGTCCCTGCGCACGGCTAGAGTGCCGCCATGGTGATGAACGGTCGCGTTGTTGGCGGTCACTATCTGAATGCGACCGTGACGACGGCGCCCATTGGGAGCGACCTGGTCGTCCAGTCAGGGCTCAAGTGGCGGAAGCTCAACCAAGAGCACGTCGCCGAGTGGGAGGAGGTGGCCTCCGATTCGAACAGCGGCACGATAAGCGCAGTCGGACAGGCGGTTGCAGGTGCCGTACTCCCACGCTTCATCAGCAAGACCGCCTCGGCCGCGGTCGGTGCCACGCTTGGCACCACGATGCGGCCCCCGCATATCGTTCGCATCGACTGGGCTGACGGAAAGCAGTCTCTTGTCAAGCTGCCCGACAAGCTCTTCACCCACATGGAGCTGATGCTTAAGGACCGGCGTGCGGCGGAATCTGCACCCGCTCCCGCGAGTTCAGCAGCGGCTGTCGTGGCGCCGGCGCCTGCGACCCCGCCCACCGTGACGGAGCAGGCCTTCTCGCTCGTGTCGGGCCTTCTCATGGGCCGAAAGGCCGCGCCACCCATCGAGTCAACGACTGCGGGCAAACCGGATGTGGCCGAGCAGCTCGTGAAGCTCGCCTCACTCCGCGACACCGGTGTGCTCACCGAGGAGGAGTTCGCGGCGAAGAAGGCTGAGTTGCTGTCGCGTATGTGACGCGTGCTCGATGTGTGCAACGTGGATTCCCGCACGCCCAGCACCACGAGCTGCGTGGCGACCTCGACATGGTCCTCGGCTACAGGCATCAGGCGTCGGCTGGGATTCAGTACGCAGACGATGCTCAACGCGTTGCGGGATCGGTCGCGCCACCAACGGGACTTGACGGGACAACGGAGCGGCAAAGATGCAGGGATCCACTGGTGCCGCAGATCGAGGTCCTCGATCAGATCAGGCAGTTTGGTCGCTCCCGATCCTCGGGGACCTCGACCCCACCACCCCCGCACCCGGCTCACCGGCGAGCCGCCACCCCTACCGCAAGTCCGAAGAGCACTTTAAGTATCCGGCGCCGTCTTTCAAACTATCTTGCATCTCGACAACGTGCTGCTCAGCNGGCGTTCGACGCCAGGTGATATCATGAGATATCTAGGAGGTGGCCCGTGCCCGATGTGTTGATCCGGAACTTCCCCGCCGAGGACCTGAACCTGCTCGATGAGCAGGCCGCGCGACTCGGCATTTCGCGCAGCGAGTACCTGCGCCGGCACCTGCACC
>JGI24137J36423_1000317_pt1 | contig 13022 bp, 11 predicted proteins | sample BarGraNGADG00311_FD_36423 | JGI IMG/M metagenome (IMG submission 36423) | reverse complement strand
GTTCGTGCCGCGAGAGGCCGGCTGCGTGTTCGACCAGTGCGGGCAGGCCTGCCAGGGCGTCTGCCCGACAGGCGCGATAGAGAAGGTCGACCCCAAGCAAGTGCGCATCGGCCGGGCGCACGTGAACGAGCGGACGTGCCTGGCGTGGCGAGGCAATCCTTGCCTGGTCTGCTACGAGCGGTGCCGGTTCAACGCGATAAGCCTCGACAGGGAGCGTCCCGTGGTGAGGGCGGAGAAATGCACCGGCTGTGGCGCCTGCGAGGAGACCTGCCCCACCAGTAAGGCGAGCATCAACGTGCGAACTATTACCGCCCGAAAGTAGAAAATTCCCCTGAAAAGTGCCTGACCCCGTTTTCTACCTGGCAAGGTAGGCGCTGATCCCGTCGACCAGGCCCTGGACGTAATCGTCGCTGGTCGTATACCTGTTCTCGATGCAGACGATCGGCACTTTCGAGAGCAGGTTCCCTATCAGGCAGGTGGGATGTCCCGCCGGGGTCGAGTTGCCCTGGCTGGTGCCTCCGGTATCGTCCTTGACGGCAAGTCCCATCCTCGGCGCTATGGCCCTGGCAAGGAGATCGCTCTGGGCCGCCACCTTGGGATCGACCACGGTGATCCGTCCCGGATCGGAGGCGGGGCAGCGTGCCGCTCCCGCCGGCGGGCGCATCACGCCGGTGAAGCCGGACGGGTCGTGGTGGAGCCTGACCATCACCGCGCTCCTGTTCCCGATGTCCGCCCTCTGCTTGAGCGAAAGGTAGTCGTTGACGTTCTGCTTGGTGAACACCACGGTGTATCCCGCGTCCTGGAGGAACTTCNTGACCTTNATCGCCAGGTCCCAGTTCTGCTGCAGCTCATCGGGCGCCCCCGTGTTGTCTCCGACGTTGAGGCCGGTGGCGGGGTCGACCTCGCTGCCATCGTGGCCCGAGTGACCGGGGTCGATGCAGATGGTGATTCCTTTTCCCGGGGCGCTGAAGTACATCGGACGCTCCGCGACCACCGGCCTGGAGCTCTTCACGGAGGTGGCGACGTCCTGTCCCGCGCCGACATCGGCGGAGACGTCCAGCGTGTAGCGGCTGTGAGGAGCGACGACGTGATCCCGCACAACGGGATCGCCCGAGGCGAGCGCGTAGGTGAAAGTCACGTCCGCAGACTCTTCGCCGGGGTTCATTATCGCCAGGTAGGTGACGTAGCCGGCGCGAGTGGTCCCTTCGGCGAAGTGCCAGGTGTCGCCCGGGCTCACCGCCCCCGGCGAGTCGTGCCCCCGTCCCACTTCCCCTGGTAGTCGAAGTACATCGGACGCTCGGCCGCGACAGGGACCGTGCTGGTGATCGTGGTCGAGACATCCTGCCCGGCACCGACGTCGGCGGAGACGTCGATGGTGAAGCGGCTGTGGGATGGGATCTCGTGCGATCGGATCACAGTCTTGCCGGAGCCCAGCATGTAAGTCATCGTAACGTCCGAAGGGGCTTCTCCGGGGTTGGCAACGGTCAGGTAGGTGACGAAGCCATCGCGGGTGGTGCCCTCGGCGAAGTCCCATTCAGTCGAGAGCGACTGAACGCCGAGCGAGTCGTGGCCGCCGTCCCATTTCCCCTGGTAGTCGAAGTACATCGGGCGCTCGGCGACGACCGGGAGGGTGCTCTCCACGACCGTGGACACGTCACGGCCTCGGTACTCGGGTCCCAGGTCAGCCGCGACGTCGACGGTGAAGCGGCTCATCGCCGCGACCGTGTGCTCGCGGATCACCGGTTGACCCGAGCCCGGCAGGTACGTGAAGGTGACGTCGGACGCCGCGTTGTTCGGGTTCAGCACCGCAAGGTACGTGACGAAGTCGACGCGCGTCGTTCCCTCGGCGAAGAACCACTGCCTCGCCGGCCGCGTCGCTCCCAGCGAATCGTCGCCGCCGTCCCATTTCCCCTGGTAGATGAAGTACATGGGGCGCTCAGCGACCACAGGCAGGGTGCTGTGGATGAAAGTGGCCACGTCGCGCCCGGGACCGACGTCGAGCGACAGGTCGATCGTGAAGCGGCTTGCCGCGGCCACCCTGTGGGTGCGCACCACCGGGTCGCCCGAGCCCAGCATATAGGTGAAGGTCACGTCCGCCGCATCCGGGTTGGGGTTCATGACCGCGATGTAGGTGGTGAACCCGTCGCGGGTGGTGCCCTCGGCGAAGTACCAGTCCGTCGCCAGAGACCTGGCGCCAAGCGAGTCGCTGCCGCCCGACGCCCGCGCGGCAGGAGACGCGGCAACGAGCGCGCATATCACCAGCAGCGCGCACAGGATCGCCGCGATCGCATAGCGTCTAGTCGAGACCACCAACTGCATTCCTTCCTTCGGGGCTCACATTACTTCGGCCGCCCGTGAGCCTTCACCTCTTATGACGACNCNCGGTAAACCGCAGCGCTCCGCGAGCGACGAGCGACTGGCGCGGGGGCGTGCGATATCGGTTAGAATATGTCCGGCCGCAACGACTGCAAAGGAGACGCTTCAATTGAGCAAGAAGAAATCCGCCCCTGAGGAAAGCACGCATAAGAAGAGTCACTGGAAGAGGAAGTTGTTCATCCTGGCGCTGTTCGCGCTTGCCGGTTATTACTACGGGTTCCAGCTGGACGAGGAAAAGCGCAGCCGGGTCAGCAAACTTCTGTTCGAGGGCCGGGAGATGTGGTTCCGGCTCTTCGTGTAGTCGAGACGGGTAGGTGATGCCGGCGGGACGCCGGCGCCGCGGGAGGTCACAGGGATGGCGCGCTACGACTACGATGTTGTCATCATCGGTTCCGGTGTCGGGGGACTGACCTCCGGCGCACTGCTGTCCAAGGAGGGCCTCAAGGTCCTGGTGCTCGAGCAGAGCGACAGGATCGGGGGCTGTTGCTCCAACTACAACCACNACGGGTTCCAGCCGGACGTCGGCGCGGTCTTCGTGATCGGCCACGAGATGTACTACAAGCTCTTCGAGCTGCTGGACCTGCGGCTGGAGGACTACCTCGACTACCGCCTGATCGACCCGGTCTACGACACGGTCATGGACGACGGAACGCGCGTGTTGCTGCCGAGGGACATCGACGAGATGGCCGAGGTCGTGGCCTCCATCTCCCCCGGCGATGTCGACGGCTACTATCGCTACTGCGACGACATGAAGAAGATCTTCGACCTGTACCTCTCGGTGCTCTCGGTGCCCATGCCCGCTCTGCGGGACGTCACCAAGCTCTCCAACGTCATCAAGATGATCGCCAGGACCGAGCAGTTGCCGGCCCTGCCGGTCAACATGCGGCTCTCCACGCGCACGCTCGACAAGGTCGTCAACTCGTATTTCAAGGACGACCGCATACGCCTCATGTTCGGCTGGGAGAACCTGTACGCGGCGCTGCCCGCGCACCGCTGCACCGGCATGCTCTCCAACATCACCTACATGGGCCGCATGGGATACTACTACCCCAAGGGCGGCATGATCTCCATCCCCAAGGCGCTGCGCAAGATCATGGAGCGCTTCGGTGGCGAGATCAGGTTCTCGTCGCTGGTGGAGAAGATTGTCATCAAGAACGGGCGCGCCCAGGGCGTGCGACTGGCCGGCGGAGACGAGATAAGCGCGAAGGCGGTCATCTCCAACGCGCACTCCCGCACCACCTACCTCGACCTGGTCGGCGAGGAGAACCTCCCCTGGGTGGCCAAGCGCGCGGTCAAGAACCAGCCGTGCTCGATCCCGGCGCCGACCTTTTACGTCGGGCTCAAGGAGAAGATGGACTCCGTGCGGGCGCACTTCACCGTGCTCTTGAACGGCAGGGACAAGTTCGACAACCTCTGGCACGAGTTCTACGATAAGGGACTTCTCTACCGGCCGGACGACGGCGCGTTCCTGGTCAGCTGCGCATCGCACGACGACCCCGACCTCGCCCCGGAGGGCAAGCAGGTCCTGTCGGCGATCTACATCGCGCCTTACAATCTCAAGTACCACGACTGGGACGACATCGCCGACGAGTGGGCCTGGGACTGCATCGACTCGCTGGAGAAGCGCGCCTTCCCCGGGCTGCGCTCCAACGTCGAGTGGATGGACTCGGTCACCCCCACGGAGCTGGAGCGGAGACTCAGGCTCCCCGAGGGGGCGTTCTTCGGGCTCGAGATGAGCGGCTCGAACATGGGGCCGTTCAGACCCAACTACCGCTCGCGCATCGTGGACTCGCTGTACCTCACGGGCCAGTGCACCAACCCCGGGGGCGGCGTCCCACTGGTGATGCTTTCTGGGATCGCGGCCTCCAGCATGCTCGTTAACGACTGGCCGTCGTTATAAAGGGTAGAAGCGAGACCACAGAAGCAATGGAGGCATATTGAAGCGCTCCCGCACCGGCCTGGTAATGATCATCATCGGCGCTCTTCTCATCGCGCTGGCGCCTGCCTGGCTCTTTGGGATAGGGCCGCTGTTCATCAAGCTGCCCGCCGACCTCAAGGTCGACACGGCCTACGCGGGAAAGCTGACGCTGTATGCCGACCGCGCGACGTCGAAGTTCTATCCTGCAGGGCAGGAAGTCGTCGTCCCGCTGACCATCCAGGCGCGCGACCACGCCGTCCCCTCCAGGAGCAGCAAACGCGTGCTGGTCATGGATGAGCGTGTGGCGGTGACCGACTCCGGCACCGGGCAGCCGCTCGCGGGCGTGCGCCCCGACGCCACTTACGCGGTGGACCGCAAGACCTGCGAGAACGTGCCGGGCTTCATCGAGGGGATCGAAAGGACCGGCTACTCGCTGACCTTCCCCATCGGCTCGAAGAAGAAGCTATCCCATGTGGGACGACGAGCTGGGCAGGAGCGTCTACTGCAAATACACCAGAGAGACCAGGATGGACGGCAACAAGTACAAGGGCGTGACCGTCTGCGTGTACGACATGCCGGGCGATATGGAGAGGATGTCCAAGCCTCCGCCGGGCCTGCCCGCGAATATGACCGGCAAGAAGCTGAAGGAGATATCCGGCAGGAGCGACCTGCCCATCCCCGACGGCGCCGGGATAGCCCTCGAGTACTTCAAGAAGACGGAGCTGACCCAGTATGTGGAGCCGAGGACGGGGATGGTCGTCTATGTGCCGCGCAACCACTACGAGTACTACGTGAAGAACGCCCCCGACGCCTCGCCCGCCTACATCAAGCTTGCCACGATCGACTACTCGCGAGTGCTGGCCAGTGCCCGCGACGGGATAGACGCCTCCGCGAAGTACTTCAGCCTGCTGGACCTCGACCAGAAGTGGACGCCTCTCTCGTTTCTGGTATGGGGATGCGTGCTGCTGGCCGTCGGTGTGTTACTGACTGTGCGGTCGAGAAGAAGGACCGCCCCGGCCCGCGAGGCGGATGCCGATCAGAGCTGACGCTTGAGCAGTTGCATCCCGGGGCTGTAGAAGAGCTTTTCGAAGTCGGGGCTGATACGCGTCTCCACGACCTCGAACCCCGCCTTCTCGTAAGCCTTCCTGGCGGGCACGTTGCCGACCATCATCCCGAGCTGCATGAACTCGAAGCCGTCGTTGTGCGCGAGGTGCGCGGCGTCCTCCAGCAGAGAGCTGACGACCCCGTGCCGCCTGAACATCGGAGACGCCGCGACGTTCTCGATGATCATGGCCTCGGGTGGCTTGACGAAGTCGATGTCGAACAGGGGCTTGAGCCGTCCGCCCATCGCCTTGATGTCGTCCTGTGTCCAGCCGGCCTCGAGGAGCGCGTTGAGGATCTTGACGTCGGCGCCATCCTTCGTGTTGTAGTGGCTGAGCGAACCCGCGACCGTGCCGTCGACCTCGGCGACACTGCAGAACGTGTAATGCATCCAGGATACCGTCTCGGTCTGGAGTATCTTCTCGATCGCCGTGAGCCGCGCGTCGGTCGGGCCGGGGATCCCGGGGAACATCTCGTCGTATATGGACTTGTCCACGTGGCTCTTGCCGGCGAGGTACCCGTGGTACGCCAGGATGCGACAATCATCGCGAGTCGCCGGACGGATCGTCGTGGTCATTCCTACCCCCTTGCGTCGCAGCAATGCAGATTATATTGCAAGGCCGCTCACATTAGAATTCCAGAGGGTGAAATATCGGTACGAAAAGTACCTGGTACACTTTTCCCCTACTGGAAAAGATCCTTGTAGCGGTCGCGCAGCTCCCTCTTCAGTATCTTCAGGGTAGGGGTGCGCGGCATCTCCTCGGAGGAGATGACGATCACGGCGCGCGGGCTCTTGTAGCGGGCGATGTTGTCGCGGCACCACTCGTGTATATCGTCGGAGGTCGCGGCAGCTCCCTCCTCCAGCACGCAGATCGCCACGGGCGCTTCTTTCTTGGTCGGGTGCGGGATGCCCACGATGGCGACCTCCAGCACGTCGGGGTGCTCCAGGATCTCCTGCTCCACCTCGACCGAGAACACCGAGTAGCCGCCGCTCTTCACGACGTCCTTCTTGCGGTCGGCGAAGTACACCCGGCCGATCCTGTCCTTCTTCGCCATGTCGCCGGTGCGGAACCACCCGTTGACCATCTGGGCGGCGGTCTCCTCGGGCTTGGCCCAGTACCCCTTCATCACGCACGGCCCTTTGACCGCCAGCTCCCCGACCTCGCCCGTCTTCACCTTGCGGCCGTCCTCGTCGAGTATCCGCACCCTGATGGGCGGCACCGGGAACCCGACGCACTTGGGCGGGAAGGTGATGCCCGGCAGCGGCATCTTCATGCAGGTCATCGATGACAGCTCGACCATGCCATAGGCGTCGATGAATATGGAATCGAAATCCAGCGGCCCGACCTTCAGCCGTCCCCGCTTGCGGAACTCGATCGCTATCTCGTCCGGCATGGCGTCTGCCGACGACCCCCAGATGCGCACGCTGGACAGGTCGTAGGAGTCGAGGCCCGCCTCCAGCAGCATCGAGTACATGGCCGGCACCCCCACAAATATGGTCGCCTTGCTGTCTTGTATCCCGGAGAGGATCCGGTGGGGATCGAACGAGCGTATGAACATCCCGGTCAGTCCGCCCGACAGCGAGATGAGCGTCAGACCGAACCCGAACAGATGGGCCAGCGGCAGTGCCATCAGGCCGACGTCGTTGGCGGTCGCCGGGACCAGCGCGGCGGTTATACGCTGGGCCGTGAGCAGGCTCTTCGAGGTCATCATCGCGCCCTTGGGGAAACCGGTGGTGCCCGAGGTGTAGAAGATGCCGACGACATCCTCGGGGTCTTTGTCCTGCACCGGGAACGTAGAAGGCGCGGCCTCGATCAACGGGGCCAGCTCCACGAACTCGCCCGGCAGACCCTCCGCTTTCTCCATCACGGCCCACTTCTCTATGCAGGGCACCGCTGACTGCTCGCGTATCTGGAACTCGAAGACGGGCCTGTCGGTGATCATGAACTTCGCGCCGGCATCCGACGCGATATAGGCGATCTCCTTGCCGGTGAGCATGAAGTTGAGCGGCACCGCCACCGCGCCGATCTTCATCAGCGCGAAGCAGGTGAAGGGGATCTCCATGCGGTTGGACATGTCTACGACCACCCGGTCGCCTTTCCGGATACCGAGGTCGTTTGCCAGCACGTTGGCGACCCTGTCGGTGTACTCGCGCCACTGCTCGAACGAGTGGCGCTCCCCCGGCATGAAAGAGTAGCGGAGAGGCCGGTCGAGTATGAAGCACGTCTTGTCGCCGTAGGTCTCGGCGAGCTTGTCCATGAAGTTGCCGAATGTCACCGAGCGGTCGGCCGCGAAACGGATCTTCTTGACGGCGTGCCTCATCCTGGCCCCCTTGCGCGNTNNCAACGGTACCGGCAAAGAAGTCTATACGTTGGATTACGNCGGCGCCAGCANNGGAAAGAGCGGGATGNGCGGGAGAGTTTTCAAAACGCAAGTNTTGGGCGCTGACCCCAAAACTTGTGTCTTCAGCTGTTGTTGGCTTCCTCGACGGCGACCCANTCGGCGATCGATCTCGCCTCCGGNATNGGCAGNCCCGCCTCGAGCAGCCCGCGGATGTGGACCTCGACCGCTTTGGTCATGTTCTTCTCGGCTTCCTCACGGCTCGAGCCCGTCGCGACACAGCCGGGGAGGTCCGGCGAATAGACCGAGTAACTGTCGGAGTTCTTCTCGAATATGACGAGGTATCGATGCAACCGTCGTTCTCCTTCAAGCCGTCGGATCCACGCTGTAGGCGCCGTGATAGCGGCCTGCCTTCAGCGCTGCTACTAAGGCTTCGTCAGAATCTATCGAATCCTTGAACACAGTATAGCAGCGACCTATCTGGAACTCGTGGTGAGAGTCGCTGCCCCCCGTGCCGGGCAGATCGAAACGCCTGGCGAGCTCNAGCGCCGCGCTGTTTCCCNGTGGAGTGCAGCCTCCGTTGTGCGTCTCCACNGCGTCGACGTTCCGCATCAACCAGTCGGCGCGCTCCGGCCCGTGCACCCTGGCGAGCTCGCCCGTCACGCGGCAGCAGTGCGCCGGCACGATCACCGCGCCCGCCGACCGGCACCGCTCGAGCAGCTCCTCGAAGGGCACCTTCCAGCCGCCCGCGTCCTCATACAGGCCGAACACCAGCATGTCCCCCATCTCCGTGTATATCTCTATGCCCCGGAAGACGGGAAAGCCGTGCTTGCGGCCCAGCGCGCTCGCGACCTCGGCCCCTTCGATCTCGTCATGCTCGGTCACGCAGATGCCGTCCAGCCCCGCCTGCATCGCCAGGGCGATTACGCGCTCGGGGTCGATCAGGCTGCACGGAGAAGAGACGTTGGTGTGGACGTGGAGGTCNATCTTCATGCGGTGGTCCATTCGCCCCGGGCGCTCCTCATCCGCCGACCCCCGTGATGTCCGCGAAGTGCGCGATGAGCTGCGCGGTCCGCTCGGCTGCGGCGCACATCAGGTAGTTGCGAAGCGTGACGACGTCGATCAGGTCGATGCGCGGGCTGGAGGGGAGCAGCCTGTGTATCGGGTAGTAAGGGTCGCCCAGGTACTCGCCGGCCCAGCCCCCGGCCGTCCATGCCGGTACCTGGTAGTACTTCGCGACCACAGGGGCGATCTCGTTGGACTCCCCCAGGCCCGGCTCCAGCCCTCGTGACTCTTCGCCGAGAGCGACAAACAGCGACAGGTGCATGTCCTCCTCGCCCGGATACGGCGCGCCCGCGGGCTCGCGCAGGTGGAAGCGTCGCGAGCTGGACACCAGCTCGAGGTTGTCGGCCATCCGAGTCTTGAGGCCGTGGTTGATGCAGTGTGTGTGCGATGGGACCGCCATGTCCTGCAGCAGGTGGCAGCAGTAGCCGAGGAAGGTGAACGCCTTGGCCGGGTTGCTGATCCTGGCGTGCATCAGCGCGCGCTCCCACCAGTCGATGAACTCGTCCTGCGCATTCACGTAGCGCCTGTCGTCGATGCCCCTGCGTGCGAGCGGGTCGTACATGTGAGAGTACTCCCACTGCAGCCTGCCGGGCGTCCTGCCCGCGTCCGACTCGACCAGGTCCAGCATGCCGCAGGCGGTCTCGACCTCGGCGCGGTGGCGTGCCAGCTGCGACTCCTTGCCGATCGCCTTGCTCTTGATAAGGTAGGCCAGGGCCTGCCGCGCCAGGTCTCTATGGTCGTCGGTGTGCACCACCGGAGTGGCGTACTTGATGTGGCCGAACCACCACGCCGAGACGGTCGCGGCAAGCGCGGTCGCGCGCACCACGGCGGCAAGCATGGAGATGTATATCCGCAGCCTCTTTCTCATGGGGATATGTTAACGCAACAGAAGAGGTCAGACCCCGCGAAGCCGAATATCAGGTCCAGCGTGCGCAAGACACAGGTCAATGGATATCGGCCATCCGTGCAAAGCAGTCGGGACGCCGGCGCTACGAGCGCGTTCGCACCAGAGTCTCCTCGACCTTCGCAAGCTCGTCGAAGCGGGGGCCCGGCGACAGCGAGACCACGTCGGCCTTTCCTTCGACCCTGGCCCTGTGCTGCTCGAGCATGCCGCATGACGCGAAGTGCCTGATCGCGTTGAGCACGGACGTCTTNGAGACGGACTCGGGGCGCCTGATCAGNCCCNCCCGCAGCATGCGCTCGCCTTCGGCCATGCAGCGCTCGACGAGGTCCTCNCGGGAGATCCCGCTCCGTGGGACCGAGCCGGCTGCGTGCGCCGCCACCCGGTAGCACTCCAGGTATGACTCGAGCAGCGAGGCCATGACACTTTCGGTATCGGCGTTCGGGGGCGGCATCGCGCCGGGCGCGGTCGCCGGGTATGAGGTGAACTCGCAGTCGAAAAGGCGGTAAAGAAACGCCGCCACCTCCAAGCCGGTCCCATCCCCGACGGCGTCGCCCGCGTATCCCCGGCGCTCGAGGGCGGCAACAGCCGCGTCGAGATAATGATGGATGCAGATGTTCTTGTTGTACTCGAGGAAGCGGCGGCCCTCGCCTTCGACCTTCACCAGGCCGTCGCCGGTCGCCTCCCTGGACACGTGCCCCTCCCTGCGGAGCCATTCGATCGCGGCCGCGATACCGTCCTCATCGCAGTCGACAGCCAGGGGAAGGCCTCCTTCCCGCGCGTAGTCGAGCAGCACGCCGGCGGCGCGCACGACGTCATCCGGTCGCACCAGTGCCTCACCGGAGGAGAGCAGCGCGCACGACGCCACCGAACGCGCCGTTATCGGCGTTACGGAATTGATCCCCTCGCACGCCGCCAGCGCCGCGCCCTCCAGTCCGCGCTCTGACAGCAGCCGCTTCATGTTCAGGGGCGTGGCGAACTTTACGTAGGCCCTGCCGAGGCGGGTGTTGATCGAGCTGTATATCCGCCCGAACCCCTTGACGCTCTCGGAGACCTTTCGGCCGCCGGCCATCTCGCGAACGTGTGCGCTCTCCTCGGGCACCCGGTCGTAACCGAGGTAGACCGGCACCAGCGTAATATCCTGGCAGACTCCCATCGCCAGCGATTCGGCCAGTATCTTCATGAAGCCCGTCCTGGGGAGCGCGAGCTTGCCGTCGCGCGAGCGCGTGCCCTCTATGTAGACCACCATGATGTGGTTCTCGGCCAGCAGGTAGCGCACGTACGCCGAGACGACCTCGCGGTAGGTGGTCTCGCCCGTGAAGGTCCTGCGCAGGTAGAAGGCGCCCGAGTGCCGCAGCAGCCAGCCCACGGGCCAGAAGTCCAGGTTCTTGCCTGCCGCCTGCTGGGGCGGCACCATCCCCGACCGGAAGAGCGTGTAACCGATCAGCAGTGGGTCGAGGTAACTCTTGTGCGAGCACACCAGCACCAGGCGTGAGCGGCTGTCGCACTCGGACAGGAAACGGATTCCCGCCCTGTCGACCTCGAGGTCGGTGAGGAAGCGGTCGAACAGGAAATCCACCGCGCGGGCGAACCAGCGCACGACTCCGACCCTGTAATCGGAAGCTATCTCGTCGATGCAGGACGCCGCCTCGGCCAACAGCTCGTCGCGAGAGGACCCTATCTCGAGCGCGTGGTCCTGGATGTAGGCCGCCAGCACCGGGTCCGCCAGCACCCGTCTCTTGACCTCGCGCACGGGCATCACCGGCGGCCCGGAGCACGCCCTGCTCTGCGAGGCGATGTTCCCCATGAGCTCGATGCGAAGCGCCCGGGCCAGCTCGTCGGTCGACGCCTCGGCGCGTCCGCGCAGCCAGGAAGACAGCACCAGGGGGCCGCAGTTCTTCACACTGCCGGTGCGGACCGTCCGCACGAGTGAGGCCGCGCGCCTGATTATGTTCTGCGGCGCGGCGCGATAGGCCCGCAGTGATATCGAAGGGCCGGCGGCTTCCGGCGAAAGCTGGTGGGAGGTGTGAGCGACCGGCACGAGCCTCAGCGAGACCCTGCTACGGCGCTGGATGTCGATCAGCTCCTCGAGGGGGTCCGGCCCGGTGGGCGCCGAGCCGCGGGAGGCGGCTTCCGCGACGTTGATCGGACCGGTGTGACCGAGCCTGGCCGCGAGTACCAGCTTCGAGAGGTAGGAGGCGCTGGGAAGCACGAACACGGTCAGCGGCGAAGCGATAACCCAGTTGGCCCTGTGAGGCGCGCCGGTGATGGGCCGCCCTTCGTATGAGCCCTCCTCGAGCGGGCGCATCAGGTGCGCCAGGCTCTTGATCACCGCCCTGGACGCGGCCCCCGGCTTCCAGCCGAAGGACGCCCCGACGAACAGCGCCGTGGCGTTGAGATCCGAGCCGGCGGCCCCCTCTTCTATCCGTTCTCGCGTCTCAGTCGCAGCCTGCAATCTGCCAACTCCCTTTTATCGATGCCGCCGGGACCAGGGGTCCCCGCGCGGCTGCCGTCACCGGTCGGTGCTCGCTCGCTTCCACGCCGGTCCCGCAGGCGGCCTCGAGCACGGCCGCCGGCTTGCGCTCCCCCATCATGACGGAGCAGACAGCATCGAGCAGCGGAAGACTCAGCCCCAGGGTATGGCACCGCCTGCGCGCCTCCTGCGCGGTGGAAGCTCCTTCCCTGACGCCCTTCATGCTGGCGCCGCCCGGTGCGCCCGCGACCGTCCTGCCGAGGTCGTGGTTGCGGCTCAAGCGCGAGGTGCAGGTCGCCACGAAGTCACCGACCCCGGCCGGGGTCCCGATGACGGTGGAGGTCCCGCCGACCGCGCGTGCGAAGCGCCCGGTCTCCTGAAGGCCGCGCCAGAGGATCGCGGCGGTGGCGTTGTCTCCCCACCCGAGCGCCAGCGGACATCCCGCAGCCTATGGCGTACACGTTCTTCAAAGCGCCGCAGGCCTGCGCGCCCAGGGGGTCACCGAACGGCACCAGCGAGAGCAGATCCGTCGACAGGGCCCGTGCCGCCCTGGAGACCTCGGAGAGGTCGGTGCCCGCGATGCTGGACACCGCCGGCATGCCGCGCGATATCTCGACCGCCAGGTTCGGGCCCGAGAGCACCAGGGCGTCGCGCCTCCGCCTGGCCCCCTCTGCCGAGGCGGACTCCTGTCGCCACACCTCCAGACTGAGCAAGGCCGTCCCCGTCTCGAGCCCCTTGGTCGCCAGCACCACGCGAGCCCTCCTGCCGCACGACGAGAGCACGGCTCGCGCCACTTCCCTGAAGGCCCCCGACGGCACCGCCATGATCACGGTGGACGCTCTGGCGAC
>JGI24137J36423_1000315_pt1 | contig 13044 bp, 10 predicted proteins | sample BarGraNGADG00311_FD_36423 | JGI IMG/M metagenome (IMG submission 36423) | reverse complement strand
GCGGTCGAAGGGAGACAAGGCTCAGCGTCGCCGAGGCGCGGGCCGAGACCGAGGATGCCCCGGGCGTGACCGAGGAAATGGCGCTCATTGAGCAGCGAGACGAGGAGACGGTGCCCCGCGAGCAGCGAGACGAGGAGACGGTGCCCCGCGAGCCGCAGGACCAGGCAGGTGCGGAGCAATCCGGCGGCGACTCCAGTGACTGACGCATTNGTCACGGGATCGGCTCGCCTCGGCCGGCANGCGTCCACGATGGCCGCCGGNACGGCTGTCTCGCGGGTACTCGGCGTCGTGCGCACCTGGATGCTCATCGCTGCGGTCGGCGTCAACGTCGGCGCGGCGAACGCCTTCGATGTCGCGAACCGCGCGCCGAACTTCCTCTTCGCGATCATCGCGGGTGGCGTGCTCAACGCCGTGCTGGTCCCACAGATCGTCAAGGCGCAGCGCAGCGCGGACGGCCAGGACTACGTCGACCGGCTGCTCACCCTCGCCGGCGTGCTCATCCTCGGGATGACGCTCGTGCTGACCCTCGGCGCGACCGTCGTCGTCGGCCTGTACATCGACAATTGGACGCCCAAACTGACCGCCCTGGCCGTCGCCTTCGGCTTCTGGTGCATCCCTCAGCTCTTCTTCTACGGCCTCTACACGCTGCTCGGCCAGGTCCTCAACGCCCGCGAGCGCTTCGGCCCGTTCATGTGGGCACCCGTCCTCAACAACGTCGTGTCGATCATCGGCTTCGGGGCGTTCATCGCGATCTTCGGCCGGTACAGCACCACGGCGAACCCCAACGACCTGAGCTCGTGGACCAGCGCCAAGATTGCCCTGCTGGCCGGCACGGCGACCCTCGGCGTCGCGGCCCAGGCCCTCGTGCTCTTGATCCCGCTGCGCCGTGAAGGCTTCCACTGGCGTCCGCGCTGGGGATTCCGCGGCGTCGGGCTCGGCTCGGCCGGCAAGGTCGCCGCATGGACCTTCGCCTCCGTCCTGCTGGACCAGATCGGCGTGCTTCTGGTCACCCGGATCGCCTCCGGCGCCGCGCGGGCCGCGGGTTACTCGATCGACGTCGCCGGCAACGCGGCGTACACGAACGCGCTGATGATCTATCTGCTGCCGCACTCGCTGGTCACCGTGTCGATCGCCACGGCGCTGTTCACCCGGATCAGCGCCGCAGCGGCGGCCGACGACCTGCCGGCGGTCCGCGGACAGATGTCGCTCGGGATGCGGACGATCGGTCTGTTCACCGTGTTCGCGACGCTGGCGCTCGCGGTCCTCGCCCTGCCCCTGACCCGCGTCATCCTGCTGACCTCGACATTCGTCGAGTCGGTCTCCGTCGCCCGGGTCCTCGTCGCGATGCTCATCGGCCTCGTCCCGCTGGGCGCCATGGTCCTGATGAAATGGGTGTACTTCGCGTTCGAGGACGGCCGGACGATCTTCCTGATCCAGGTCCCGATGACTTTGATCCTGGCCGGCGGCGCCTGGCTCGGATCGCTCCTGCTCCGGCCGCAGTGGTGGGTCGTCGGGATCGGTTCGGCGATGGCGCTGTCCAACCTCGTTGCCGTCCTGCTGCGGCTCGCCGGCTTGCGCCGACGTCTCGGCGGCCTCGACGGCCACCGCGTTCTCAACCTGCACATCCGCGCTGGGCTCGCCGCGCTGGTCGCGGCCGGCATCGGGTGGGCCGTCCTTCGCTCGCTGGGCGACATCGCTGCACTTGGCCGCTGGGGTTCGTTCCTGGCGTGCCTGGGCATCGGTGGATTGATGCTCGGCATCTACCTCGCCCTGCTGCGGGCGATGCGCGTCCGAGAGCTGCAGGACATGATCGGCCCGCTGATGGCCCGGGTCCGCCGTCGCTGAACCGCATCGGCCGTACGGCGTCCGCGTAGCATGGGCGGCACGCATCGGAGGCACGCGGCAACGCGTGGGCACTAGGAGGTGGACCACTGGACGNCGTCGTGGGACGGGNCACCCTGCTCGCCGGGAGGTANCGGCTCACCCGACCCGTCNGCGGTGACCTCCCCGGGGCGCGGGTCTGGGAGGCCCGGGACGAGGTTCTCGACCGCGAAGTCCGGGTCACGATCATCAGCGCCGGTCCCGTCGCCAAGGTGCTGGACGCCGCCAAACGGGCGGCGCTGGTTGTCGATCCTCGCTTGGTCCGCATCCAGGACGTCGGCGAGTCCGGCGGCGTCGGCTACGTCATCACGGAAGCCGTTCACGGCCCGAGCCTGCAGGATCTCGTCGCGCCCGGTCCGATCGTCGCGAGCCAGGCCCGTGCCCTGGTCGGTGAGGCCGCCGCCGCCCTCGAAACGGCCCGACGCCGCGGCGTGCACCACCTCGCCCTGCGCCCGTCGGTGCTGCACCGCACCCTGGACGGCCGCGTCCTGCTGACCGGCGCCGCGATCGACGGAACCCTCACCGACACGACGCCCGGTGACGCCAGGTCGACATCGCGCGCCGACGCCGTCGGGCTGGTCGCCCTGCTGTACTTCGCGCTGACCGGGCGCTGGCCGGGCGTCAAGCTGCCCGGCCTGCCGGCGGCTCCCCACGTCAACGGCGCACCCGTCCCGCCCTCTGACCTCGTACCCGGCGTCCCCAACGACCTCGACACCCTGTGTGCGGTGACCCTCGGCCCGCACGACGACGGACCGCACAGCCCGGGTGAGCTCGTCCGCGACCTGGCGCCATGGCCCGCGATCAGCCTCGCGGATCNNCTCAGCCCCGGGGTACCTGGCGNNCCCGGCGAGTCCGAGCTCGCGGAATCCACCGCGATGATGGACGTTGCGGCGATCTTCGCCGACGACGACGCCGCGGGGGCAGCTCCGCCGGCCGTGCACAGCGGGGCAGCCGCTGCCTCGGGCGAACCGCGGAAGGTCGCCCGACAGTCGGTGCGCGCGACGCTCGACACGCCCGCGCCGGGGTCTGCCCGCCCAGGGACCCCGCCGCCGGCGGCGCCCGCTCGTCGACCCGTTCTCCCGCACCCGCCGGCCCCAGTGCCGCCGGTGGCCGATCTCGGTGCCCCTGTCCTCGGTGCCCCTGTCCTCGGTGCCGCCGTCCTCGGTGCCGCCGTCCTAGGTGCCCCCGGCCTCGCGGCCGCTGGCCCGACCGGCCCGATCAGTGCGGCGGCGGCGCCTTCGGGTGGTCTCGAGTCGAAGTCGGCGAGCGCCGACACGATGCGGATCGACGCTTCCGGGCCGCCGAGCCCAGCCGCCTTCGCGTCGCCGAACCCACCCGCGTTCGAGCCGATCGCACGCACTCCGCAACCACCGACAGGCACCCCGGGCGGCCCGGCGCCGTCGCTGCGCACCACGAGGTTCGACCCGACGCGCATGGTGCTGCTCATCGCGGCTGCAGCGGTTCTCCTCGGCCTCGTGCTCGCGATCAAGGCGATCACCGCGCCGCCGACATCACTCAACCCCGTGGCGCAAACGCAGACGGGCTCCACCTCGCCCTCGGGGAACGCGACCCCGTCGAATTCCGCGGCGCCGTCGGGCACCCCCAGCGGCTCGACCTCATCGACCGGCCCGGTGGGTAGCCCCATCGCGATCTCCGGAGCCCAGTCGCTCGATCCGCCACCCGGCGGGGACAACAACGAGCACCCCGACGAGGCGCAGCGCGCCGTCGACGGCGATCCGGCGACGTTCTGGCGCTCCCGCACGTACAAGAACGCCAAGATGCCCGGCAAGCCCGGGATCGGCTTCGCCCTGTCCTTCGCGCAGCCTGCGACGGTCAGTGCGGTGACCCTGCACGTCAACGGCACGGGCGGCCACGTCGAGATCCGAGCAACGGACCCCGGCTCGCCGAGGAGTGGACCGGTCCTGGCCGAGGGTGCCTTCGGCCCGGACGTGACGTTCACCTTCGCGCAACCGGTCCAGACCAAGTCGATCGTGCTCTGGATCACCGAGCTTCCGCAGACGGCAGACGGCAGCAGCCGGATCGAGCTGACCGAGGTCCAGGTCTCCTGACGGGCGCGCGCCCGGTGGCTGTTCCCCCAACGGCCACCGACGCGATGCTCCGGTGGAACATTTCGGCCCTACGATCGGTTACCGCGCCATAGCACTGGACCACGACCCCTGAGGAACCCGTGAGCGAGCACACCTCCACCCCGCGCCAGCTGATCATCGTCGGCTCTGGGCCGGCCGGCTACACCGCGGCGATCTACGCCGCGCGCGCCGGGCTCAACCCGCTCGTGCTCGCCGGGGCCGTCACCGCCGGCGGTGCCCTGATGAACACCACAGAGGTCGAGAACTTCCCTGGCTTCCCGGACGGGATAGTCGGCCCCGAGCTGATGGAGAGGCTCCAGAAGCAGGCGGAACGATTCGGCGCGGAGATCGTGCTCGACGACGCCACGTCGCTCGCCCTCGAGGGCCCGGTCAAGACCGTGGTCACCGGCAATGGCGCGACGCACACCGCGCTCGCCGTCGTGCTCGCCACCGGCTCGGCCTACCGAGGGCTCGGCCTCCCGGACGAGAAGCGGCTGTCCGGCCGTGGGGTCTCGTGGTGCGCGACCTGCGATGGCTTCTTCTTCCGCAACCAGGAGGTCGTCGTCGTCGGCGGCGGTGACTCCGCGATGGAGGAGGCGACCTTCCTCACCCGGTTCGCGTCCAAGGTGACCGTGGTGCATCGCCGCGATGCGTTGCGCGCCTCGAAGATCATGGCTGATCGGGCGATGGCCGACCCGAAGATCGAGTTCGCCTGGAGCTCCGAGGTCGCCGCCATCCATGGCGAGGACAAGGTGAGCGGCGTGCGCCTCCGCGACACCGTCACCGGCGAGGAGCGGGATCTCCCCGCCACCGGCCTGTTCGTCGCCATCGGCCACGACCCGCGCACCGAGCTCGTCATGGGACAGGTCACGCTGGACACCGAGGGCTACATCGAGGTCGAGGGCCGGACCACCGCGACGAACCTGCCGGGCGTCTTCGCCTGCGGTGACGCGGTGGACCACCGCTACCGCCAGGCCGTCACGGCAGCTGGCACCGGCTGCGCGGCAGCCCTGGACGCCCAGAACTACCTGGCTGATCTGGAACACCTCCCCACGACCGTGGCCGGAGACGAGAAGACCGAGGAGAACATCGTGCACACCACCGTCGCGGTCACCGACGAGACCTTCGACGCCGAGGTGCTGAGGTCCAGCGTCCCGGTGGTCGTGGACTTCTGGGCGCCCTGGTGCGGTCCATGCCGCCAGGTCGCGCCGGTGCTCGAGGAGCTCGCCGCCCAGTACGCGGGCAAGGTGAAGATCGCGAAGCTGAATACGGACGAGAACCCCGTCACGGCCGCGAACTACGGGATCATCTCGATCCCGACCATGAACATCTACTCGGGCGGCCAGGTCGTGAAGTCGATGATCGGCGCGCGTCCGAAGCCCGCGCTGATCGAGCAGATCGAGGCCGTGCTCGCCTGACCGGATGAGGGGCCCGCGTCGGCGGCTGGACCGCCGTCGAATGGCCGTCTGGCGCCGGTCGGACGCCCACGGACGGGTCTCGACGGCTCGTCGTCCGCGCCGAGCGACAAACCGGTGGCGCGCCCGTGGGACACTCGAAGCGTGACGACGTCATCGACCGGCGCCGAGCCTCTGCTGGCCGCGCCCACGGAAACGGCCGGCACCCGGCTCGATCCGTGGCTGGGCGCCTATGCCGAGCGTGCCCATGGCATGCGTGCCTCGGAGATCCGCGCCCTGTTCGCGGTCGCCTCGCGGCCTGAGGTCGTCTCGCTGGCCGGCGGGATGCCGTTCCTCGACGGCCTGCCGATGGACGTCATCGCGGACGTCGCGAAGCGCGTCATCACACAGCACGGTGCGATGGCGCTGCAGTACGGCTCGGGACAGGGTGACCCGACGCTTCGGGAGCAGATCCTCGACGTGATGCGGCTCGAGGGCATCACCGCGCACCCGGATGACGTCGTCGTGACGACCGGTTCGCAACAAGCCCTTGACCTTGTGACGCGCATCTTCATCAACCCCGGTGACGTCGTCATAGCCGAGGCGCCCAGCTACGTCGGCGCCCTTGGCGTGTTCCGCGCCTACCAGGCCGATGTCGTCCACGTCCCGCTCGACGAGCACGGCCTGGTCCCGGAGAGCTTCGAGGCCGCGCTCATCCGGCTGGCGGCCGAGGGTCGCCGGGTGAAGTTCCTCTACACCGTGCCGAACTACCACAACCCCGCCGGCGTGACCCTGTCCGCTGAGCGCCGGCCGCGCATCCTCGAGATCGCGAAGCGGTTCGGCGTGCTCGTTATCGAGGACAACCCCTACGGCCTGCTGGGCTTCGACTCCGAGCCGCTCCCCGCTCTGCGCTCGATGGACGACGAGGGCGTGATCTATCTCGGGTCGTTCTCGAAGACCTTTGCCCCCGGCTACCGGGTGGGCTGGGCGGTCGCCCCGCACGCGGTGCGCGAGAAGCTCGTGCTCGCGAGCGAGTCCGCGATCCTCTGCCCGTCGAACGCCTCACAGGTCGCCATCTCGATCTACCTGTCCACCTGTGACTGGCTCGGCCAGATCAAGGCCTACCGCGAGATGTACCGGGAGCGCCGCGACGCGATGATCGGCGCGCTCGCCGAACACCTGCCGGACGCATCCTGGACGGTCCCGACGGCGGCTTCTACACCTGGGTCCGGCTGCCCGAGGGTCTCGACTCCAAGGCGATGCTGCCCCGCGCCGTCACCGCCCGGGTCGCCTACGTTCCCGGGACGGCCTTCTACGCCAACGGCGAGGGCCAGGACCACTTGCGGCTCTCCTTCTGCTACCCGACGCCGGAGCGGATCCGCGAGGGCGTCCGTCGCCTCGCCGGCGTGGTCGCGGCGGAGTCCGAGCTGGTGAGCATCTTCGGGACGACGGCCGGCGAGGTGGACTCGACGATCGGGTCGCCCAGCCCGGACCTCGCCTGAGCCGGCAGCCGGCAGCCGGACCGAGCGTCCGCACAGAGTCATCCCCAGCGATCCGACGGAGGAACCCGAGCCCGTGACAGCAGAACAGGACGGCGCACCCGCGCTCGCACCGGCCGCGCCGCGCACTGCCTCGCCCGAGGCGTCGCCGAACCCTGGCCTCGGCTCACCGCGCGTCGTCGTGCTCGCGGGCGGCCTCTCGCACGAGCGTGACGTCTCCTTGCGCTCGGGCCGCCGCGTCGCCGAAGAGCTGCGCGGCGTCGGCGTGGAGGTCGCTGTGCACGACCTCGACGCGGACCTGCTCCCCCTGCTCGACCAGGTCCGCCCCGACCTCGTGTGGCCGCTGCTGCACGGCTCCACCGGCGAAGACGGCTCGGTCCGCGACCTGCTCGAGCTCGCCGGCGTGCGCTACGTGGGCACCGATCCGCGCGGCAGCCGCCTGGCCTGGGACAAGCCGATCGCCAAGACGATGGTGGCGCGGGCCGGGATCGCGACTCCCGAGTTCGTCGCGCTGCCGCACAGCCTGTTCCGTGAGATCGGCGCGACGCGGGTGATGGATGCGTTGGTCCGCCGCCTCGGCCTGCCGCTCGTGGTCAAGCCCGCCCGCGGCGGCTCGGCCCTGGGCGTCTCGCTCGTCACCAGGCCCGAGGACCTCCCGCGCGCGATGGTCGAGTGCTTCTCCTACGGGGACGTCGCCCTGGTCGAGCGTGCGGTGCTCGGGACAGAGGTCGCGGTGAGCATCGTCGACGACGGTGACGGGCCGCGCGTGCTGCCCGCCGTCGAGATCGTCACCGAGGGCTCCTACGACTACGACGCGCGCTACAACGCCGGCCGGACCGAGTACTTCGCGCCGGCGCGGCTCGACCCGGCCGCGGCCGCGGCGGTGGCCCGCACGGCGCTGACGGTGCACGAGGTGCTCGGGTTGCGGCACGTGTCGCGCACCGACCTGATCGTCGACGACGCAGGCACGCCGCACTTCCTCGAGGTGAACGTCGCACCGGGCATGACCGAGACCTCGTTGCTCCCGCAGGCGATCATCGCCGAGGGCGCCGAGCTCGGCACGCTGTACCGGGCGATTGTCGAGAACGCGCTGCGGAACTGAGCCTGCGCGGGTCGCCCCAGCGCGGCGCTAGCGCCNGNGCGCCCCTGNGTCCTCCGGGGTGATGATGCCGAGGATCCNCTGCAGGTCTTGAAGGCTGGCAAACTCCACCGTGACCCTGCCTTTACTCTTTCCGAGTGNGATCTTGACCCTGGTATCGAGGCGGTCCGCGAGCCGGGCAGCGATGTCGTCGAGCATCGGGTTCTTGTCCCCCGGTCGAGGCTGGGCACGCCGCGCCCGCGGCTCCTCGTCGCCGCCGAGCGAGACGATCTCCTCGGTCGAACGCACCGAGAGGCCCTCCGCCACGATCCGCTGCGCCAGGCGCTCCATCGCGGAGGAGTCGGGCAGTCCCAGCAGGGCTCGGGCGTGCCCGGCCGACAGCACCCCGGCCACCAGTCGCCGTTGCACGGGCGGCGGCAGCTTCAGCAGCCGCAGCGTGTTGGTTATCTGCGGACGTGACCGAGCGATGCGCGCCGCGAGCTCCTCGTGGGTGCAGCCGAAGTCGTCCAGCAGCTGCTGGTAAGCGGCCGCCTCCTCGAGCGGGTTGAGCTCGCTGCGGTGCAGGTTCTCCAGCAGCGCGTCACGGAGCAGGTCGCCGTCCTCGGTGTCCCGGATGATCGCCGGGATCGTCGACAGGCCGGCCGCCTGGGTGGCACGCAACCGGCGTGCGCCCATGATCAGCTCGTAGCGGGCCGGTCCACCGCCGTCGGAGACCGGTCGCACCACGATCGGCTGCAGGACGCCGATCTCCTTGATGGAGGCGACGAGCTCGGCGAGGGCATCCTCGTCGAAGGCCTGGCGCGGCTGCCGCGGGTTCGGCGCGATCTCGTCGACCGGGAGCTCCGCGAAGTACGCGCCCGGGACCGGCACGAGACCCTCCAGCGGCGTTCCGCGGCCGTCGCCGTGCGACGGGGCGGCGTCGGCGTCGCCCTCTGCCCGGACCGGGCGTGACCCCGGGAAGAACACGTCGACCGGGCGAACGCCCTCGCTCGGGCCGGTCGGGATCAGGGCGCCGAGGCCGCGGCCAAGGCCGCGCCGCTTCTGGCTCATGAGGTCTCCTTCTTCTGCGTCATGCCTGCTCGGAGGCCTGGTCCGGTTGCGGTGCCGCGCCCCGCTCGGCGATCTCGCGGGCGGCCTCGAGGTAGGCGAGAGCGCCGCTCGAGCCGGGATCGTAGGTCATCACGGTCTGCCCGTACGACGGCGCCTCCGAGACCCGGACGGAGCGCGGCACTACGGTGCGCACGGTCTGCGCGGGGAAGTGCTCGCGCACCTCCTCCGCGACCTNATGCGAGAGGTTGGTGCGCGGGTCGAACATCGTCAGCAGGATCGTCGAGACGTGCAGACCCGGGTTCAGGTGAGCCTGGATCAGCTGGATGTTCTTGAGCAGCTGGCTCAGTCCCTCCAGCGCGTAGTACTCGCACTGGATCGGGATGAGCACCTCTCGGGCCACCACGAAGGCGTTCACGGTGAGCAGTCCGAGGCTGGGCGGGCAGTCGACCAGCACGTAGTCGAGCGGCTCCTCGCCGCGGGCGTGCTGATCGGCAAGGTAGGCGTCCACGGCGTTCCGGAGTCGTGACTCGCGCGCCACCATCGAGACCAGCTCGATCTCGGCGCCGGAGAGGTCGAGCGTCGCGGGCACGCAGAACAGGTTCGGCACGTCGGGCGACGGCTTGGTCACGTTCTCGATCGACTCGCCGTCGATCAGGACCTCGTAGATCGAGGGCGTGCCGGCGCGGTGGTCGATCCCGAGCGCCGTGGAAGCGTTGCCCTGCGGGTCGTTGTCCAGCACCAGGACGCGCAGTCCCGACTGTGCGAGGGCCGCGGCGAGGTTGACGGTCGTCGTGGTCTTCCCGACGCCGCCCTTCTGGTTCGCGACGGTGATGATCCTGGTCTTGGGCGGGCGCGGGAACCGTCGCCCGCGCAACTCGATCCGGCGCCGCGCATCCATGGCGAGCTCGGCAGCCAGCGGGGTGCTCTCGTCGACATCCGGCAGACTCGAGACCAGGGCGGCGCGGCGTTCGTCGTCGACCCACGCGGTTGCCCGGGCGGCGGCTGTTTCACGTGAAACGACTGCCATCGACGCCGCCTCGCGCTCGCCCACCGACTCCTCCACCACGTCTCCTGCCACCCGTCCTGCTCTTCCGCTCGCTCCGGGTCCCACGGTCCAGAACGACCGAGGTACCGCTGCGCGCGTCATCCGGCTACCGCTGTCCAGTGTGAAGCACGATCCGGACCACCGTGGTGCTGTCCACGCCGTGGATCGTGCGCGCCTCGAGAACCTCCGACGACACCACGCCGAGCTTGCGCAAGACGTGCCGCGCCTCGGCCAGCTCCTCGGCAGCCCGCTGCCCCTTGAGCGCCACCAGCACGCCACCCGGTTCGAGCAGCGGCAGCGTCCAGCATGCCAGCCGCTCGAGCGGGGCGACCGCCCGTGCCGTCACTCCCCGGCCGGAGAGCGCCCCGACCAGATCCTCGGCGCGGGCGCGAGTGACGACGACGTTCGCAAGACCGCAGGCCTCCACGACCTCGGTCAACCATTGTGTCCGGCGCTCCATCGGCTCGACCAGGACCACTTCTTGCCCCGGCCGCATCGCGGCCAGCACGATTCCCGGGAGCCCTGCCCCCGAACCGACGTCGATCAGCCGGCCTTCGGTCGGCATGAACGGGACGATGGCGGCTGAGTTCAGGGCATGGCGCTCCCAGAGCTTGCCCAGCTCCCGTGGCCCGACCAGCCCGCGCTCGATGCCCTCGGTCGCAAGCATCGCGAGGAAGGTCGACACCGCCGGGAAGGCGGGGCCGAAGAAGTCCCGGACGGCAGCCGATCCCTCGAGGGGATCAGAGGCCGATGTTTCACGTGGAACTGCCTCGACGGACGCCCTGGCGTCTCCGGCCTCGGCCTCGGTGGCGTCGCGAGCCTTCGGGCGCCCGGCCGCCCCGGCCTCGCGACCGGAAGCCACCCGTCCGCCGGAGCGACGCAGGGAACCCTCGTCCTGCTTGCGCACCACCGGTCAGACCGGGCGGATCACGACGCGACGCGTGGGCTCCACGCCCTCCGAATCGCTCGAAAGTCCCGCCGCTGCCACCGCGTCGTGCACAACCTTGCGCTCGAACGGGTTCATTGGCTCGAGGGCGACCGGGGTCCCCTTCTCGCGAACCTCGGCGATCGTTACCTCCGCGAGCGCGGTCAGCTCCACCCGCCGGGCCGCGCGGAAGCCTGCGATGTCCAGCATCAGGCGGCTCCGTTCGCCGGTCTTCGCCTGTACCGCGAGCCGCGTGAGCTCCTGCAGCGCGTCGAGCACCTCGCCGTCGGTGCCCACCAGCCTGCGCAGCCAACGCTCCGAACCGTCCTCGCCGACAATCGCGAGCGCGGCCCGGCCATGGTCGACGTCGATGTCGATGTCACCGTCGAGGTCCACGATGTCGAGCAACTCCTCGAGGTAGTCCGCGGCGACCTCGCCCTCTTCCTCAAGCCGCCTGGTCAGCGAGCCCTCCACCGGCGCGTCACTCTCGTCGCGGGGCTCGCCCACCAGCGTGGCGTCTTCTGCTGCTGTTTCTGTCATGTCTGCTCCTTCGCGGGCCTGAGTGATCAGCCGTGATTCAAGGTCTGGAGTGGCGTCGGCGCGCACGTCAGGTTGGGTCGACGCCCGCAGGGGCGTCGCCCTCTGCCGAGGTGTCGCCGCTCGGTGGGTTGTCGCCACTTGCGGGCTTGCCTTTGATGCGGTCCTTGCGTTTGGGCTGCACCCGCTGGCCGCCCGGTTTCGGCTGCTCCGCCGGTCCAGGCGCGGTGGCCGCCGCGGCGTCCGGCTGCACGCCCTTGCGCGCCTGCCGCTCGCGCAACGCCTTCTCCGCTTCCGAGCCAGGAGTCGGCATCTTGCGGATCGTGTAGAACTGCTGGCCCATCGTCCACAGGTTCGTCGTCGTCCAGTACACGAGCACACCGATCGGGAAGTTCACGCCGCTGAACGCGAACATCAACGGCATCGCGTACAACATGATCTTCTGGTTCTGCGCCATCGGGCCCTGCATGGCACTCGCCGGCATGTTCTTCTGGGTGAGCTGCTTCTGCGTGGTGAACGTAGTGACCGACATCGCCACGATGAGCAGGCCGGTCACGATCTTCACGCTGGTCAGGTGCGTGCCCAGGAAGTACTCCGAAAGTGGCGCGCCGAAGAACGTCGCCTTCTTCGCTTGCAGGGCCAGATCTGTGGTGAGAGAACCGATGCCGGTGCCCTTGCGGACGCCGTTGTTCAAGACTCGGAACAGGGCGAAGAAGATCGGCGCCTGGGCCAGAATCGGGAGGCAGGAAGCAAACGGGTTCGTCCCGTGCTTGCGGTACAGCTCCATCGTCTCGCGGCTCATCGCCTCGCGTGAGGCCGGGTCCGACTTGCCCTTGTACTTCTTCTGGATCTTCTGCAGATCCGGCGAAAGCGCCTGCATGCCCCGAGTGGCGTGGATCTGCTTGACGAACAGCGGGATCAGCACGATCCGGATGACGACCACGAGGCCGACGATGGACAGGATCCACGTCAGGCCGCCGGCGGGGTTCATGCCGACCAGCGTCAGCAACGCGTGGAACTGGACCATGATCCAGGCCACCCCGAGCTCGATCGGCCTCAGGATCGTATCGAACACGCCCATCGGTGCTGCTCCCAGCTTCTCTACGAACGGACGTCGATGCGCCCGAGGTCCTCAGTGTTGATGCGCCAGCCGGGTCACGGCCGATCGCACCGGCGGAACGTCGTCCACGCCGCCGGCACTCCATGGGTTGCACCTCAGCAGGCGCCCGGCTGCGAGCCAGGTGCCGCGGACCGCACCGTGTCGTCGGACGGCGGTCATCGCGTAGCTCGAGCAGCTCGGGTAGTACCGGCAGGTTGGTGCCGTCATCGGCGAGATGAGGGTCCGGTAGCCACGGAGCAGGAGGAGCACGGCCAGCTGGAGGACCCGGCCCGGGGGGGGCGCGATCGTGCGCGTCAGCGTCACCGTCCTCGAGCGACCTCTCACAACTGACCTCCCACGTTCGAATCCGCCTGTCGCTTCGCCCAGCGGCGCGACGCCGCTGCCAGCCCGGCGTCGACGTCGGCCGC
>JGI24137J36423_1000306_pt1 | contig 13183 bp, 12 predicted proteins | sample BarGraNGADG00311_FD_36423 | JGI IMG/M metagenome (IMG submission 36423) | reverse complement strand
GCTCGACGTCCTGCTGGTAGGCCCACGACGGGGGTTCGTCAACCCCGCTCCGCTCATGGGCCGCACATCAGTCGAGGCGCTGACGTTCGCAGCCACACGTTCCCCGTTTCCGGTGACCACGGCGTCACGGGAGGTGTGTCGCGGTCACCGTCGTCGGGGTTGTCCCGGAGCCGCGGATGATCTGTCAGCTCCAGGGCGGGGGCCGTCGATGCCTCGCAGGCCGTCGCGGAGTCCCACCACGGTGTTCGACAGGCGGTTCCACCGGCCCGGCACGAACGCCGTGGTGACGGCCAGGTGTCGGAGATCTCTCAGCACCGCACCGATTGACCAGGCTGGGGCGGTTCGGGCATAGCGGCGCAGCAGGATCACGCGGTTTCGAGCTATGTAGTAGTACCTGTAGTCGGCAGCGTGGACGAGGCTGAGTCGCCGCGCCCCCAACGCCAGCGGCCGACCGCCCACGGATACGACGTGCTCGCGGCCGAGGTGGTGACCGAGTTTCGCGCCGCGCGCGACGATGGCCGATCGACCACGGGTTGTCGCGCGGAGAAAGAACTCGGAGTCGACGCCGTCGATGAACAGGTTGTCGGCGAACACCCCGATGGCGTCAAAGGTTGCCGTCGGGATCAGGAGACCGGACTGGATGGGCTCGCGGCTGTGCAGGATTCCGCCGACCGAACGAGCTGCCGCTGAGCGGATCCCCTGGGCCCGTTCCGGTCCGACCATGCCGACCGATTGCCCGGCACTCGTCGCTGCTCGCTCGGCAGCCACCAGCGCGTCGACATAACCCGCCGGCACCAGCGAGTCCTGGTCGAGGGTCAGGATGTACGTGCCGCTGCCGCCGAGGCGCTCTCTCGCGACCCGCACGCCGGTGTTGAGCGCGGCACCGATGCCCCGGTTTGTGGTGTGGCGGCTGACGACGGCGCCGAGCTCGCGGCACATGTCAAGGACCGCCTCGTTCGGAGCGCCGGATCCGTCGTCGACGACAACAGTGGCGTCAACCTGGTGCATCACGCTGCGGCACGCCTCGAGGAGGTGATGATCCGGGTTGAACGCCGTGATCACCGCTCCGACGCACGCCCCGCCGGACATATCGCGGCGGACGGACATGACATGAACGTACACTGTGCGCGCCTGGGCCGGGCCCTGAGCTGGATCGACCACAATCGGCCACGGGAGCGCGGAGCCAACACCCGGGGGATGAGCGATGAGCGGTGCCCAGAACGCACCAGACGGCGCGTCTCTGCGGGCGAAGACCATCGCGCGGAGCGACGCGCTGCGCGTCGCGATCGCCTCGCTGATCTCGGCTGGCTCGGGGTATGTCGTCCTCGCCTTCGCAGCACGGGTCCTGGTTCCGGTCGAGAACAACACCGTGTTCGTCACGTTCTGGTCGACTCTCTTTGCCTGCTTCGGTGTCCTCAGCGGCTTCTCGATCGAGACGACGCGTGCGGTCACGGCGGCGACCTCATCGCTGGCGGGAGGGCAGGACGACCGGCATCCTCGGGTGATCACCGTCGGTTTGGTTGTCGGTCTCCTCGCCGGGCTGGCGCTCGCCGCAAGCTCACCACTTTGGGCCGCTCGGATGTTCGCGACCGATTCCTTCTGGCTGGCAGGTCTGGCGTGCCTCGGGGTGACTGCCTACGCCGGCCACTCCGTCGTCGTCGGCTCACTCGCCGGGAGGCGGTCCTGGGCGATGTACTCGCGTCTGATCGCGTCGGAGGCGACCGTGCGCTTGTGCCTCGTCCTTGCCAGTGTTGTGGTCGGAACCACGCTCCTGGGTGTCGCGGCCGGAACTGCAATGGCCGCCTTCACCTGGGTCGCCTTCCTGGCGGCGTCTCCTCAGGCCCGCCGCGCGGCGATGACACGAGCGGACTCGACTCTGGCGACCTTCCTGCGACGAATAGCGGCCGCGTCCGTTGCCACCGGTTCGAGCGCGGTCCTGGTGGTCGGATTCCCGGTGCTGCTGTCGTTGACCACGCCGACGGCGCAGTACATCCGAGCGGCTCCAGTCCTGCTGGCCATCTCGCTCACGAGAGCACCGCTGATGATCCCGCTCAACGCCTATCAGGGAGTGGCTGTCTCCCATTTCGTGGCGCACCGCGCCCGCGGGCTGCGGGCGATGCTCCCCATCGCGAGGGCGATCCTCGTCGTCGGGTTGTTCGGAGCAGCTCTCGCCTACGCGGTCGGGCCGTGGGTCATGACGACGCTGCTCGGGCCTGGCTACGGAGTCTCGGGTCAGGTGCTGGCCGGGTTGACCGCAGCCGCGACGTTCATCGCCCTCCTTACCGTCACCGGTGCGCTCTGCCAGGCGCTCACCCTGCACGGGCGGTTCGTCGCGGGATGGGTGTGCGCCGTCGTCGTTGCCGTCCTGGTCCTGCTGCTTCCGTTCGACCTCGCGACCCGAGCAGTCCTCGCGCTCTCGATCGGGCCGATCGCGGGGATCGTCCTCCACCTGACCGCGCTCCGGCGAGCAGACGTCGTCGCGTCGACCGGCTTGCGAGCCGGCTGACCGGTGCTGAAGGGAGAGAGGTGTCGGTGAAGGATCCGCAGAGCTCGGCGCCGCGAGAGAGCTCGGCGAAGACGCCGCAGATCAGCGTCTGCATGGCGACCTGCAACGGGGCGCAGTACGTCGGCGAGCAGATGGACTCGATACTCGAACAGCTCGGTCCCTTCGACGAGGTCGTGGTCGTGGACGACGCGTCGACCGACGACACGGTCGCTCGCTTGCACGCCCTGGGTGATCCGCGAGTATGCGTCTTCGAGTCCGCGGAGAACCGTGGTTATGTGCGCAGCTTCGAGGAATCCCTGGGGCACGCGAGGGGTCAGTTCATCCTTCTCTCGGATCAGGACGACTTCTGGGCGCCAGGGCGGGTTCGGGCCATCGTCGGCGCCCTGGAGCGCGCCGATGTCGTCGCGACCAACCTCGGGACGCTCGGGGGACCGAACCGGATCCCGGGACCGTACGGTCAGAGCGACTGGCGGCTACGTGAGCGGGACTCCGGTCGAAACCTCCGGAATATCGTCGCGATACTGATGGGCAATCGGCCCTATTACGGATGTGCGATGGGCATGCGACGCGCGGCTCTCGATCGCATCCTGCCGTTCCCGGACTTCCTCGACGAATCGCACGACCTCTGGGTGGCGTTGTACGGGAACATCACGCGCAGCGTCGTCCATCTGGACATTCGGTCCGTTCAGCGCCGCTTCCACGGCGGGAACGCCACACCGGAGCGGCCTCGAGGGCCCCTCCAGGTGGCGCGCTCGCGCGCCATGCTTCTGCGTAGCGTGGTCGAGCTGCGGCGCCGCACTCGCCGGTGATCGGCTGATCAGGGTCGGAAGGCGTGGCGGAGCAGCACGAGGGTGGCTGCGCGGTCGCGGCGTGCGAAGGCTACCGGCAGCAGGGTGAGTGCGTGAGCTCGGGACGTGATGTGGTGGCGTGCCGCTCGGGCAGCTCTCCTCCAACCGAGTTCACCGACGAGGCGCTCCGCGAGGTCGAAGTAGGTCCGCTCGCCCTCGAAGCGTGAACCATCGATGAGTTTGGCGGACGACAGGCTCTCGTCGTGGCGCCGGTACGCGAAACACTCGGTCGGTTCGATCAGGAGCTGCGCGCCAGCGCACACCATGTCGATCACGAGGGCCAGATCCAGGATGATCGGCAATCCGTCGCGGAATGGTGTGCCGACGAGGCGTTCTCGCCGGAAGGCGAGCGATGGCCAGTACAGCCAGTCGCCGCGAAGCAGACTCACGGCAAGCGGTTCTCCCGAGAGGATGCGAGGGCGGCCTGCATGCGGCATCACTACTCGCCGCTTGACCGTATCCGCGAGGGTGTGGGCCTCGCGGCCGTGCTGGTCGATCACCTTCACCCCCGGCTGGATGATGTCGGCGCCGGGGAAGCGGTCGTGCGCCCCGAGCACAACATCGACGTAGTTGGGGAGAAGGAGGTCGTCACAGCCGGGAATGGCGACCATGTCACTCTCGGCGAGGCTCGCACACTGACGGAACGCGGCGGTGATGCCCGTGTTCACGGAGTTGCGCAGGTAGGTGATCCGCGGATCGTTGAGGGACCCGAGGTACCCGCCGGTCGTCTCGTCCGGGTAGGCGTCGTCGACGACGGTCAACCGCCAGCTGGGGTTCGTCTGCTCGAGGACGCTGCGCACGGTCTGTCGCAGATACGCAACGTCCCCCCAGAACGGGACCATGATGTCGAGAGGCATGAGCAGCAGAGCCCTTCTGCGTGGACGATCTGCGGTCAGTGGTGGGCGTCGCCGCTGGGCGCTGGTGGTTCATCAGCATTCGGCGCCGGTCGAGGAGTCTCTTCGCGCCGGGAGGACGCCGAGCGTTCGAAGTCGAAGCGCAGCAGGGCGACTTCCTCGACGAGAGTGCGCGTTTCCTCCTCGAGGCTCGTGATCTCGACGCTGAGCTGGATGCACACGACGAGCAACACGATCACCGCAACGGCGAAGAGGAGGTTGCTCGGCGTCTGAACGCCGACCGCGGTGGAAAGCTTCTCCACTGTTCGGGGGAACGCACCGAGCACGCAGATCCCGAGGCCCACCAGGATCCAGGTGAACGCGTACTTCTCCCGCACGCGACGGGTACGCAGCAGAATGACCAGGAAGCCGACGAGTGCGAGACCGGCCCCGACGGCGAAGGCGTAGCCGCTCACCGGGCATCTCCCTTCGATTGCCTCATCGGCCGCGACAGCGCAATGACCAGCGCAAGGATGGCCCGTCCGAGGAAGACGACGGCCTTCACCGGGCTGTGCGACGGGGCACCGCCCGAACGAGGGCGCATCTCGACGCCCACTTGTCGGACTCGGAGGCCCGCGCGGCACGCGATGACCAGCGACTCGATCGTGTCGCCGAGGTACTCGGCGGGGTACTCCGAAGCGAAGAGTTCGATCGCCCGGCGGTTCGATGCGCGAAACCCGGACGTCGTGTCAGTGAGCTTCGTCCCGGCGATGCGCGAGAGTGCCGCCGACAGAGCAGTCATGGCCCACCTGCGCGGGCCGCGAGCGTGGTAACTCCCGGTGCCTGCAAAGCGTGCCCCGATGACAACATCGGCGGCCTCGGCGGCGAGGGCATCAACGACCCGGACCACGTCCGCCGGGTCGTGCTGACCGTCGGCATCCACCTGCACGGCCTGGCTGTAACCTTCGCGGGCTGCGAACTTGTAGCCGGCCCGCATCGCGCCGCCGACGCCGAGATTGATCGGCAGGTCGAGCACCATCGCCCGACCCGCGCGGGCGGCGCGGCTCGTGTTGTCGGTCGAGCCGTCGTTGACCACGAGGAAGTCCGCGTCCGGGAGGGCGGAGTGCAGTTCCTCGAGCAACCCGGGGAGCGCTTCCTCCTCGTTCAAGGCGGGCATGATCACCAGCAGGCTCGAGGCTCGACCATTACTCACGAGACGCCACCTTAGCCTGGATCCATCAGTGGACGATGGGNTGCTGGTNGGCACNCAGGCCGGANATTGCCGCGCTGAACAGGGCGGATGAGGTACGCGTGGGGCCCGTTTCCAGCTGGCCTGGAGGCCACTTCGGAGCCGAACCGATGTGCGCGAGGTGGAAGGCTGGGACCGCGNGTTGACCGGCGAGTTCGTGTCATCCGCGAAGTGCCCCGCCGAGGACCCAGGTCGAGCGGTCTACNGCTCCGTGAGCAACCCGAGCAGGTAGGTGCCGTACCCGGATTTGAGGAGTTTCTCGGCGCGGGTCCGGAGCTGGTCGTCGGTCAGGAAGCCCTGTGCGCTGAAGGCGGACCGGGTAGATTGACCATGCTGGCCTGCGTCGCGACGTGGCTGCGGTGCCGCACGACTGGAGCAGATGTACGGCGATTCACGTGGAACAGGATCAGCGGATGAGTCAGTCAAGAGTATGGAGTGTGCTTTCGCGCGCAATTGCCACCCGTGCGTTCGCGATCGTGACGGTGGCGGTCTTCGTGCTCCAGAGTGGTTGGCTCGCCATCGTGTCGCGCAGCTCCATTTATGACGAGAACTACCATCTGAAGATCATTCAGTACTTCGCCACAAAGTCCACGCCGTTTGCCCATCAGCCGGCCACCCTCGAAGGCGTTGGGGACGTGTCCCGGTACGGGTCGTACCTCTACCACTATCTGTTGAGCTGGCCCTATCGCTGGCTGGCGGGAGCCGGGGCCGGGAACTTCTCCACGTGGATCGCTCTGCGGCTGATCACGGTGCTCATCAGCGCGGCCGCACTGGTGGTGGTCCGCCAGGTGCTGCTCGAGCTCGGAGCCAGTTGTGGGCAGGCCAATATCTCGATGGCGGTGACGTCGCTGACACCGCTCCTGGTGGTCCTCGCCGGGGTGGTGAACTACGACAATCTGCTGTTCCTCATGGTTGCGGTGTTCCTGCTCTATGCCGTCCGGCTGTGCAAGACCGACCATTTCGACCCGGGTTCGTGGTTCGGTCTTCTTGCGGCCGGTGGATTCGCCTCGGTGACCAAGTACGTCTTCCTTCCCATCCTTGCAGTCGTGGGCGTGTGGGTGGCGGTCCGCCAGATCATCGCCTTCCACGGCAGCTGGCTGGCCAGTACCCGCGATTATTTCGGTCGCACGGCGGCGCGTGCCGGGGTGCGGGTGCGAAGAGTGGCTGTGGCCGTTCTCGCAGCAGGCGGCATCGCCGTGTTCGTCGAACGGTACGTGGTCAACATTTTCGTCTACGGAAGTCCCAACCCCGGCTGCCAGCGTGTCCTGTCGCTGGCGGTGTGTTCGACCTACGCACCATGGGAGAGGAACGAGCAGCTCGAGAAGACGTATTCGGCCGTGCCGATGACGGCGGGCCGGGCCATCTCGTTCCTGACCCATCAGTGGTGGCCACAGATGTCGGAGAACCTGACCTACTTCGGCGTGGTGCGCGCGAACGGCACCTTGGCCGCGACCTATGGACCCAGCATTCTGGGACAGATAGTGCTCTGGGGTGTTCCGCTTGTCGTAGGACTGGTCGTCGTTGGCTTTCCGCTCATCCGGAAAGCGCCGGGCGTGACGATGATCCTGGCGGGGTGCGGTGGTTACGTCGCGGCACTGTTCGTGCGGAATCTCAGCGACTTCTTGCATACCGGGAGTCCCATGGGAATTCAGGGACGTTACCTCCTGGTCGTTCTGCCGTATGCCATCGGCCTGTCTTGCATGGTGCTGGGACGGATACTGGAGCGTCGGGACGCGACGACGCAGCGGTGGAAGGTCTTTTTGCTGGTGCTTGCGATCCTCGGTGCACCGCAGGGCGGCGGCATGCTGAGTTACTTGCAGTCGTCCGACCGGGACTGGCTGAACTTGCCGGACGGCGCAGTCAGCACGATAACCGTGCGGGGCCAGGAATTCGCCCGCAGAATCGTTGTTCCGGATCGGCTCGTCTTCGACCCCCGGTCCCTCGGGACGAGCGGCCCGTCGTGAGTGTGTGAGGGGTCAGCGTGAGGCGGCTCGCACTCGCAAGCGGTAGCCGATGTCTTCGTTGGTCGCCGCGATACCGGCGGCCAGGGGTGTCTCGTTGCGGACATCGAGTTCCGGCATCACGACTGAGTCGAACCGCAAGTCACGCGCTTGCCGGTACGCATCGGGAGACGTGGCGAGTATGACGGGAACCCGCTTCTTGTAGATCCTGCGCATTTCACCCAGCAACATGGCGATCGAGACGGGCCTGCCCGACGCAAGGATTTTCGTCACGGGGTCGGAACCGGGAGGCAGGGCAGCCACGGCATCCAGGAAGTCGATGGTGATCCGTGCCGCATCGTCGACGAACAGATAGTCGCGCATCGTGTCGAGTGAGACGTAGATCTTGAGCGGCGTCGCCGTGTGGTGGGCACGGCACAACTGGGACACGAGCCCCTGGGTCTTGCCGAGATTCTGACCCGGACCGTATAGGTTCGCGATCCGTCCGATGGCCACTCGCACCCCGACGTCGGTGAGTTCCGAGACCACGCGTTCGCACTGCAGCTTGGCTCGCCCGTACGGGGCGAGCGGGGCCGGAGGCGTCATCTCGGAGAACGGCGGATTCTTCGAACCCGCGTACAGACCGCCGGCCGAGGAGGCGTAGAACACTGCGCCACGCCGGCGAACTGCCTGCGGCAGCCCCACGACGGCGGACATGAACGCTTCCAGCGTTCGCACTTCGGCGTCGAAGTCGCTCTGACAGGTCGCAGTGACTCCCACGCCCGCCGCCCACGCGACTCGCCACGGTCCGCCGGCCGCCGCGTCGACCAAGGTGTCCAGGGCGGCACGGAGGTCCCACTGAGCGTGCTGCTCGTCGGCCCAGCGCACGTCGGCTGCCCGCGCCACTGCTCCACGATGCCGCAATTCCCGTGTCAGGGCCCGGCCGAGCAGACCGCCCGCTCCGACGACGAGTGTGGTGGATGTGGTGTCGGCATGCGGCACGCCTGCCATCAGCCGCTCCGGGGTGCCTGCTGATGCTTTCGAGCAGGATCAGCAGAGGCAGAGCGTCCCAACGGTCCGACCTTGGGGTCCGAAACGATCAGGTACAGGGGCTTTCCCATCGCCATGCTCACCGCGACACCGAGATATTCGGCGACGATGCCGAGTGAGAAGAGGATGAGCCCGGAGGTGATCAGGCTGACAACCATGGTCGACGTCCAGCCGGCGGGAACCTGCCCACCGCCGATGCGGGCGACGATCAGCACGATTGCCACGGCCACGCCGGCAACCATGGCGATGGCGCCGAGGATCGACAGGAGCCGCAGTCCTCGGGTGCCCGAGCTGATGATCATCCGCCAGAAGTGCGACAGCAACCGCCAGAACGAGTAACCAGATTTCCGGATCTCGGTGGAACGAAGGACGATGGGCGCGGAAGCGACGTCGCCAGCGACCCATCCGAGTGCCACGTCGAGGTATACGCCCGCGCCGGCATATGCAGCGACCGACCGGCCGACTTCGCCGAGGATGAGCCGATAACTCTGGTAGTGCGTGCTGGCGTCATCTCCGGCGANGAGTTTGGCGAAGGCCTTGGCGCCCCAGGAGGCCGTGTTGCGGAACAGTCCGTGCGGAGTTGGGTTCGTGGGCTGGCCGTAGACGACGGTGGCGTGCTCCGCGAGAGCGGCGTCGAGCAGGACGCCCATCTCGGCGGGATTGTGCTGCCCATCCTCGTCCATGGTGATGATCCAGTCGCCACTGGAGGACGCCATCCCAGCCAGTGTGGCCGGGTGCTGACCGAAGTTCCGGCTCAGCCACACCGGACGGACATAGCTGTATTGTTCGGTGAGTTGCCGGATCGTGGCATCCGAGCCGTCGGACCCGTGGTCGAAGACCAGCAGGACTTCGCCGACGACCGCCTCGGTCCCGTGCGGAGTGTGGAACGGCCGGGTGTACTCATCGATCTCTGCGAGCAGCGCCGGTAGTGTCCGTGATCCTTGAAACACCGGGATGACGACGGAAAGCGTGTGTGCCGCCGCAGGTTTGAGAGAGACCACTCCTGTACTATAGCTGTGGACTTGGAGCAGCAGCCGGTCCTGGTTGAACGCCGTGAGATGGCCTGCCGTCCGTCTGACTGGTTCCAGGGGGGCGGCGCGAAGCGGTGCGAACAGGGCAGGAGTGGTGGCGATTTCGGCCGTGATAGCGACATCGGCGACGCGAGACCTCCGGAGGGGACAGCAGGCCACGGACAGCCGGCCAGCCGCACCTTGACACCGGGCCTGAGCATCGACGACGTCCCTGCCTGGACTCTTGACGCCGAGAACTATGGTGCGGCGACCACGACCTGCTGCAGGGGAGACGTGGTTGCGAGGCAAACGGAGGACTCTGTGGCTGACACTGCTGGTGCCACTGATCGCGGACGGATCTTCAAGATCGTCCGAGATCAGCGCGTCGCGTTCCTCCTGGTGGGTGGGCTCAACACCGTTCTAGGCACTGGCTGGTTCATCGTGTTCCAGCTGCTCTTCGACCGCATGCACATCGGCCGCTTCGACTACATGATCAGCCTTGTGTGCGCTCAGGCGGCGTCGATCATGTGCTCGTTCATCATGCAGCGCACACTCGTGTTTCGGGTCCACGGCAACTTCTGGCTGGACTTCGTCCGGTTCGCCAGTGTGAGTATGTCGGCCCTCGGCATCAATCTCGTTCTGCTGCCGTTCTTCGTCGAAGTGTTCTCGATGCCGAAAATACCTGCGCAGCTGCTGGCCACGGCCATCATCGCCGTGTCCACGTACTTCGCACATCGGGAATTCTCCTTCCGGCGCAAGCGGGCCACGACGGCGCAGGAAGTGAGCGACGCACTGGCGGCCGGGGGGCCTGGCGCGCCACAGTCAGCTGTGGCGGTCTCCCGGAACTCGGCTGGAACCCAGGACACGGCGGGAACCCAGGACGTGGCGGGAACCCAGGACGTGGCGGGACGCCGGCCAGGTGCCGCAGACGTGGGCGCCGCTCCCGGTTCGCACGACAATTCGGATAGGACTGCCCCGTGACCCCTCGCGTTTCTGTCGTCGTGCCCGCCTACAACAACGCCGACTACATTGCCGAGACACTGCGGTCGATCCTCGCGCAGACCTATGCGGACTTCGAGCTGATCGTCGCCGATCACTCCTCGCAGGACGGAACGTGGGACGTCGTCAACGAGTTCGCGTCGGATCCGCGTGTCCGGGTCGTCCGCACGGAAGCGGGCGGGGGTGCGTTCCGCAACTGGAATCGGGTGAGTCAGCTCGCGTCGGGCGAGTTCATCAAGCTCGTGTGCGGCGACGACCTCATTCATCCGACAATGCTCGAACGGCAGCTCGACGTGATAACGGCTGGCGATGGGCGAGACGCGCCGGTGGCGCTGGTGGCATCGCAACGGAACCTCATCGACGCACGTGGCGAGATCTTCCTGCGGTCGAGGGGCCTGGGCCGGCTTCACGGCCTGGTGGATGGGCGGCATGCGTTGCGTGCGACTGTCAGGTCCGGCGGGAACATCTTTGGTGAGCCGGCCTGCGTTCTCCTGCGCCGTTCAGTTCTCGAGGCCGCCGGCTGGTGGCAGGACATGGGTTTCTACATCGACGCGGGGAGTTATGCGTCTGTGCTGATTCGAGGTGACGCCTACGCGCTCCGGGAGTCGCTCGCCTCGTTCCGGCTCAGCTCGCAGCAGTGGTCGGTGCGGCTGGCGAAGCGGCAGGCGCAGGAGGCGGCGCGATTCCACCAGGCCGCTCGCGAGCTGGCGCCGAATGTCATCACACCGTCCGACGTGCGTCTGGGCAATCTGCGGGCCAAGATGGTCGCGCTGCAGCGCCGGGCCGCATACGTCGCGCTCGGCAAGCGAATGCAGCCCGTCTGACCGCAGCCCGGACGGCCGGTCGGACCGCACTGCCGGCGGACGCCCGTCATGCTGTCAGGCGTGAGCGGGCGGCACCGCATAGAGCTTGATGATCGGGCCGGCGAGCCCTCCGCGGGCCAGGGCGTTGATGTAGCCGATATTCCGGGGAATGTTCACGACCTCGAGGATCGAGTTGTTGACCGGTTGAACGCTCTCCCACGTCCGGATGAGCGGGAACTGCTGGTCGAGAAGCTCGTACACCTGCCGCTCACTCGGATATTCGGACTCAGGTGCGGCCAGGTAGCGCCCGTACATGACGCTGCTGACAGCGACATACCGCAATCCAGTCGGGTTCGCGGGATCCTGCTTGACAGTCAGCTTGCCGTCCACGACCTCGAAAGAGCCGAAGAAGAGCTTCGCCATACCGGGGTTCAGCGGCGTGTACCCCTCGAAGACTGTGTTCTCGGCCGTGATGTCGTGGTCCCTGAAATACCCCTGGGCATAGGCTCGGGAATCGGTCCCCTTGAAGGTGGCTATCGAGGCGATCGAGCCGATGACGAGATTGACCAGAACGAGCGCCGCCCCGACCGACAGACCAGCGCGCCACCAGCGCCGGCCCGTCGCCACCTGGCGAACGTGTGCGGACAAGTAGTAGAGGCCGATCGGTGCGAGCAGAAGAGGTGTGAGGTACATCGGCAGCCCCCACCGGTCCCAGTGCAGTGACAGCTTGCTGAGGCCGACCCAGTAGATGAGCCCAAGTCCCAGCGGGATCATCTCAACGCGACGAAAGCGAATGCAATACACCACAGCGAGCAAGGACAGGAGAACCAGGAGCAGACCTGCGTTGGATGCGAAGTTCGCGGCATAGAAGGCCATGCTCTGCGGCCAGTTCAGACCGCTCGCTCCCAGATGCCCGCCGGTGTTCTGGCCGGTGAGCTGCGTCATCACCTCATGGATGTTGGTCACCAGCACGGGTGACAGCGCGAAGATGAAGCCGAATACGGCGCATATCGCGACGACACCATGCGTGAAGATGCGCCCCCAGGTGCGTCGGCGAACGGCGCTGATGACGATGACGATCGCGATCATGAGCGTCCCGAGGGCGGCCGGATACTTCACCGTGAACCCGAGTGAGACGCCCAGGCAGGCAAGGAGAAGATTCGGCCACGACGGGGATTGCAGGTACCTTACGCAGCCGAGGATGACCAGCATGCATGTGAATGTCAGTGGAATGTCGGGGGTGGCGTAGTGGGAGTTCCCTATGAAAATAGGGAAGAACGCCACCGCTGTCGCCGAGAGGAGCCCGATCGGTCGCGCAAAGCGGCTCCCGATGAGGTAGGCGACAACAATCATGCCGATACCGAACAGTGCGGTGATGGCACGTGAGATGTGGAAGAACGGCGACGGCTGTGTCGCGTACAGCACCTCGGGGGAAACGCCGTGGAAGATGTGGGCGTAGGCCTCATAGGCGAGGTAGCTCAGTTGTATCTCGAGATGGTCGGGACGGAAGAAGTAAGGGGGTTCGAACGAGTTCCGCTTCGCCATGTCGATGGCTCCGTGAACGATCACCCATTCATCGGAGTTGAGCTGGAGAGGCAGTCCCCAGGAAAGACCGATCCATCGCAGCGCGGCGCCGATCACGACGACGATGATGGCGGCCAGCATCAGGACATCCCAGCGGATCTTGATCCGGGGAAGCCTGCCGACTTCCGTATCTGTGTGAGACGGTGACGTCGGCGGATGCGGTTCGAAGATCGTCGACGACATTCGAGTGGCTCCTTCGTATCCCGTGACGTGGGCGTCGACGCAGTGCGGCACCGGTATTTCGCGGGTGTCTCGCGATCTCGGAGAGGCAGATGCTCTGCTCAGCGCGACGAAGCGCCCGCAGAGGCTCTGCGGCGGCTTTGCGGTGAGCGCGGTACGAGTCTACTGCGAGCCCACCTGG
>JGI24137J36423_1000299_pt1 | contig 13240 bp, 10 predicted proteins | sample BarGraNGADG00311_FD_36423 | JGI IMG/M metagenome (IMG submission 36423) | reverse complement strand
GCCGAGCTCAGTGCTGCCGTGCTGGCGGCGGTCCGGCAGGCGGTCGACGCCGGTGACCTGGTCGTGGAGGTCCCGGCCCGGGCGGTGGTGGAGCGGCCCAAGGTGCGCGCCCACGGCGACTATGCCACCAACATCGCGATGCAACTCGGCAAGCCGGCGCGGCGGGCGCCGCGTGAGGTCGCCGAGATTCTGGCCACCGAACTGCGCAAGACCTCGGGAGTCTCAGCCGTGGCCGTCGCCGGCCCCGGGTTCCTCAACATCACCCTCGACGAGGCCGCCCAGGGTGAGCTGGCCCGCGCGGTGACCACCGCCGGCGCGGCGTACGGACGGACCGGCGTGCTCACCGGTCAACACATCGACCTGGAATTCGTCTCGGCCAACCCGACCGGCCCCCTGCACATCGGGCACGTGCGCTGGGCAGCGGTCGGCGACGCTCTCGGCCGCCTGCTCGAGGCCGCTGGTGCCAAGGTCACCTGGGAGTACTACTTCAACGACGCTGGCGTTCAGATCGACCGGTACGCCGAGTCGCTGCGCGCCGCCGCCACCGGGCAGCCGGGGCCGGCGGACGGCTACGCGGGGGCCNACGTGCACGAGATCGCCACCNANGTGCTCGCGCTGCATCCGGGCCTGCTGGATCGGTCGGTCGACGAGCAGTTGGCGACGTTTCGGGCGGACGGGCTCGACCTCATGTTCGCCCAGATCAAGGAAAGCCTGGCCGACTTCGGCGTGCATTTCGACGTCTACTTCAGCGAACGCACGCTGCACGAGACCGGGAAGATCATCGAGGCGATCGAGCGCCTGCGCGGGCAGGGCCACGTCTACGAGCTCGATGGCGCGGTCTGGCTGCGCACCAGCGACTTCGGCGACGACAAGGACCGGGTGCTGGTCAAGAGCGACGGCACCACGACGTACTTCGCCGCCGACGCCGCCTACTACGTCGACAAGCGCGACCGGGGCTTCGACGTCTGCGTCTACCTGCTCGGCGCCGACCACCACGGCTACGTCAACCGGTTGAGGGCACTGGCCGCCTGCGCCGGGGACGATCCGGACGCCAACGTCGAGGTCCTTATTGGGCAGTTGGTCAACCTCTACCGTGACGGCCAGCCGGTGCGGATGAGCAAGCGGGCGGGCAACGTCGTCACCCTGGAAGACCTGCTCGCCGCCGTGGGAAAGGACGCCGCGCGGTACGCCCTGGCCCGGTCCTCCACCGACTCCGCGCTCGACCTCGACCTGAACCTGCTGACTCGGCAGACCAACGACAACCCGGTGTTCTACGTCCAGTACGCGCACGCCCGGATCGCCTCGCTGCTGCGCACCGCCGCGAAGCTCGGCGTGGAGCGGGGCGACCCTGCCGCCTTCCACCCCGAGCTGCTGTCCCACGAGCGCGAGGGCGAGCTGCTGCGGGCGCTCGGGGACTTCCCCCGGGTGGTGGCCTCGGCCGCCGAACTGCGGGCGCCGCACCGGGTCGCCCGGTACCTGGAAGAGCTCGCCGGCACCTATCACCGGTTCTACGACGCCTGCCGGGTGCTGCCGCAGGGTGACGAGCCGGCGAGCGACCTCGGCCGGGCTCGGCTCTGGCTGTGCGAGGCGACCCGGGTGGTGCTGGCCAATGGGCTCGGCCTGCTCGGCGTGAGCGCGCCTGACCGGATGTGACGGCGATGACCATGTTGCAACCGCGGGTCGGCCTGACCCTCGACCCGACCGTCTGGCCGCGCACCGCCGNTCGCGTCGGNGGCGTGTTGGCGATCGGTGGCGTCGACGTCCGCGACCTGGCGCTCGAGTACGGCACCCCGGCGTACGTGCTGGACGAGGATGACTTCAGGGAGCGGTGCCGCCAGTGGCGCGTCGCGTTCCGCGCCGGTGCCGCCGACGGCGACGTCTACTACGCGGGCAAGGCGTTCCTCTGTGTCGCGGTCGCCCGCTGGGTGGCCGCCGAGGGGCTTTCCCTGGACGTGTGCACCGGCGGGGAGCTGGCCGTCGCCGAGCGCGCCGGCTTCCCGGCCGACCGGATCCTGTTTCACGGCAACAACAAGTCGGTCGAGGAGCTGCGGCGGGCGGTGACCACCGGCGTCGGCCGGGTGGTGCTCGACTCGTTCGAGGAGCTGGCCCGGCTGGCGTTCATCGCCGAGGCCGCAGGTGTGCGCCAGCGCGTGCTGATCCGGGTCACCCCCGGCGTGGAGGCGCACACCCACTCCTACGTCGCCACCGGGCAGGAGGACCAGAAGTTCGGATTCTCGTTGGCCGCCGGCGCCGCGGCCGAGGCGGTCCGGCGCGTGCTGGCCCTGCCGTCGTTGGAGCTAGTCGGCCTGCACTGCCACATCGGCTCGCAGATCTTCGACACCTCGGGGTTCCGGCTGGCGGCGCACCGGATGGTCGGCTTGCTGGCGGAGGTGCGCGCCGAGCACGGCGTCGAGCTGCCGGAGCTCAACCTCGGCGGCGGACTCGGCATCGCCTACACCTCCGAGGACGCGCCGCTGCCGGTCGAGGAGGTTGCCGACCGGTTGCGCGCGGTCGTCACCGCCGAGTGTGCGACGGCCGGGCTCGCCGTACCNAGGCTCGGGGTCGAACCCGGTCGAGCGGTCAGNGGTCCGACGACGGTCACGCTGTATGAGGTNGGCACGGTCAAGGAGCTGCCCGGCCTGCGCACCTACGTCAGTGTCGACGGCGGGATGAGCGACAACATCCGCACCGCGCTGTACGACGCGCACTACACCGCCGTGCTGGCCTCGCGCACCTCCACCGCCCCGCCCCGGGTGGTCACCGTCTGCGGAAAGCACTGTGAGAGTGGCGACATCGTCGTCCACGACGTTGCCCTGGCCGCGGACCTGGCACCGGGGGACCTGCTGGCGGTGCCGGCCTCCGGGGCCTACCACCGCTCGATGGCCAGCAACTACAACCACGTTCCTCGCCCACCGGTGATCGCCGTCCGGAATGGTCAGGCCCGGGTGCTCGTACGGCGGGAGACTGAGGACGACCTGCTGCGGCTCGACACCGCAGAGCTCGACACGGAAGACCTTGACACGGAAGACGAGGCATGACCACGGGAGCCCGGTGGTCGGTGACGGCCGCCCTCATCGTCGGCCTGCTCGTCGTGGCTGCCGCCGGGGCGGTTGCGTTGGTCAACGGTCGCCTCGCCACCGCGGTGGCCGAGCTCGTCGTACTGGTGGCTGGTGTCGGCGTGGGCCTGCTGTTGTTGCGGCGGCTGCCGTGACCCCGGTTGTCGACGGTCGGCCACTGCGGATCGCCCTGCTGGGCTGCGGCATCGTTGGCAGCGAGGTCGTCCGGCTGCTGCACGACTCGGCCGCGGATCTGACCGCCCGCATCGGGGCGCCGCTAGAGCTAGCCGGGATCGCCGTCCGTCGACCGCAGCGGGTCCGCGACCTGCCGGTGGACCCGGGCCTGTTCACGGCGGACGCGGCCGGCCTGGTAGAGCGCGACGACGTCGACATCGTCGTCGAGGTGATCGGCGGCATCGAGCCGGCGCGCGCGCTGGTCCTCTCCGCGTTGCGACGCGGCCGGGGGGTGGTGACGGCCAACAAGGCGCTGCTGGCCAGCGACGGCGCGACCCTGTACCAGGCGGCCCGGTCGTTCGGCGCCGACCTGTACTTCGAGGCCAGTGTCGCCGGCGCCATCCCGCTGCTGCGCCCCCTGCGTGAGTCGCTGGCCGGTGATCGGATCAGCCGCGTCCTCGGAATCGTCAACGGCACCACCAACTTCGTGCTCACCCGGATGGATGAGACCGGCGCCGGGTTCGACGAGGCGTTGGACGAGGCCACCGCCCTCGGGTACGCCGAGGCCGACCCGAGTGCGGACATCGACGGCTTCGACGCCGCCGCCAAGGCGGCCATCCTGGCCGGGATCGCCTTTCACACCCGGATCCAAGTCGACCAGGTGCACCGCGAGGGCATCGCCGACGTGACCGCTGCCGACGTGGCCAGCGCCGCGGCGATGGGCTGCACGGTCAAGCTGCTGGCCATCGCCGAGCGGTCGGAAACCGACCGCAGCGTCGGGGTGCGGGTGCACCCGGCGATGATCCCGCGCAGCCACCCACTGGCCGGGGTGCGCGAGGCGTTCAACGCGGTCTTCGTGGAGGGCGCCGCCAGCGGTGAGCTCATGTTCTACGGCCGCGGTGCCGGCGGCGCCCCGACCGCGGCGGCGGTCATGGGGGACGTGGTGGCGGTCGCCCGCAACCTGCTCAGCGGGGCCCGCGGTGCCGGCGAATCGGCGTACGCCGACCTGCGGGTGCGACCCATGGGGGAGACGGTGACCCGCTACCACGTCAGCCTGGACGTGGCCGACAAAGCCGGCGTGCTGGCTAATGTGGCCAGCGTTTTCGCCGCCCACGACGTCTCCATCCGCGTGGTCCGCCAGGAGGGCCACGGCGACGACGCCACCCTGGTGATCGTCACGCACGCCGCCACCGACGCGGCGCTGGCTGCCACCGTGGCCGCCCTGCGCGACCTCGACGTCGTCCGAGCGGTGGCCAGCGTCATGCGAGTCGAGGGGCAGGACCGGTGATGCAGCCGGAATCACCACCGATCGGCCGAGCCGGTTGGCGCGGCATCATCAAGGAGTACCGACACCGGCTGCCCGTGACCGAGCACACCCCGATCATCACTTTGCGCGAGGGCGGTACGCCGCTGGTGCCGGCGGCGCATCTGTCGTCGCTGACGGACTGCGAGGTCCACCTCAAGGTGGAGGGGGCCAACCCAACTGGGTCCTTCAAGGACCGCGGGATGACGGTCGCATTCTCCAAGGCGGTGGAGGAAGGCAGTCGGGCGGTCATTTGCGCCTCCACCGGCAACACCTCGGCCAGCGCCGCCGCGTACGCCGCTCGCAGCGGCCTGGTGTGCGCCGTCCTGGTGCCCAGCGGCAAGATCGCCATGGGCAAGCTGGCGCAGGCGCTGGTGCACGGAGCGCGGCTGTTGCAGGTCGACGGCAACTTCGACGACTGCCTGGAGCTGGCGCGGGAGCTGGCCAGCAAGTACCCGGTGTCGCTGGTCAACAGCGTTAACCCGTTCCGGATCGAGGGCCAGAAGACCGCGGCGTTCGAGATTTGTGACACCCTCGGCGACGCCCCGGACGTGCACTGCCTGCCCGTCGGCAACGCCGGCAACATCACGGCGTACTGGAAGGGCTATGTCGAGTACGCCGCCGACGGGGTGTCGTCGCACCGGCCGGTCATGCGGGGATTTCAGGCCGCCGGCGCGGCTCCGATCGTGACCGGCAAGGCCGTGCGGAACCCGACGACGATTGCCACCGCAATCCGCATCGGCAACCCGGCATCGTGGCAGCAGGCGCTGGCTGCGCGGGACGCCTCCGGCGGTGCCATCGAGGCAGTGACCGACCGGCAGATCCTCGAGGCCTACCGCAGGCTCGCCCGGCGCGAAGGCGTCTTTGTCGAGCCGTCGTCGGCAGCCTCCGTCGCCGGGCTGCTACAGGCTGCCGCGGACGGTTCGCTGTCCCCGGGGCGACGGGTGGTGTGCACGGTGACCGGGCACGGGCTCAAGGATCCGGAGTGGGCGATCGCCGGGGCGCCGCGGCCGGTGACCATCCCGGCGGAGGTGTCGGCGGCGGCTGCGGCGCTGGACCTATGACCCGGCCGGCTCCGGGCCTCGCCACTGGGCGGCTTACCACCGGGACCGTGCATGTGCGAGTGCCCGCCACGAGCGCCAACCTCGGCCCCGGGTTCGACGCGCTGGCGCTGGCGCTGGCCCTCTACGACGACGTGGCCGTCTCGGTGTCGAGCTTTGGCGTCGCCGTGGACATCGTCGGGGAGGGTGCCGACCGGCTGCCTCGCGGCGACCGGCACCTGATCGCCTGCACCGTGCTCAGCGGCCTGGACCGGCTCGGCATACGGCCGTCTGGCCTGCGCATTTCCTGCACCAACCGGATTCCGCACGCCCGCGGGTTGGGCTCGTCCGCCGCCGCGATCATCGCCGGTCTGCTGGCCGCCCGGGCGCTGGTTGCCGACGGCGAGTGCCGACTCGACGACGCTGCGCTGCTCAAGCTGGCCGCGGAGATGGAAGGCCACCCGGACAACGTCGCGGCCTGCCTGCTCGGTGGCTTGACGGTGGCCTGGACGGAGGATGGGGCGGCCCGCGCGGTTCGCCTTCAGCCTGTCGCTTCACTCAAGCCGGTGGTCTTCGTGCCCGCCACCCGGGCCACAACCGCGGAGGTACGCCGCTTGCTGCCCGATTCGGTTCCGCACGCCGATGCGGCGGCCAANGCCGGCCGGGCCGCGCTGCTGCTGACCGCCCTGACGACGCGGCCGGACCTGCTGTTGCCGGCCACGGTCGACTGGCTGCATCAGCCCTATCGGGCGCCGGTCATGCCGGAAACCGCGGAGTTCGTGGCTCGGCTGCGGGCCGCGGGGGTGCCGGCCGTGGTGTCCGGGGCCGGGCCGGCCGTGTTGGCGCTGGGCCAGGGCCCAAGCGGGCTGCCGCCGCCACCGTCGGGTTGGTCGGCGCTGTCGTTGCCGGTTGACCGAGTCGGTGCGCAGGTACGCCGTCCGGACTGACTTCAGCCAGTGTCGATCTGCGCGCTGGCCAGCGCACTTCGACACTCGCTCGCTAGGNTCGGAACCGCGGTGCGGGTCGCGNGAGCGCAGGAAACGCGCTCGTTCGGACGAAACGTACGTAGACATATCGGCGACATATCGGCGACATATCGGCGTCTTGTTGCCCGATGTCACCCTGGGCGTTACGCTCAGAGAGCACCAGCCGCCCCCTGCGGGGGCCGCATCTGCTCGCCGAGCAACCCGGACGTCCTTCCAGGGCCTTCGAGCGCTTTGGCTTTCTCCGTCCGGCCGCTCTGTCGGCGCCTTGAGTGCGTCGATCACGCGGTCGCCCGTCGAGGAAGTCGGTCGACGAGCGCACCCCCGCGGTCCGGTTTCGCAGCGTCGGCGTCCGTCAGGTTGCTCGAAGCCCGGCCGGTGTACCACGAGCCCCCGCCCAGGTCGGGCGGGTGTACCACCCGCGCCGCCGTGTGCGGCCGAAGTTCATCGCCCGGTGCCCGCCTGTTGGCCGGCTGCACCGCCATTGGGAAGGACCCCATGAGCGATTCCACCGATCTGCTGCCTCTCACCGAAGAGGCCATCGCCACCTCCGTCGCTGGGGACGACGTCGACCCGGGTCACAATGGCGCCGGCCGCCTCGACCCGAGTGACACTGCTCGGACGAGCGCCGACGATACTGCTGCCACAGAACTGCCCAGTCCGGCTGGCACAACCGCGTCCGCGCCTCGAGGCCGCCGGCGCACTGCCGGCGGCGGGCTGACCGCCATGGTGCTGCCGGAGCTGCAGACGATGGCTTCCGGCCTCGGCATCAGCGGTACGGCGCGGATGCGCAAGAGTCAGCTGATCGCTGCCATCCAGGAGCTGCAGGGCGGATCGGTGGCGGCCAGCAGCTCGGCCCCGGCCGGCATCTCGGCCCCGGCCGGCGGATCCGTCACCGGCACGTCCGCGGCCGTCGTCTCGGCAACGGACTCTGCCACGAGCGCACCCGCCTCGGCCGGGACGAGCAACGGCGCCACGACCGCCCCCTACCGCAGCGACCGGGGCGACGGCTATGGAACCGACACCGGCGTTGCCGCCGGTGTGGTCCACGACAGCCAGAACGGGGCCGAAGCCGGCTCCGCGGGTTCCGCGCCGGAGGTCGTACCCGGTGATNGCGTCCGCCCGGAGCGGGAGGACCGCTCGGCGCCGTCGGGCGCCCCCACCAGCCGCGACGGCGAACGACCCGACCGGGACCGGCCGCGGGACCGGCAACGCTTCGACAACCAGCGCCCAGAGGGCCAACGCTCCGACAACCAGCGCCAGCAGTACGGCGCCGGCCGGGACCGCCAACAAGGCAATCGTGATCGCAATCAGTCGGGTCAGGGCCAGGGCCAGCAGGGGGATCGCAGCTCCACCGGCCAGCAGGGCCGGGGCCAGGGTCAGAGCCAGGGCCAGGGTCAAAGCCAGGGCCAGCAGAGTGACCGGTTCCGGGACGATGACGACGCTAGCGGCGGCAGCCGCCGCCGCGGCCGGTTCCGGGAGCGCGGTCGCAACCGCAGTCGCAACCGCGAGGACCGCTTCGTCGCCGACAGCGAGCCGGTGGTCGGCGAGGACGACGTACTGGTGCCGGTCGCCGGCATCCTCGACATCCTCGACAACTACGCCTTCGTGCGGACCTCGGGCTACCTGACCGGGCCGAACGACGTGTACGTCTCGCTCGCCCAGGTGCGCAAGCACGGATTGCGTCGTGGTGACGCNGTGACCGGGGCGGTCCGCCAGCCCCGCGACGGCGAGCGGCACGACAAGTACAACGCGCTGGTGCGCCTGGACCAGGTCAACGGCGCTGACTTGGAGGCGGGTCGACAGCGGCCGGAGTTCACCACGCTGACCCCGCTCTACCCGCAGGACCGACTGCGGCTGGAGACCGAGCCGAACGTGCTGACCACCCGGGTGATCGACCTGATCGCCCCGATCGGCAAGGGCCAGCGCGGTCTGATCGTCAGCCCGCCTAAGGCTGGCAAGACGATGGTTCTCCAGGCGATCGCCAACGCAATCACGACCAACAACCCGGAGTGCCACCTGATGGTGGTCCTGGTCGACGAGCGGCCAGAAGAGGTCACCGACATGCAGCGGTCGGTGAAGGGCGAGGTCATCGCCTCCACCTTCGACCGCCCACCGTCGGACCACACCACCGTCGCGGAGCTCTCGATCGAGCGAGCCAAGCGGCTGGTCGAGCTCGGTCACGACGTGGTGGTGCTCCTCGACTCCATCACCCGGCTGGGTCGCGCGTACAACCTTGCTGCCCCGGCGAGCGGACGCATCCTGTCCGGTGGCGTGGACTCGACCGCCCTGTACCCGCCGAAGCGTTTCCTCGGCGCCGCCCGCAACATCGAGTTCGGCGGATCGCTGACGATCCTGGCCACCGCCTTGGTCGAGACCGGCTCCACGATGGACACGGTGATCTTCGAGGAGTTCAAGGGCACTGGCAACATGGAGCTCAAGCTGGACCGGAAGCTCGCCGACAAGCGGATCTTCCCGGCGATCGACATCGACGCCTCCGGCACCCGCAAGGAGGAGATCTTGATGGCGCCCGACGAGCTCGGCGTCGTCCTCAAGCTGCGCCGGGTATTGCACGCCCTGGAGACCAGCCAGGCGTTGGAGCTGTTGCTGGACAAGATGAAGAAGACCGGGTCGAACGCCGAGTTTCTGATGCAGATCCAGAAGACCACGTTCGGACCGGGGGACTGACGGTCGCCGCCCCGGAACGCGCCAGGCCCGACCGGTGTTAAGCAGTCTGCCGGGCGCGTTCTGGCACACTTGGCTGGCTACGGCACCGGTTCGAAGTCCGGCTCGGACGACCCGGCGGCCTTCTGTTGGAGAGGACCTATGAAGCCCGACATCCACCCGCAGTACGTCGAGACGACAGTGACGTGCACCTGCGGCAACACCTTCACCACGCACAGCACCGCCCGTAACGGCGTCATTCACGCTGACGTCTGCTCGGCCTGCCACCCCTTCTACACCGGCAAGCAGAAGATCCTGGACGTCGGCGGCCGGGTGGAGAAGTTCGAGCGCCGGTTCGGCAAGCGCCAGGCCGGTCAGCGCGCCGGCGCTGTCAAGGGCTAGGGAAACAGCGGCGCCCGCCCGGTTCGCGACAGCAGCCGGCGGGCGCCGTTGTCGTGTCCGGCGGTGCTACCGCCGTGGCCGCATCAGCCCAGCCGCGGGGCACCGAGGGCTGTGAGCAACGACGGGAGTGTTCGTGTCCGACCCGCTCGACGACCTGCTCGCCGAGCATGCTGCGCTCGAGGTGCAGCTCGCCGACCCAGCTGTGCACGTCGACCAGACCCGCGCGCGGGACCTTGGCAAGCGGTACGCCGAGCTGGCCCCCGTGGTGGAGGCGGCGCGAGCGCTGCGCGCGGCCGAAGGTGATCTGGTGGCTGGTCGCGAGCTGACTGCGGAGGACTCCGCATTTGCCGTCGAGCTGCCGGCGCTGCAGGGGCGCCGGGACGCTTTCGCGGATCAGTTGCAGGAGCTGCTGCTGCCGCGCGACCCGAACGACAGCCGGGACGTGATCTTGGAGATCAAGGCCGGCGAGGGCGGGGAGGAGTCCGCCCTGTTCGTCGGCGACCTGTTGCGGATGTACCTGCGCCACGCCGAGCTGCAGGGCTGGCGCACTGAGGTGCTCGACGCCACCGAGTCGGACCTCGGCGGATACAAGGACGTCAGCGTCGCGGTGAAGTCACGCCGCGGCGCGGACGGCGTGTGGGCCCGGCTGAAGTACGAGGGCGGGGTTCACCGGGTCCAGCGCGTGCCGGCGACCGAGTCTCAAGGGCGTATCCACACCAGCGCCGCCGGGGTGCTGGTGTTGCCGGAGGCGCGGGATGTCGAAGTGCACATCGAGCCGGGCGACCTGCGCATCGACGTCTTCCGGTCCTCGGGGCCGGGTGGGCAGAGCGTCAACACCACCGACTCGGCCGTTCGGATCACGCACCTGCCGACCGGCACGGTGGTGTCGTGCCAGAACGAGAAGAGCCAGCTGCAGAACAAGGAGCAGGCGCTGCGCATCCTGCGGGCGCGGCTGCTCGTGCAGGCGCAGGAGGCCCACGCGGCGGACGAGAACGCCGCCCGCACCAGCCAGGTCCGCACCGTCGATCGCAGCGAGCGGGTCCGCACCTACAACTATCCGGAGAACCGGATCTCCGACCACCGCAGCGGGTTCAAGGCCTACAACCTCGACGCCGTCCTCAACGGTGAGCTCGACCCGGTGATCTCCTCGTTGGTCGCCGCGGACGCCGAGGCTCGGCTGGCCGGTCAACCATCCGGTGGACGGGCGCCGTGACCGCCTTGATCGAGGCCGTGCGCGCCGCCACCGGACGACTGCAGGCGGCCGGCGTAAGGTCGGCCCGATCCGACGCGGAGCAGTTGGCGGCGCACGTCCTCGGCGTACGCCGAGGCAGCCTGGCCGGCCTGTCCGTCCTCGCCCCAGCCGCCAGCCAGATATACGCCGATCTGGTCGCCCGCCGCGCCGCCCGCGTCCCGCTGCAGCATCTGACCGGCACGGTGGGCTTTCGCTACCTCGACGTAGCGGTCGGGCCGGGCGTCTTCGTACCCAGGCCGGAGACCGAGTCCGTGGTGCAGTGGGCGGTCGATGCCCTGGCAGTTGGCGGGCCACCGGTACCGGTGGTCGTCGACCTCGGCACTGGTTCCGGCGCGATCGCGCTGGCGCTGGCGACCGAGGTCCGCGGCGCCCGGGTACATGCGGTGGAGCGTGACCCGGTCGCCCTGACCTGGGCCGGGCTGAACGTGGCTCGGTACGCCCGCGACGGTGGCCGCGCGGTGACGCTGCATTTCGGTGATATGGGTGATATGGGTGATACGGGCGGCGCGCCGGCCGAGCTGGCCGGGACCGTCGACCTGGTCGTCAGCAACCCGCCTTACCTGACCGGGGTCGAGCTCAGCGACTGCGACCCGGAGGTGCGTGACCACGACCCGAGGGCAGCGTTGGTCGCCGGCGCGGACGGCCTGGACGGGGTGCGGCTGGCGGCCGCGGCGGCGCGTGGGCTGCTGCGCCCCGGCGGCCTGGTCGTGGTCGAGCACGGTGACCATCAGGGGGCGAGCGCCGCGGCAGTGTTCACGGCCGCCGGATGCTGGGAAGACGTGACGGACCACCGGGATCGGGCGGGCCGGGACCGGTTCGTCACCGCCCGCCGCCGCGCCGACGCCGGCCGGTCGTCGTGAGCGTCCGGTTCGACTGCGACGAGCCCGATCAACGCCGCGAAGGGATCACACAGGCCGTCGCCGCGATCCGTCGGGGACAGCTCGTCGTGCTGCCGACCGACACGGTGTACGGCGTGGGAGCCGACGCCTTCACCCCGGCGGCCGTGGATGCGCTGCTGTTCGCCAAGGGCCGCGGGCGCGACATGCCGGTGCCGGTGCTAGTGGGCTCGTGGCGTACCTTGGACGGTTTGGTGGATCGCCCACCCGCGGCCGCCCGGTCGCTGGTCGAGGCCTTCTGGCCGGGCGCGNTGACGATCGTCCTGCGGCACACGCCGTCGCTGGCCTGGGATCTGGGCGAGAGTCGCGGCACCGTTGCCGTCCGGATGCCGCTGCACCCGGTGGCGATCGAGCTGCTGACCCAGACCGGTCCGNTGGCGGTGTCGAGCGCGAACCGGACCGGCATGCCGCCAGCGGTCACCGCCGACGATGCCCAGCTGCAGCTCGGCGGGGCGGTGGCGGTCTACCTCGACGGTGGCCGGTGCGCCGACCCGGTACCCTCGACGATCGTCGACCTGACCGGGGCTGCCCCCCGGCTGCTGCGGCCGGGCGCCGTGGAGGTCGAGCTGCTGCGCGGCGTACTGCCCGACCTCGAGGACGCCCGGTGACCGGCCCATGGGCGGGCGCGAAGCCGGGGACCGGCGAACCGGACGGATCGGATCCCGACCGGTTCAGCATTCTGTTCGTCTGCACCGGCAACATCTGCCGCTCGCCGGTGGCGGAGTACCTGACCCAGGCCGCCTTGAGCATCCGCCTGGGGCCGGCGGCGGGGCAGGTGCTCGTAACCAGTGCCGGCACCTGGGGACACGAGGGGGCGGCGATGGAGCCATTTGCGCTCCAGGTCCTGGCCGAGCGGGGCATCGACGGCACGGAGTTTCGCGCTCGTGAGCTCGATGCGCAGATGGTGGCTGCCGCCGACCTGGTCCTGGCCGCCACTCGCGAGCATCGCGCGGGCGCGGTGGTGCTGTATCCACGCGCGTCGGCCCGGGTCTTCACGCTGCGCGAGTTCGATCGGTTGACGGCGGGGGTGGACCCGGCCGGACTGCCGGACANCGTCGTTGCGCGCGGCCGGGCGCTGGTCCGGCAGGCTGCGGGCCGGCGCGGTCTGGCNCCGCCAGCGACCGCCGGTGATGACGATGTCCCCGACCCGTACGGCGCGCCGCTGGCGATCTTCCGTCGGTGCGCGGATGAGATCATCGCCGTCTTGCGCGGACCGGTCGACCGGCTGGCGCGGCCGGCACCGCCGATGCCGGCGACGTCCTCGGCGCCGCATGTCTCGCCGGGATCAGCGGACGGGTTCGCCGCCGTAGAGTGACCTGACCGCGCAGCGCGCGATGTGCCGGCCACCGGAGGAACGCCATGTCCACCACGACGCCCACCACGACGTCCACCGCTGTGCCCACCACGACGTCCACCGCTGCGATGACGCCCGGACTGTTTGGCCGGGTCGGGTNTACCGACGGCACGCCA
>JGI24137J36423_1000297_pt1 | contig 13271 bp, 14 predicted proteins | sample BarGraNGADG00311_FD_36423 | JGI IMG/M metagenome (IMG submission 36423) | reverse complement strand
GATGGTCCATCAATGGGGCCCGCCCAGGGCGGGCAAGGGGTGCACGTTCACGCGCTAGCCTCGCGGTTTCATGGCGGGGTGGCGTGAGTTCGTGTCGTTGAACTGAAAAGTGCCCCTGACCTGGGATGATATGGATTGTTGAGGCCCATTCCGTACCAGTTCGAGGAGCACCTTCCAGGTGGAGCAGACTACCGGGTTCTACCCCCGCGTGAACGTCGACAGAGCGCGTCGGGAGCGGTCGGGCAGGCCGGCGGCGTGCTTCTCACCGAGACGATCACGCTCACCGGGCTCGGGCGCGAGCTGGCAACCGCGTTGGCCCCGTGGCGCAAGGCGTCGGCGGTCCACGACCCGGCCAAGGTCATCACGGACCTGGCTTTGACCCTGGCCTTGGGTGGGGACTGTTTGGCGGACATCGCCCTGCCGCGCTGTGAGCCCGGGGTCTACGGGTTGGTGGCCTCGGACGCGACGGTGTCGCGGACCATCGACGCCCTGGCCAAGGACGCCGGCCGCGTTGAAGGCGATCAACACGGCCCGTTCCGCGGCACGCACGCGCGCGTGGGCGCTGGTCGGGACCGACGCACCCGATCACGGCGCGAACTCGGCGAACCCGTTGATCGTGGACCTGGACGCGACCTTGGTGACGTCCCACTCAGAGAAGGAGCTGGCGAAACCGAATTTCAAGCGGGGCTTCGGATTCCATCCGCTGTGCTCCTTCATCGACCACGGGCCACGTGGGACCGGGGAGCCGTTGGTGATGATGCTCCGCCCGGGTAACGCGGGGTCGAACGCCGCCGCCGACCACATCGTGGTGCTCAATGGCGCCCTGGCCCAGCTGCCCGGCCACCGGCGCGGGACCCGCCCCGGGCGCAAGGTCCTGATCCGCATCGACGGTGCGGGATCGACCCACGCGGTGCTGGACTGGATGACTTCCCAGCGGTTGTCGTACTCGGTGGGGTTCACCCTGCCCGCCCACACCCCGGACCTGCTCGAACTCATCCCCGCCGACGTGTGGGCGCCCGCGTTGGACGCCCACGACGCCGTCCGCGACGGCGCCTGGGTCGCCGAGCTCACCGACCTGCTGAACCTGACGAACTGGCCGGCAGGGATGCGGGTGATCGTCCGCAAGGAACGCCCCCACCCCGGCGCGCAGCTGACCATCACCGACATCGATGGTCACCGCATCACCGCGTTCGCGACCAACACCCGCACTGGTGGACCCGCCACCCAGCTGCCCGACCTCGAATTGCGTCACCGTCGCCGAGCCCGCTGCGAGGACCGGATCCGCATCGCGAAAGACACCGGGCTGCGCGCATTCCCATTGTTCGACTTCGCCCAGAATGAGATCTGGTGCGCGATCGTGGCCCTCGCCGTCGAGCTGAGCGCCTGGATGCAGATGCTCGCCCTGACCGCCCACTCTGCCCGTTGCTGGGAGCCCAAACGGTTGCGACTGCGCCTGTTCACCATCCCCGGCGACCCTGGCCCGCACCAGCCGGCAAGTCCTGCTCCACCTCGCCGCCAAAGCTCCCTGGGCTCACCTCGCCGGGCAAGGAATCACACGACTACGCACCCTGGCCGCCGCCCCCGGCTGAACACAGCACCATCGTCCCCGCGACCCCGCGCGATCCCCGACCTCTGGAACCGGCGCCCGACCCGAGACGACACTCGGGCCCTTGTTAGACCCCAATGCCAAAATCAACCCAACACGACGGCTCCAGCGCCGCCACGACCGAGCACGGCTACCTCATGGAAGATCGAGGCTAGTCCGGCCTATGGCGCCGCGTTGGAATCGCGGTAGAGGTCTCACGGCCTTTCGTGAGTTCGAATCCCACTCGGGGCACGTATCTGACCTGCACAAACGCTCCGGTGTGTCATATACGTGTCATAGCGAGTTGATCATGGACGCAGCGGAAGCGCACTCATACCCCGTCAGCCGCTCCCGCAGCTAGGGATCGGTACGGCGNATCCGAGCCCCCAAACGGGGTGGTCGCGACGCACTACAGGCCTGCCCCTGGGTTGCCGATGACGCGGAGGTCGGTGGTCGTGATCGAGTCCCGGCCGGAGAGCGCCTCCACGTCGCCCCCAGTCTGGTGGACGAGGACTTCAGCGACCAGTCGCTGTACCGCGTGCTCGAGGAACGCCCCGGCGTCGTGATCTCGAGGGGACGGAGATCCGTCGAGGCGGCTCTGGCGAGCGACCACGTCGCCAAACTGCTCGGCATCGCCAGCGGCGCTCCCGTCATGGTGCTCCGGTGCGTGAGCCACGACAACCGGGATCGTCCCGTGGAGACCTTCGTCGCCTACCACCGCAGCGACCGTAGTCGCTTCGAGGTCGACCTCGGGCGGGCTTCGGCCGGGCNCGTGACCTCGCGCGTCCTGGTCACACGGAACCATGCCTGACCGAGGAGCTTGGGCTACCCGAAACCCCACCCGGCGCACTTCCATTGCCCTTCGGCTGGTCCCCGCTCCTGTCACACGGATCTGAGCGGCGCACGGCGTCCGGGCGTGTAGGCACGGGGATGGTGCGGCTTGTCCGCTGGTGTGAGGTCTCGCAGGCCATCGCTGACGGGTAGCCGAGCTTTGTCGACGCCGCGTGAAAAATGACCCTCTGGTGCCCGCCCGGCAATAGGGGGTCAATTTTCGCTCGGCGTTGACAAGCTTGACGTGGCGTTGGGGTTGTCCATCCCCGGCCCGCTCGCGCACCCCAGACACCTGGTTCACGCGGGCAAGCGGTGGGCAGTGTTGGCCCCTCCCGCGAGGCCGATTCAAGCAGAATGCCCAGAGCCGACACGGTCGACGAATCGTGCCCGACCACCTGAGCCACACACGGCAGGACTCGCAACCTGGGCGCGACCGGGGCTCGAGCACTCTGCACCCCACCGCCCATCGGCTACCGTCGCGTGCGCTTGCGGCGCTCGTTCAGGACGTCGATCAGGACGGCGATGATGAGGATGAGGCCCGTGACCAGGTTCTGCCAGTACACGTCCACACCGAGGAGATTGAGCGCGTTTGCGAGCACTCCCATGAACAACGCGCCCAGGAACGCCCCGAGCGCGGAGCCCTCGCCACCGCTGAGGCTCGCACCGCCGATGATCGCCGCGGTGATCACGCGGAGCTCCACCCCGTTGCCCACGGTGATGGACGCCGCCCCGAACCGGGCCGTGATGAGCAGTCCCGCGATCCCCGCGAGCAGCGCGACGATGCAGAAGTTGACGATCTTGACGCGGTCGACGTTGATGCCCGACAGCCGAGCCGCCTTCGCGTTTCCGCCCACGTAGTAGCTCTGCCGGAAGAACTTCGAGTTCCTGAGGAGCAGGTCGCCTACGATGACCAGGGCGATCGTCACGTAGACCGGGTACTGGACGTTGAAGAGCTCGCCCTGCCCGATGACCGTGAAGGACCGGGGGAGGTTCAACACGGCCCGACCCGACGCCATGACAAGAAGGAGGCCGCGGAGCGCCAGCATCATGCCGAGGGTGACGATGAAGGCATTGATGTCGAGCCTCGCGACCAGAAGGCCGTTGATGAGGCCTACTGCGATGGACGCAAGGAGCGCGCCGGCGATCGCGACAGGTGTCGGAAGGCCCGCGTGGAGCATTAGCGCGGCGACGACTCCGGAGAATGCCAGCGTCGACCCGACGGACAGGTCGAACCCGCCGATGATCATCACCATCACCATGCCGACGGCGAGGAGCCCCTCGACCGACAGCGCCAACAAGATGGCCTCGAGATTCTGCCTCGCGAGGAAGACCGGGGAGATGAACGACATCACGATGCTTGCGACAAGAATGACGCCTACGAGCGAGAATTCGCGGAATGCAAGGAGCCAACGCGCCGCCGCACCGAATGACACCCTCGGGTTTGCCACTACGGTAGTCACACCTAAGGTCCTCTCTGGAAACGTACGAAACCTGACGACAGACGGATCGGTGCGCACCTGCCCGCTGAGGCTCACGCCACGGGCCAGGCGGCTCTGGGAGACTTACGAACCGGGGTCGACGCCGGCGGCGTACGCCAAGATTCGCTCCTCGGAGAAGCTCTCGCGCTCGACCTCGCCCGAGATCCGCCCGTGGTGCATGACGAGGATCCGATCGCACATGCCGATGAGCTCGGGCAGGTCGGACGAGATGAGAATGACGCCTGCCCCGCCCGCAGCACTCGCGGACCTTCTGGTAGATCTCCATGCGCGCACCGACGTCGACGCCGCGCGTCGGTTCGTCAAGGATGATCACCTCGGGTTCGATGCCCATCCAGAGCGCCACCAAGCACTTCTGCTGGTTACCTCCGGAGAGGTTCAGAACCTTCTGGCGCGTGGACGGGGTCGCGACGCGGAACTCGTCGACGACAGTGGTCGCGTATCCTTCGATCGCACCCCTGCGCATGAAGCCGAGACGCGACGCGAAGTCGGACAGCCGGTTGGCTGCCACGTTCTCGGCGACGCTCATCTCGAGGAATAGCCCGAGGCCCTTGCGGTCCTCCGTCAGGTACGCGATCTTGTGCTCGATCGCATCCTGGGGCCGAGCGATGTGCAGTGTCCGACCATCGAGAGTGACGCGACCGCCGTCCTTGTGGTCCGCGCCGACGATGGCACGCGCCAGCTCGGTGCGACCTGCCCCGACGAGACCGGCGAAGCCCAGCACCTCACCCCTCCTCAGGCTGAAACTGACGTCGTGGAACACACCCCGACGCTCGAAGTTCTCGACCCCGAAGAGCTCCGACCCAATGGCGGGGCGCTCCTCCTCGCCGTAGATCTGTTCGATCTTCCGGCCGACCATCATGGTGATGAGCATCTGTTCCGTGACGTCGGCGACCGGCTTCTTGTCGATGAACTTGCCGTCGCGCATCACCATGACCTCATCGGCGATCTCGAAGACCTCGGTCATCTTGTGCGTGATGTAGATAAAGGACGTCCCCTGGGCCTTGAGCCCGCGGATGATGTCGAAGAACTGCGCCGTCTCCGCCTCGGTCAGCGACGATGTGGGCTCGTCGAGCAGCAGCACCTTCGGAGCGGTCGAGAGGGCCTTGAGGATCTCGAGCATCTGCCGCTGCCCCATGGACAGGCGCTTGACGAGAGTCCGCGGGTTGATGTCCAGGTTGAACTTGCGGAGGAAGTCACTGGTGTTCCGGTAGAGCTCGCCCCATCTGACCTTTCCGGCCGGGCCGGTGGGCTGCCGGTTGGCGAAGATGTTCTCTGCCACCGATAGGCTCCCCATCAGGGAAAGCTCCTGGAAGACGGTGCTGACGCCGGCCCGGATCGCGTCGGCCGGCGACGCGAAGCTCACCGGGCTCCCGTCGAGGTGGAGCGTCCCCGAATCCGGCCTGACGACGCCGCTGATCACCTGCGTGAGGGTGCTCTTGCCGGCTCCGTTCTCGCCGAGCAGCGCCAGGACCTCGCCCTTGCGCAGAGAGAAACTCACGCCGTCGACGGCGAGGACGCCTGGGAAGTGCTTGGTGACGCTGTCGACATCGAGCATGACAGGGGTGTCGTCCATTCTGGGCTCTCCCGCTCGTAGGTCTGTGGCGGATGTCTCGGTCGCGCTGGCCCCTCCTCGTCGGAGGGGGCCAGCGCGATGCGGCGCGACGACTACTTGGCGAACCGAGCGTTGGCGTCGATGAAGTACTGCACGTTGGACTTGTCGATGTAGTTGACGTGGGTCTGGATAATGCTCGGCCCGGTCGTCACGCCGGCCGCCTTGTTGTCAGTTGTCAGCGGCGACTGGTGGTGGACGTAGGTGAAGAGCGCCTGCAGTGCCCAGTAGGAGTTGCCGACGTCCTCCTGGGCGATCGTGCCGGTGATGGTGCCGTCCTGGATCATGCTCAGGACGTCGGAGTTCCGGTCCATCGAGATCACCCTGATGTGGCCCGTGACGCCGGCTTCCTTCACTGCGGTACCGGCGCCCATGCCGCCCGTCGAGTCGGTGCAGGCGAACGCGGCGAGGTCCGGGTACCGCTGCATGATGTCCTTGGCCACGTTGACGGCCGTGACGGTGTCCGCCTTGGTGTCACCTTCCTGGACGACCTTGATGCCGGGGAACGTCGCGAAGGCGGCGCGGAAGCCCTGGACACGCTCGTCGAACATCGCGATGCCGGGAAGGCTGAGGATCGCCACCTGGCCCTTGCCGCCGAGCGCCTCGCCGAGCTTCATCCCGCCCATGTACCCGATGTCGTACTGGTTGGAGCCCACGTATGCGATCCGCTTCGAGTCGGGCTGGTCACCAATGGCCGTGACCACGGGGATGCCGGCCGCGATGGCCTTGTTGATCACCGGCGTCAGGACCGGGTCGGAGGCGAAGACCGCGATACCGGCCGGCTGCTTGGCGATCGCCTGCTCGAAAGCGGCGACCTGGGCGTTCACGTCGTTCTCGGCGGGGCCGACATAGGTCGCCTTGACGCCGAGGACGTCTCCGGCCCAGGACCATCCGTACTTCACGGCGTTGAAGTACTCGAGGTTGCCCATGTTGCCCACAAAGATGTACTCCTCGTTCGAGAAGTCCTGCTTCGTGGTCAGGGTCTGCTTTGTGCTCCCGCGGTGTTCCCTGCACATGCGGTCAGCGTCATGAGGACCACGCCGATGGCCAGAACGGGACTGATGATGCGCTTCATTGCGTCTCCCAACAGTCTTTCTTGAGCGTGAGAAATGAGGTGGTGAACTGCACTAGGTGAGGATCGCGCGCCGCCTTCTGGCGCGATGTGCTCACCAGGTCTCGAGCTGGGCGGTCATTCCTCCATCCACGTAGAGTTGCGTCCCGGTGATGTAAGAGGCCTCATCGCTTGCGAGGAAGGCGACGGCATTGCCAACGTCCAGGGGGAGCCCGAGCCGCTTCATCACCTGACGGTCCTCGACGAGGCGTCTCTGAGCGGCAGGGTCCGGGTACTCGTCGAAGATCCGCTGGACGTTGGGCGAGAGGATCCAACCCGGCGCCACGGAGTTCACCCTGATGGCCGGGCCATGGTCGATCGCCAGGTTCCTCGTGAGCTGAGTGACACCGCCCTTAGACGCGCCATACGGAGCCACCCCGTTCACCGCCGCGAACGAGTGCACGGAAGAGATGTTGATGATCACGCCACCCCCGTGCTCGAGCATCACCGGGATGCAGTACTTTGAGAAGAGGAACGTCCCTCGCAGATTGGTCGCGATCGCACGGTCGAAATCTTCGCTCGACGCTTCGAGAGCATTCTTGTAGACACCGATCCCGGCGTTGTTGACCAGGATGTCGATCGTGCCGTAGAGATCGACAGCGGCGCGGACCGCGCCGATGATCTGCTCTTCTTGCGTCACATCGCAATGCACGAACTCGACGTCCCTGCCGTGCTGCTTGAATGCGAGCGCAGCGTCGCGACCTGCCTCGTCGTCGACATCGACCATGACAACCTTGGCGCCTTCTCGGAGGAGAACCTCGGTGATTCCCCATCCGATTCCCATGGCGGCGCCGGTGACGATCGCCACCCTGTCCACGAGTCTCACTGTGCACTCCCTGTCCGCTCGTCTCCGGGACGAGTCCACGCTGGCGGTGACGGCCGAACGAGATTGGGTGGCGTCCTCCCGAGGAGGACGGCCTTGGCGTTTTCCGCGGCGACGTGGCGGCATTCCCGCAGCGACGCGACGGACACATAGGCCACATGGGGCGTTACGAAGCAGTTCTTGAGCCCCAGGAGCGGATTGCTCTTCTCGCTCCAGTCCAGCATCTTGGCGGGCTCTTCCTCGAGGTCGTCCAGCCCCGCCGAGGCGACCTTGCCGGCGGCGAGCGCACGGGCGAGCGCATCGTTGTCGACGCACTTGCCACGACTGGTGTTGACCAGGGCGGCGCCGACCTTCATCCGCGCGAACGCGGCGTCGTCGACGATGTGATGGGTCTCGGGCGTGTACGGGCAGATGACGTGGATGAGGTCTGCCTCCGCGTACAACTCCTCGAGCTCGACCTTCTGGACGCCCAGGGTGCGCATGAACTCCGCCGAGACGTACGGGTCGTAGGCGACCAACGTGAACCCGAACAGCAGAAGTTTGCGCGCAGCGTTCTGGGCGATCCGACCGAATCCGATGAAGCCCCAGGTCGATCCCCGGAAGCGCAGGACGGGACCACCGGAGTTCTCCCAGTGCCACTTGCCGGCGCGCGTCGACTCGACGTACCACGGGATGCGGCGCAGGAGCGTGAAGCCGAGCGAAATCGAGTGGTCGGCGACCTCGTCGATGCAGTAGTCGGGAACGTTGGTCACAACCATCCCGTGCTCGTACGCGGCCGGGACGTCGACGATGTCGACGCCGAGCCCGTACCGGCAGATCGCCTTGCAGTTCTTCAGCTCAGCGATCGTCTCGCGCGGGATGCGCGCGTACTGCTGCAGGATCACGTCTGCATCTGCAGCCTCCTCGGCGAGGCCGATCCCGTCCTTGCACTGCAGCCCGATCACCTCGGCGCCGATCGGGTTCAGGATGCTCTTCTCGATCTCGAGATCGGGGTAGTCGTAGTCGCTGACGTAGACCTTGAAGTNCGCCANGGTGTTCTCCTCTGCCTNTCTACCGGGACACGCGCTTGCCGCCGCCGACGAGGTCCGCGCGCAGNAGGTCNCGAACCTCGGACTTGGTCACGATCGGCAGGTCGAACATCATTGACTGCTTGATACGCGTCGCGGCGTCGCCCACCAGGACGCCCTTCTCGATGCCCTCGGCACCGAAGCCCGCCGTGAGGAGGCCGTAGTAGAAGCCGCCGTTCCACGTGTCACCACCACCGAGGCGATCCAGCAGGACCATGGAGCGCACCTTCGGCGACCGGAAGAAGTTGCCCTGGTCGTCGACGGCCGCCGACTCCCACCGCTGCTCCTCGAAGGAATCGGGATAGCGGATCGTGACCGCGACGATCTTGGCATGGAACTTCGCGGCGACGCTCAGAGCGAACTCCCTGACCGCGTCGTCGGAGAGCGGCCCGATGTCACCCTTCTCGATCTGGTCGGCCGTGTACGCGCCGCAGCCGAACCCGTAGAGCTGGGCCATGTCCTCGATCGTGGTGATGAGGACGTCAACGTGGTCCTGCACGAGCGGCGTCATCACCCGCCGACACTGCTCCGGCGACCACAGCGTCGCCCGGTAGTTGAAGTCCAGCCCGACCCAGGTGTCGCTCGGCTTGGCCTCGACGGCTTCGACGAAGGCGTCGCGCAGGTAGTTCTGCTCGTAGCTGCTGTGGTTGGCGAGCCCGAACGTGATGCCGCTGGTGTGGAACAGCACGCAGTCGTCGAGCGCGGCGCCCCAGTCGACCATTCCGGTCGCGAGCCTGCTGGCCGTCGAGTACTTCCGCTGGTACCAGCCGATGCTCTTACGCGGCGTGCGGCCCAGTTCGTAGAGGAACCGGCCGATCGGCTCGCTCTTGTTGGCCCAGACGAGGTGACTCGTGTCGACGCCCTGCTCGCGCGCGACGTCCCGGACCATCCACCCGTAGGGGTTGTCGGGCAGGCGGGAGACGAACGACGAAGGGACCCCGAAGCGCGCCAGCAGCATCGCGAGCGTGTACTCGCTCCCCGCGATCGAGATGTTCACGTTCCGGGTGCGCTCGAGGCGCTCGAGGTCGGCGGGGGTGTCCCGCACCATCGCCTCGCCCATGGTGACGAAGACCGGACCCCGGTCCGCGAAGGAGCTGAGGTCGTCCTGGAGAAGGTCTGAAATGGGCATGAGTTTCTTCCGTCTCCTCACCAGGGCTTGCGGGGGGTCGAGAGCGGCACGGGGCCGTCCGGTCCCACAAGCACGTTGTCCTCGATGCGCACGCCGCCGAAGCCGGGGATGTAGACGCCTGGCTCGACGCTCATGTACATGCCGGGCTCCAGCACGACCTGCGAGCCGGGCATGAGCATCGGAACGAACTCGTGGTACCGCAGGCCGATGCCGTGCCCCGTGACGTGCGGGAAGTACTGGTCGAGGCCGGCCTTCGCGAGGCTCTCGCGCGCGATCCGGTCGGGCTCCGACCCGAGAGCGCCGGGCCGCACCGCAGCCATCGCGGCGAGCTGAGCCTCGAGCAGCGCGTTGTGGACCTTACGCTGCCGCTCGGTGGGCTCGCCCAGCACGCCCATGTAGGTCAGGTCGCTCCAGTAGCCGTCGACGACGGCTCCGAGCTCGATCATGACGAGGTCGCCCTCGCACGTGACGTAGTCCGTGGACGGGACGAGCAGGACGGCCTTGGCACTGTTCAGCCCGGCCGTGACCTCCGCACTGGCCCGGACCAGGCGCGCGCCGCGGTACCCGGGACCCTCGCCGCGGATCTTGGCCTCGACCAGTGCCCCGATCTGCGCCTCGGTCTTGCCGGGCGTCATGTTCTCCAGAGCGTGGTGCAGGCCGATCTCGGCGATCTCCGCGGCCACGCGCAGCTTCTCGACCTCGTATCCAGTCTTGATCGCACGGAGTTCCGCCAGGAACGGCACTGCGTCGACCAGACGTGCGTCGGCGAAGACGTCGGCAACCATCGCGTGCCACGGGGCGGCCGGGATGATCGGCTCGGCCGAGCGGTACGTCGGCCCCACGACCTCCGCGCTCTGCTCGACGCCGATCGTCGCGCGACCGTACNGGGCCGCGAACTTCCCCAGCACCGACCGATAGGTGTCGTAGAGGTCGGGGTCCTTCAGCATCGACCAGCCGAACGGCTCGACGTCAGCCCAGCTCGGGTCGGCCCACTCTGCCTCGACCTCGGGAAGGAAGAGGACGGGCCTTCCGTCGCGAGCGAGGACGGCCACGGAAACGCCGTGGTGCGGCCAGTATTCGGTGAGGTACACGACATCCTCGGGAAGTCGGACGACCAGCAGGTCGATTCCGGCTTCATCCATCTTCCGCTGGATACGTTCCAGTCGGACAGAGTCGACGGCGTTCATATCAGCACCTTTCTCGCGCNTTCCTAGAGGCGACCGAACTCGGCAAGCAGCTCGTCGACCGTCTTGCCCTCACGGATCTTCTCCCGGGTGAGCTCTTCCTTCCGGGCCTGTTCCTGCGCAGCTGCGAGAACGTCGCGAGCGTGCTCGAGCGGAATGACGACGACGCCGATCTCGTCGGCCAGCACGATGTCGCCGGGATTGACCAGCTGACCCGCGCACTGGATCGGCACGTTGATCTCGATGGGGTCCATCAGCCCTGTGTAGGGGCTGTGGGTCGACCGGGGCACGACGGCCTTGGAGACGATCTGGAACCCGAGGTCCCGCGTCTCGTCGGTGTCACGGATGGCGCCGTCCACGACAGCCCCGGCGACGCCCTTCATCAGGCAAAGGCCCGACATCAGCCCGCCCCAGATGGAGGTCTCGGTCTCGCCAGCCGCGTCCACGACCACCACGTCGCCACTCTGCGCGACGGCCAACGCGTCAAGGCAGTCGACCTCGTTGCCGGGCTCGAGGCGGACGGTGAGCGCAGGCCCGACGAAGCGGGTGGAGGTGGTCAGCGACCGCAGGTAGGAACGCATCACGCCGGCGCGCTCTTGGGCGTCAGCCACGACGCACGACGGGCTGTAGACCTTGAGCAGTTCGCGGTAGCCCTCCAGCACCTCGCTATCGGGACCGCCGATTCGAGTGTTGATGATCTTCTTCATGGTTGTCTTCCTTGGTCGTCGTCGTGGATGCGCTAGGAGTGGGGCCCCCGGGGGCGCTGCCGAAGAGCGGGTCGCGCAGCTCAGTGCGGGGGCCTTGGATCTGGATGGAAGCCCAGGGCAAGTGAGATTTCGCGAGCCGTCGCGACGGTGCGCTCGATCAGATCGGAGTTCGCCTCTAGGGGGTCGAGCCGGCCCTCGGGCCCGGCGACGCTCACGGCCGCGACCGCCCGGCCGGCCGCATCGAAGATGGGGGCCGCGACGCAGCGGACCTCCGCCTCGTGCTCCCCCTGATCGAGTGCGTACCCGCGTTCCGCAATCACGCCGAGCTCGCGCATGAGTGCGTCGGCATCGTGGATCGTCGTCGAGGTGTACGGACGCAGCTCCATGTCTGCGAGGCGGCTGCGGACGAGCTCGGGGGGGTCGTACGCAAGGAGGGCCTTCCCGACGCCTGTGCAGTACGCGGGGTTGCGGCCACCGACCCGGGAGGACATCAGGCCGATGGCGTGCAGGCCAGCCTCCTTGTGGGTGTAGATGACGTCCATGTCGTCGAGCACCGCGAGGTGGATGGTCTCCCGGGTCGCATCGCGCAGCGCCATCAGATGAGGGAGTGCGAGATCGCTGACGCTGCTGCTCAGATACGCACGCGAGAGCTCGAGGCATGAGATCCCGAGCGAGTACTCACCGGTGCCCGCATGGCGCGAGACGTACTTGTACGACTTCAGGGCCGCTAGGAGCCGGAAGGTCGTCGAGGGGGTGAGCTGCGCCTCGGCCGCGATGTCGACGAGGCTCCGCGGCGTGCCATCCGAGAGCAGTCGCAGCAGCGTGAATGCCCGGTCGAGGACGCGAACGTTGTAGTGGGCCTCTTTTGGACCCACGGCCCGTCCGGGCCTCGTTTCGTCGGCACCGTTCTGCGAGCCATCTCGCACGTCAAGCGACGACATCGAAGACCGCCAATTCGCTAGAGGAGTACAAAGACCTCAGCCGGGGCTGCAGCTCGCGATGATCATCCGAAGCGCGCCAGTAGGCAGCCTGCCCGAGGGTGTCAAAACGTATGACCATCTGATACCTCGCGCGATCATCCTGGTCACGCAAGAGATGCGCGCCGCGGAAACCTTCCTGGCAGGCCATGGCAGGGCGGTACTCCTGCGCGAAGAAGACCTCGAACGCCTTTCCGGCCTCGTCGTTCACGGAGAACTCCACATGCCGCTCGATCACAGTTCGCCTTTTTCTCGTGCCAGCCCGACTGCCGTTACCGCTCCCGACCGATGGCCACGCGCTCGCAGAACCGCTTGGCGCGGTCCGTGATCTCGGCGAAGTCCCGCTCATCCAGGAGCCGTTGGCTCACGAGCTCGCCCCCGATCCCCACGAGCTCGGCGCCCGCCCTGATGAAGTCGGCCGTGTTCTCGAGGGTGACCCCGCCGACGGCGACGATCCGCACCTGCGGGAGCGGCGCCCGGACCGTCTTGATGTAGGTGGGCCCACCGGCGCTGGCCGGGAAGACCTTGACGAGATCGGCACCCGCCTGCCAGGCGCCCAGGATCTCGGTGGGGGTGAACGCACCGGAGAGCACCGGAACTGCGTACCGTCGGCAGAGCTCGATGGTCGCGACGTCGAGCGTCGGTGTGACGATGAACTGCGCTCCGGCCAGCAGGGCCGCGCGAGCGCTCTCGGCGTCCAGGACCGTGCCCACTCCGAAGGAGACCTCGTCGCCGAAACGAGCCCTGGC
>JGI24137J36423_1000296_pt1 | contig 13280 bp, 9 predicted proteins | sample BarGraNGADG00311_FD_36423 | JGI IMG/M metagenome (IMG submission 36423) | reverse complement strand
GGCCAACTTCATCGACGCCCGCACCTACCTCACGTTCTGCATGCGCCTGATCCTCGCGTTCGGCATCGCGTTCCTCTTCCCGATCGTGATGATCGCGCTGAACATGATGGGGATCATTCGCGGCCGCACGTTCCTCACGGGTTGGCGCTGGGCGGTCGTGCTGATCTTCACGTTCGCGGCCTTCGCGAACCCCCTGCCCGACCCGTGGACGATGATCGCCCTCGGAGTGATCATGGTGGGCCTCTTCTACGTCGCCGCCTGGCTGTGCATCCTCCACGACCGCCGCGCCGATCGCAANCGCGCCGCCCATGAGGCCGAACTGGGGCTGACGTGAGNNTCGGGCTGGTGGTGAACCCCACGGCCGGACGCGAGCGCGCGGCCAGGTTCCACACCGGGGTCCAGCGGCAGTTGGAGCACCACGGCCACGCCGTCGTCGACCTCACCGCCTTCGACGCCGCGGGGGCGCTGGCCAAGGCGCGGGCTGAGGTCCCGGACCTGGGGNCGCTGGTCGTCGNCGGCGGCGACGGCGTGGTCCAGCTCGGGCTCAACGCGGTGGCGGGCACGGACGTCGCGCTCGGGATCATCCCGGTCGGCTCGGGCAACGACAACGCGAGCGGCCTCGGGTTGCCGTCGGACCCGCGCGCGGCCCTGGACCTCATTGTCCGCCACCTCGACCACGACCCCGGCGGAGTGGCCACGGACGCCATGCGGGTGGAGTCGGCCGGGACCCGAACCTGGGCCATGGGCACCGTGAGCTGCGGGATCGACGCCGTCGTGAACGCCCGCGCCAACGCGATGGCGTGGCCGCGCGGTTCGCTGCGCTACCCCGTCGCGCTCATGGGGGTCCTGCCCCGCTACCGGATGCCGACCCACCGNGTGGAGGCCGACGACTGGTNCTGGGAGGGACGCGCCGTCCTCGTCGCCGCCGCCAACGTCGGGTGGTTCGGTGGCGGGATGCACATCGCCCCCACCGCGCGGCCCGACGACGGGCTGCTGGACATCGTGATCGGCGGTGACATCGGCCCGTTGCGGCTGCTGGCGCTGTTCCCGCGGATCTACGGCGGCTCGCATGTCACACATCCCCTGGTGGANGTGCGGCGGTCCAGGCGCGTCACCATCACCACGGACATGCCCCGCAGCGTGTACGCGGACGGCGAGCACGTGGGCGAGCTCCCCGCCACGATCGAGGTGGTTCCCGGTGCCGTCCGGATGCTGCGCCCCCGTACATGACGAGCCCTGCTGAGGGGTACGCCGCCGCGATCCCGCGGCGGGCCGCCGGCAGGACGGAACTGGCGCGGTTCCGGGAGGGCATGCCGTTCGAACTCGACCCCTTCCAGGCGCAGGCGTGCGCGGCCCTCGAGGCGGGCAGGGGCGTGCTCGTGGCGGCTCCGACGGGCGCCGGCAAGACCGTGGTCGCCCAGTTCGGCGTCCATCTGGCCCTCGCGCACGGGACCACGGTCATGTACACGACGCCGATCAAGGCCCTGTCCAACCAGAAGTTCGCGGAACTCCGCGACATCCACGGCGAGAGCCGGGTGGGCCTTCTCACGGGGGACGTGTCCGTGAACCCGCACGCACCCATCCTTGTGATGACCACCGAGGTGCTGCGCAACATGCTCTACAACGAGTCGCGTTCCCTCGACTCCCTGGAGTTCGTGGTCATGGACGAGGTCCACTACCTCGCGGACCGGTTCCGGGGTCCGGTGTGGGAGGAGGTCATCATCCACCTGCCCGCGCGGGTGCAGATCATCTCCCTGTCCGCCACGGTCTCCAACGCCGAGGAGTTCGGGCAGTGGCTCACCATGGTGCGCGGTGACACCGAGGTGGTGGTCTGCGAGCACCGGCCCGTGCCACTCTGGCAGCACGTCATGGTGGGCGGGCGACTGTACGACCTGTACGGCCCCAACGCGCAGGGGACCGCCCGGCCGAACCCGGAACTCCTCGCCGCGGTGCGCCGCGCCACCCCCACGCGCGGCGGGCGGCCCCACCACTCCCGGCTCCACCGCCCGGGCGTGGTGGCGGAACTGGACAGCAACGGCCTCCTCCCGGCCATCTGCTTCATCTTCTCCCGGGCGGGGTGCGATGCCGCTGTCGACCAGGTCCTAGGCTCCGGGCTCCGCCTCACCGACGAGGCCGAGGCGGCCGCCATCCGGCGCATCGTGGAGGACCGCTGTGCCACGATCGCTCCCGAGGACCTGGGAACGCTNGGATACCTGCGCTGGTCGCTGGCACTGGAACGCGGCGTCGCGGCNCACCACGCGGGGCTCATCCCGCTCTTCAAGGAGGTGGTGGAGGACCTCTTCGGCCGCGGTCTGCTGAAGGTCGTCTACGCCACCGAGACGCTCGCGCTGGGCATCAACATGCCCGCCCGGAGCGTGGTGCTCGAGCGCCTCGTGAAGTGGGACGGCAGCGCCCACCAGAAGCTCACCGCGGGGGAATACACCCAGCTGACGGGGCGGGCGGGCAGGCGCGGCATCGACGTCGAGGGTCACGCCGTCGTCATCCACGACGAGGACGTGGACGTGGAGGCGGTGGCGGGGCTCGCCTCGAAGCGGACCTACCCGCTCCGGTCCGCCTTCCGGGCCACCTACAACATGAGCGTCAACCTCCTGGGTGTGATGTCGCGCGAGCGTGCGCGCGAGGTGCTGCAGACCTCCTTTGCCCAGTTCCAGGCGGACCGGGGCGTCGTCGGGCTCGCCCGCCAGGTGCGGAAGCTCGACGACCTGATCGAGGAACTGCGCGGGAAGTTCGAATGCGAACGCGGGGACTTCGCGCAGTACGCGGCCCTCCGCGAGGCGATCGGTGCCGAGGAGCGGCGCATCTCGGCCGAGAAGTCGCGGGCGGTCCGCCAGGGGGTCACCGACGAGCTCGGCCGCGTGCGCGTGGGCGACGTCATCCGCTTCCGGCGTGGACGGCGCACGCACCACGCTGTCGTGCTCCAGGTGGTCGAGACCGCGCACAGCGGCACGATCGTCGACGTGGTCACGGACGACGCGCGCTCGCGCCGGTTCGCCGCCGAGGACCTCCTCGGCGGCGTCACCGTGCTGGGCAACGTCCACGCCGCGGGACGCCACAACCCCCGCACCCCACGCGGCCGGTCTGACCTCGCCGCGCTCGTGCGGGCGTTCGCCGAGGGGAGGACCAGGGTGAAGCCGCTGGAGCCGGCGCGAAGTGGCGCCGAGCCCACCCGGGGCGACCTCGACCGGCTGCGCGCCGAGTTGCGGGCACACCCGTGCCACGCGTGCCCCGATGTCGAGGCGCACGCCCGCTGGGCACGCCGGTACCACCAGGCATTGGCTGACCGCGCGGGGCTGCTCGAGCGCATCAACCGCCGCACCGGCTCGATCGCCGTCGGGTTCGACAGGCTCCGCGACTACCTGCACGAACTCGGTTACCTCGGGGCGGGCGACGAGATCACGCCCGCGGGTGAGGTGCTGCGCGGCATCTACTCGGAGCGGGACCTCCTGATGGCGCAGTTGTTGCGCGAGGGCGTGTGGAACGGCCTCTCGCCGGCCGAGCTCGCCGGTGCCATGAGCGTCGTGGTCTACGAGTCGCGAAACGGCACCCCGGGACGCCCCGGGGCGCTCCCACAGCGCCTGCGGCAGGCCCTGCAGCGCTCCCACGAGGTCTGGGAACGCCTGGAGGAGGGTGAACGCGCCCACGCCATCGAGCCGATGCCCCCGATCGACCCGGGCCTGGCTGGGCCCATCCACCGGTGGGCGTCCGGTGAGCCGCTCAGCGCGGTGCTCGCCGACGACGAGCTCACCGCCGGGGACTTCGTCCGGTGGAGCAAGCAGGTCCTCGACGTCCTCGACCAGGTGGCGAAGGTCCCGGGCATCCCGGAGCGGCTCCGTGCACGAGCACTGGCCGCGCACATCGCGATCAACAGGGGGATAGTCGCGCTCTCGTCCGTGTGATGTGCGACGTTTGCCGCCGAATCGCGCGAGGCGCTCGCCAACGCGCCGCCGACGCGGTACGGTGAAAGGACTCGGCGACGAGCCGAAAGCAGCCCACAGGTCCAGTAGAAAACGGCACCACCGGCACCAGCGCAGGTGAGGGTCGGTCCGAAGGATCGTGGGCTGCTTGCATGTGCGGGCAGGCCATGCCGTGCTCGCCGTCAAAACCTCCGTAAGCTGGTGCCGTGCACCCCCCACGCCTCCCGGTCGCGACGGCGCTCGCCGCAGCCGGCGGGCTGGTCACCAACCTCGCGTTCCCCCACCACTCCTGGTGGTTCCTCGCGTTCGCCGGTGTCGCACTGCTCGTGCTCTCGCTCCGCGGGGCGCGGCCGCGGAGCGGGTTCCTCCTCGGGCTCGTCTGGGGCCTCGCGTTCTTCCTCCCGCTGCTGTCCTGGTCCATCGTGTCGGTGGGCCAGTGGATCCCGTGGTTCGTCCTCTCCGTGTACCAGTCGCTCTACATCGCGGTGTACGGACTGCTGCACGCGCTCGTCATGTCGCGGGAGTTGTCGCGCGGCAAGGGGGCCGTGGTGGTGCCGCTCCTGTGGGTGACGGTCGAGCAGTTCCGCATACTGTTCCCGTTCGGGGGCTTTCCGTGGGGCGCCCTCGCGTTCTCGCAGGTCGAGGGGCCGCTCCTGCCACTCGCGTCGTGGGGCGGCACCGCGCTCACCAGCCTCGTGGTGGTGGGGGTGGGCCACGCACTCGCCGGACTGGTGATACGACCCGGGCTTCGCAGCCTGGGGGCCGCCGGGGCCGCCGTCGTCGTGGTGGTCGCGAGCACGGCGATTCCGCTCGACGCCGGGGCGGAGAGCGGCGAGATCGCGGTCGCGGCCATCCAGGGCAACGTCCCGGTGCGGGGCGGCGAGGCACTCGGCCAGGCGCGCGAGATCACCGCAAACTACCGCGCGATCACCGAGCGGCTGGCGGACGGGGATGAGCCGTTCGACGTCGTCCTGTGGCCCGAGTCGGCCGCGGACGTGGACCCGAGGTCGCACGCCGACGTCGCCGCCGACGTCACGGCCGCCCAGGACGCGGCGGGCGTCGCGCTGCTGTTCGGCACGCAGCGGTACACCGAGGAGTACCGCTACAACGAGTACGTCGCCTGGCTCGACGGCGCGGCCATCGGCGCGTACACGAAGCAGCACCCCGTGCCGTTCGGGGAGTACATCCCCTTCCGGGACTTCTTCCGGACGCTCTCGTCCGCGGTGGACCTGGTCTCGGTGGACATGGCACAGGGCCAGGATCCGGGGGTGCTGGAGATCCCCGTGGAACGGCTCGGCCGCACCGTGACGTTCGGGGTGGGCATCTGCTTCGAGGTGGCGTACCACGAACTCCTGCGCGAAAGCGTTGCCCATGGTGCGGAACTGCTGGTGATCCCCACGAACAACGCGTCGTTCGGGTTCACGCAGGAGGCGACGCAGCAGCTCGGCATCACGCGGTTCCGCGCCGTGGAGCACGGGCGCAGCACCGTCCAGGTCTCGACGGTGGGCGTCAGTGCGTACTTCCTCCCCGACGGCTCCACCGTGGCGCGGTCCACGGACGAGCTGTACACCGAGTGGGTGGGGCTCGAGACCCTCCCGCTCCGGACATCGACAACTGTTTCCGACCGGCTGGGGGAGTGGCCCCGTAACGTGGTCTGGATCGTCGCGCTGGCGTGGATCGCGGCAGCGCTCGTGAGCCGCAGGAGAAGGACATGAAAACGCTCGTCATCATCCCCACCTACAACGAGCGCGAGAACATCCGCGACATCGTGACGCGCGTGCGCCGCGAGGACGTCGACGTGCTCGTGGCCGACGACGCCAGCCCGGACGGCACCGGCGCGATCGCGGATGAACTGGCCGCCGCGGACCCGAGGGTGTTCGTGAAGCACCGCGCGGGCAAGGAGGGCTTGGGCAGGGCCTACATCGACGCGTTCGGGTGGGGTCTCGCAAGGGACTACACGCACCTCGTGGAAATGGACGCCGACGGTTCGCACCGCCCGGAACAGCTCCCCCTCCTGCTGGAGCGGGCGGCCCGCGCGGACCTGCCCGACCTGGTGATCGGCTCCCGGTGGGTGCCCGGGGGAGAGGTGGTCAACTGGCCGTGGTCCCGGATGTTCCTGTCCCGCGCGGGGAACCTCTACGTGCGGCTGTGGCTCGGCCTGCCCGCCGCGGACGCCACGGCCGGGTTCCGGGTCTACCGCAGCGAGATCCTTCGGCGGATCGACTTCGACACGGTCGGCTCCTCGGGGTACTACTTCCAGGTGGAGATGACACGGCAGGCGGCGCTGGCCGGGGGAGTGGTGGTGGAGGTGCCCATCAGTTTCATCGAGCGGGAGCGCGGCACGTCAAAGATGAGCAACGCGATCGTCCGGGAGGCGATGGTGCGCACCACGCTGCTGGGCGCGCGCCACCGCTGGCAGCAGGTGCGCGCCGCGTTGCGGCGCTGACCCGGCCAGCGGCCCGATGATGCGGGGGAGCGGCTTCAGGCCGAGCGACGGCGGAGCTCGCCGGAACGCAGGAGTTCGAGCCGTTCACTGAGCAGCACCTCGAGCTCCTCGATCGAACGGCGCTCCAGCAGCATGTCCCAGTGGGTGCGGACGTGCTTCACTGGCTTCAGGGGCTCGGGCTTGATGTGGTCCTTGAGGATTGCCTCCTCGCCGCAGCGGCATTCCCACACCGCGGGCACGTCGGCCTCGACGGAGAAGGGCAGCTCGATGACGTGCCCGTTCGGGCAGTCGTAGCGCGCCATCTGGCGCGGAGCGAACTCGACGTTCTCCTCGGTCTCCATGGACTTGGAGCCGATACTCATGCCTCGAAGTGAGCGGTCTGCCATGCGTGAACCCCTTGGTGTCTTGTGGACGAGTGCGAATACGGCCTCGTGGACCTTCCCGATGTGTTGAACGCCTCGGGGGGTGCTTTTGTTCCCGGCGGTGCCACACGGCCGGGTCACGGCCTCGGCGCCCGGGCGGTCGTCCTACGCTGGGGAGGTGATCGACCTGCGCAGCGACACCGTGACCCGCCCCACCGACGCCATGCGCGCCGCGATGCTGCGGGCGCCCGTGGGTGACGACGTCTACGGGGAGGACCCGTCCGTCGTCGAGCTGGAACGCCGTACGGCCGCGTTGCTGGGCCACGAGGCCGGGCTGTTCTGCGCCAGCGGGAGCATGTGCAACCTGCTGGGCATCTGGTTGCTCGTCCGTCCCGGCCAGGAGGTCCTGTGCGACGCCGGGGCACACATCGCCCGGGCGGAGATGGGCGCCCACGCCGCGCTGCACGGGGTCAGCATGCGGACCTGGCGCAGCCGCAGGGGTGTGGCCGACGTGGAGACGGTCGCCGGGCTGCTGGCGCCCGACGCCGGGCCGCACCTGGTCTCGACGGCCGCCGTCGAACTGGAGAACACCCACAACTTCGGGGGCGGGACGGTGCAGCCGATCGAGCACCTGCGCGCCGTGTCCGCGCTGTGCCACGACGCGGGGGTGGGCCTCCACCTGGACGGCGCACGGCTCTGGAACGCCCACGTGGCGAGCGGCGTCCCCCTGGACGAGTTCGGACACCTGTTCGACACCGTGACGGTGTGCTTCTCGAAGGGCCTGGGAGCTCCCGTGGGATCGGTTCTGCTCGCGAGCGCCGAGCGGATCGCGCGGGCACGGGTTCAGCGCAAGCGGCTGGGCGGCGGCTGGCGCCAGGCGGGTATGCTCGCGGCGGCCGCGCAGTTCGCCGTCGACAACCACGTGGCGCGGCTCGCCGATGACCACCACGCCGCGGCCACCTTCGCCGGCGAGGTCGCCGCGCTGGCGCCTGCCGCCGTCGACCCAACGTGGGTCGAGACGAACATCGTCGTCATTGACACGGGCAGCGACCGCGCGGCGGACGTCGCGGCGGCCGCGGCCCGTGCGGGCGTCGCGGTTTCCGCGCTCGGGACGCACACGATCCGGGCCGTCACCCACCTTGATGTGGACGAGGCTGCCTGCCGGATCGCGGGACGGGTCATCGGCCGGATCCTGGGCAGCTACGCCGACTGCTGACGATGCCGTCGCCTCTGGGCAACTCCGGCGCGACGTGGCACGATCGACCGGGTGACGCCGACGGAGCCCGCGAAGGGCGCCCCTCGCAACGGATGGAGACACGATGAGCACGGCCACGAGGACGGACACGCAGTTGCCTGCGCNGCACATTGCCGACACCCACGACCTGATCCGCGTGCAGGGCGCGCGCGAGAACAACCTCAGGAGTGTCAGCGTCGAGATCCCCAAGCGCCGGCTGACGGTGTTCACTGGGGTCTCGGGCTCGGGCAAGAGTTCACTGGTGTTCGACACGATCGCGGCGGAGTCGCAGCGGATGATCAACGAGACCTACAGCGCCTTCGTGCAGGGCTTCATGCCGACACTCGCGCGGCCCGACGTCGACCTGCTGGAGGGGCTGACGACGGCGATCATCGTCGACCAGGAGCGGATGGGCGCCAACTCGCGCTCCACCGTGGGTACCGCCACCGACGCCAACGCCCTGCTCCGCCTCCTGTTCAGCCGGCTCGGGCAGCCGCACGTGGGCGGGCCGCAGGCATTCTCGTTCAACGTCCCGTCGGTGACCGGGTCCGGGATGATCAAGGTGGACCGGGGCGAGGGCAGGAACCAGAAGAAGGTCGCCACCTACACCCTCGTCGGCGGCATGTGCCCGCGGTGTGAGGGCATGGGCAACGTGTCCGACATCGACCTGACGCAGCTCTACGACGACAGCAAGTCGCTCGCCGAGGGTGCGCTGACGATCCCCGGCTACACAGGCGACGGCTGGTACGTGCGGATCTTCACCGGTTCCGGCTTCCTCGACCCGAACAAGCCGATCAGGGACTACAGCAAGCGGGAGCTCGACGCCCTCCTGTACAAGGAGCCAACAAGGGTCAGGATCGACAACGTCAACCTGACCTACGAGGGACTCATCCCGAAGATCCAGAAGTCATTCCTGGCCAAGGACCCGGAGGCGATGCAGCCCCACATCCGGGCGTTCGTCGAGCGGGCGGTCACCTTCACCACCTGCCCCGAGTGCGGCGGAACCCGGCTCGCCGCGGGTGCCCGCTCCTCGAAGATCGCCGGCATGAGCATCGCGGACGTGTGCGCCATGCAGATCAGCGATCTGGCCACGTGGGTCCGCGGTCTCGGCGAGCCGTCGGTGGCGCCACTGCTCGCCACGCTCCGGCACCTCCTCGACTCGTTCGTGGAGATCGGGCTGGGCTACCTCAGTCTCGACCGGCCGACGGGCACGCTTTCGGGCGGCGAGGCGCAGCGCACCAAGATGATCCGCCACCTCGGCTCCTCGCTCACCGACATCACCTACGTCTTCGACGAGCCCACCATCGGTCTCCACCCGCACGACATCCAGCGGATGAACGACCTCCTGGTGCGCCTGCGGGACAAGGGCAACACGGTGCTCGTGGTCGAGCACAAGCCGGAGATGATCGCGATCGCCGACCACGTCGTCGATCTCGGCCCCGGCGCGGGGACGGCGGGCGGCGAGGTGGTGTTCGAGGGCACCGTCGAGGGGCTGCGGGCCAGCGGCACCATCACCGGACGCCATTTCGACGACCGCGCGTCGTTGAAGGAGAAGATCAGGACGCCGGACGGTGCGCTCGAGATCCGGGGTGCGACCACGAACAACCTCCGGGACGTCGATGTCGACATCCCTCTCGGGGTGCTTGTGGTCCTCACCGGCGTCGCCGGCTCGGGCAAGAGTTCGCTGATCGAGGGTTCGGTGTCCGGGCGCGACGGCGTCGTGTCGATCGACCAGGGCGCGATCAAGGGCTCGCGGCGGAGCAACCCGGCGACCTACACCGGGCTGCTCGACCACATCCGGAAGGCGTTCGCGAAGGCCACCGGCGCGAGGCCGGCGCTCTTCAGCGCCAACTCCGAGGGCGCCTGCCCTGCCTGCAACGGGGCGGGTGTCATCTACACCGAGCTGGGGTTCATGGACACCGTCGAGACGCCCTGTGAGGAGTGCGAGGGCAAGAGGTTCCAGCCCAGCGTGCTGCGGTACAAGCTCGCCGGGCGGGACATCAGCGAGGTGCTTGCGATGTCGGTGACCGAGGCCGAGGAGTTCTTCGGCGCCGGCGAGGCGCGTACGCCGGCCGCGCACGCCATCCTCGACCGGCTCTCCGACGTCGGGCTCGGCTACCTCAGCCTCGGCCAGCCGATGACGACGCTGTCCGGTGGCGAGCGGCAGCGGCTGAAGTTGGCCACCCATTTGGCCGAGAAGGGCGGCGTCTACGTCCTCGACGAGCCGACCAGCGGCCTGCACCTCGCCGATGTCGAGCAGTTGCTCGGCCTGCTCGACCGGCTCGTCGACTCCGGCAAGTCAGTCATCGTCATCGAGCACCACCAGGCGGTCATGGCGCACGCCGACTGGATCGTCGACCTCGGTCCCGGAGCCGGCCACGACGGCGGCCGGATCGTCTTCGAGGGCACACCCGCCGCGCTCGTCGCCGCCCACTCCACCATCACCGGCGAGCACCTTGCGAAGTACGTCGGCACCTGACCCGTGCGGGCCTCGATCGGGGCGGACACCGTGGGATGAGTCCGTTTCNNCNCCTCNTCCCGNTATCCGATAATGTGCATTATGTCATTTCGGTTCTGACAGCGCCGCACGGACCCCACCCGGGCGTCCCCGTTCCCCTCCCCTCAATCGAGGGGAATGGGGGCCACGTGCGTCCCGACGCCGCGCAGCACGGGACGCTCGACCCCGAGGTCGCGCTGGAGCCCGCTGATCACCCCGACCCACTCGCGGTCGGCAGCCGTCACTCGACCGTCCCCGGGGCGGCTGAACATCAAGGACGGCGGGTCGGCAACCATGCCCGCGAGGTGCTGGAGCAGTCCGCGCACGTGTGCGGCGTCCCCTGCCGTGGGGCGGCGGGGCATGTCATCGATGCCCACGACGACCGGGTGCTTCACGCCCTCCGGGTCGAAGTAGCCGATCCACAGCGTACGCTCCTCGGAACCCTGCTTCTCGAGCACGAGCTGCCAGAGACGACAGAGATCGTCGGTGTCATGGACCATCGGGTACTGCGCTTCGTTTTCCATGGGGGAATCATGGAGGCTGCTCCCCCGCCCACGCGGCGGTCATCCACAGGGCTGTGGACAACGGCGCGGTGTGGGATTCACCATGCGGCCCGTCGGCACGTCCTCCGACGCTCCGAACTAGGCTCGAAGCCATGCCAGTGGGAATCGACTTCGGGACAACTCGCACCATCGTGGCCTCCGTGGACCGGGGCAACTACCCGGTCGTGAGCTTCCTCGATCCTGACGGTGACGCCCACGAGTACTTCCCGTCGGTCGTCGCCCTTGCGGGTGGCGCCCTCCTGTACGGCTTCGACGCGCTCGCCGCCGCCGCCGACGGCGCTCCCCTGCTGCGGTCCTTCAAGCGGGCGCTGGCCGAACCGGACGTCAACACCGCCACCACCCTGCGCATCGGTGACCAGGACATCCCGCTGCTCGACGTGCTCACCGGCTTCGCAACCGCACTCAGGACCGCCCTCGGTACGCGCTCCAGCCTCGGCGAACTCGACACCACGCGGACCGTGATCGCCGTCCCCGCCCACGCCCACGGCGCGCAGCGGTTCCTCACGCTTGAAGCCTTCAAAGGGGCGGGCTTCACCGTCACCGCGATGGTCAACGAGCCGTCCGCGGCCGGTTTCGAGTACTCGCACCGCCGGGGCCGCACGCTGAACTCCCGCCGCACCCGCGTCCTCGTCTACGACCTCGGGGGCGGCACCTTCGATGCCTCGCTCGTGCACGTGGACGGCACCAGCCACGAGGTCCTCGACTCGATCGGGCTCAACCACCTGGGTGGCGACGACTTCGACGCCGTACTCGCCGGCCTCGCTCTGGACGCGGCCGGCATCACGCGCGCGGACCTCGAACCACGCGCGCTCGCGTCCCTGCTCGAGGAGTGCCGCGACGCCAAGGAGCATCTGGCCCCACAGTCCAAGCGCGTCGCCCTCGAGGTGGACGGCATGCCGGTGACCGTCCCCGTCGTCGGGTTCTACGAGGCCGCCGCACACCTGGTGGAGGCCACCGTGGACGCGATGGGCCCGCTCGTGGGCGGGCTTGACGACACCGGGCAGGCCGACGTCGCCGGGCTCGCCGACGTCGCGGGCATCTACCTGGTGGGTGGCGCGAGCGGCCTGCCGCTGGTCCCCCGCCTCCTGCGTGAGCGCTTCGGTCGGCGCGTCCACCGCTCCCCCTACCCGGCCGCATCCACCGCCATCGGGCTCGCCATCGCGGCCGACGACGCGGCGGGCTTCTCGCTCGTCGACCGGCTCTCGCGGGGGTTCGGCGTGTTCCGGGAGGCGTCGGGCGGGCGGGCACTGAGCTTCGATCCGATCCTGAGCCGTGACGAGCGGGTCTCGGCGACAGCGGAGGTGGTCGTCACGAGGCACTACCGCGCCGCGCACAACGTGGGTTGGTACCGGTTCGTCGAGTACTCCTCGGTTGACGAGCGGGGTGAGCCGCGCGGCGACCTCGTGCCGTTCGCCGAGGTCGTCTTCCCGTTCGACCCGGCCCTGCAGCAGGCCGGCGACCTGCGCGCCGTCGAGGTGGAACGCCGTGAGCGCGGCCCGCTGGTGGAGGAGAGGTACACGATCGACACCCACGGCATCGTCGAGGTGCAGATCACCGACCTGGTGACGGGGTACTCGTTGACGCGGTCCTTCAGCGCCCGGGACGGCGGCTGAGAGCCGGCCGGGACGCGGTGGTGGAATACTCGGCCTGTGACGAGCCAGACCTGGGACGCGCGATACCGCGAAGCTGACCGAGCCGGGGGTACGGTGTGGTCCGCCGCGCCGAACGGGTTCGTCGTGGCCGAACTCGCGGACCTGCCCCCCGGGCGCGGGGTGGACCTCGGCGCCGGCGAGGGTCGCAACGCCCTGTGGCTCGCCTCGCGCGGCTGGGTCATGACGGCGGTGGACTTCTCCGCGGTGGCGATCGCGACGGGCACGCGGGTGGCAGCNGNGNGCGGGATCGGGCTCACCTGGGTGGTCGCCGACGTCACCCAGTGGGAGCCCCCCGCGCCGGTCGACCTCGTGNTGGTGGCCTACCTCCACCTGCCGGGCCCGGATCTCCGCGCGATCGCCTCCCGCGTGGGCGGCTGGCTGGTGGATGGTGGNACGCTCCTCGTCGTCGGGCACGACGTCGAGAACCTCGCCACCGGGGCCGGCGGGCCACGCAACCCCGACACCCTCTACCACGACCGCATGGACTTCCCCGGTCTCACGGTGGTGCGCAATGAACTCGTCCCACGCCGGACCGCTGACGGGGCGACGGCGCTCGACCGCCTGGTGCGCGCCGTCCGCCGGCCGACGCTC
>JGI24137J36423_1000294_pt1 | contig 13294 bp, 11 predicted proteins | sample BarGraNGADG00311_FD_36423 | JGI IMG/M metagenome (IMG submission 36423) | reverse complement strand
TCAGGCCTCGGTTCTCCGTGTGCGGGCTGCCCCGGTCGAGGCGCGAACGATCAGATCCGGCGCGAACAGGATCTCGGTCCGCGGGGTGGGGCCGCCGTCGATCATCGCGAGGAGCGTGGTGACGGCGGCGCGGGAGATCGGCTCGACCGGCTGCCGGACGGTGGTCAGCGGCGGATCGGTGTGGGCGAAGATGGGCGAATCATCGAAGCCGACCACCGAGATGTCGTCCGGGACCTCGAGCCCACGGGAGCGGATCTGCTCGATCGCCCCGAGCGCCATGAGGTCAGAGCCGCAGACGACGGCGGTGCAACCTGCGTCCATGAGGAGTCCGGCGGCCGCGGCACCGCCCTCCTGTGTGAACAGGGTGTTGACGATCACTGGTTCGTCCACGCCGCAGTACCGTTTCATGGCGCGGCGGAAGCCCCGCATCTTGCCCTGCGTCGGGATGTAGCGTTCCTGGCCGATCGCAAGGCCGATCGTGCGGTGCCCGAGCGAGCAGAGGTGGCGGACGGCGATGTCCATCGACCGGACCTCGTCTATCGAGAAGGAGGGCACCTGGAGCATCGGGTTCGTGCCATTGATGAGGACGAACGGCACGCCGAGGCCGATGAGGCGCTCGTAGCGGGTGACGCTCGCGCGGGAGTCCGCGTGGAGGCCGGAGACGAAGACGATGCCGTCCACGTGCTGGTCCACCATCACCTCGATGTACTGGTCCTCGGTGACGCCGCCGGGCGCCTGGGTGCACAACAAGGGGGTGAAGCCGCTCTCCGCCAGATGGGACTCGATGTGCTGTGCGAAGGCGGGGAACACCGGGTTGGTCAGCTCGGGGACGATCAACCCGACGAGGCCCACGGAACGGGTGCGGAGCTTCTCCGGGCGCTCGTAGCCGAGGAGGTCGAGTGCGCCGAGCACGGCGCGGCGTGTGTCCTCGGCCACCCCGGGCTTGCCATTGAGCACGCGTGAGACCGTGGCCGTGGAGACGCCGGCCTGCTCGGCGACGTCGGTGAGCCGGGTGCGCAATCCCATGGGAGACCTCGCGTTCTGACCCGTCATGGGTCGTGTTCAGATTGTTACCTGGAACTTACTGCAAAGCCTTGCACCTTGGCTAGTGGCATCGTAATGTCTTCCCAAGCCGGCAACTGCGACACCGATGCGCCCGGCGTTCAACATCCACTGAAGGAGAACATAGATGCGACGGAGCATCCTGCTCGCAACAACAGCCGGGCTCGCGCTCTCACTTGCCGCATGCGGCGGTGGCGGGACCACAGAAGAGACCACCTCGGCGGCGACTGGGGAAACCAGTGCGGCGGCTGCCGGTGGCAGTATCGTGGTCTGGGTCGACCAGAACCGCGAGGCGGCCGTCTCGGCCGCCGCCGACAAGTTCACAGCTGACACCGGCACCGCCGTTGAACTGGTGATCAAGAACTTCGACGACATCCGCGCGGAGTTCGCGGCGCAGGTGCCGACGGGCGAGGGGCCGGACATCACGGTTGGCGCGCACGACTGGCTGGGCGAGTTCACCAAGAACGGTGTGGTGGCCCCCGTCGAGCTGGGCGACGCCACGGCCGACTACAACGAGGTCGCAATTGCCGCGTTCACCTACAAGGGCCAGGTCTACGGTCTGCCCTACGCACTGGAGAACCTTGCCCTCATCCGCAACGCCGATCTCGCCCCCGACGCCACCCCGGCCACGTTCGACGAGATGATCGCCGCCGGCCAGGCCGCGGGAACCGAGTTCCCCTTCCTCATCCAGATGGGTGAGAACGGTGACCCGTACAGCATGTACCCGTTCCAGACCTCGTTCGGCGCCCCCGTGTTCGTGCAGGCCGCTGACGGCACCTACACCACCGAACTCGGACTCGGTGGCGAGCCCGGGCATGCCTTCGGCACGTGGCTGGGTGCGCAGGGTGCTGCCGGTGTCCTCGACACCGCCATCACGTACGACATCGTCGTGGAGAAGTTCAAGAACGGCGCCGTGCCGTACATCGTGGGTGGCCCGTGGATGATCGCCGACTTCGAGGGCATGAACGTTGCCATCGACCCGATCCCGTCGGCCGGCGGCGAAACCGCTTCCCCGTTCGTGGGCGTCCAGGGCTTCTACGTCTCCGCGCAGTCCGAGAACACGATCCTTGCCTCGGACTTCCTGGTCAACTACATCGGCACGGAAGAGGCCCAGACGGCCCTCTACGAGGCGGGCAACCGCCCTCCGGCCCTGACCGCTGCCGCCGAGGCTGCAGCTGCTGACCCGATCACCGCCGGCTTCGCCGCCGTCGCGGCCACGGCGGTGCCGATGCCGTCCATCCCCGAGATGGGTAGCGTGTGGGCGTTCTGGGGCGTGACCGAGGCCCAGATCGTCGGAGGCGCCGACCCGATCACCACTTGGGACAAGATGGTCTCTGACATCCAGGGTGCAATTGGCGGCTGATCCAGCCATCCGGGGACTGATGGCCCCCGAGAATTGGTGTGGCGCGCTGGGGTGACCGGCGCGCCACACCACCAATCCGCAATTAGATCTGTCACAGGTCACGAAGCCGTCACCGAACGTTGGAGCCATGAGCGAGATGACCCCCACCAAGACAGGGACGCGATCCCTGAGGCCCGCGAAGGGCACCGAATCGCACGCAACATCCTTCTCCAAGGGCTTCTTCGTGAAGCTCGCCCTGATGGCTCTGGTGAATGCGCTCGGTGTCTACATCATCATCCTTGCGTTCGCCGAGGAGCAGATGGGCGTGCTGGTCGCAATGGCGGTGATCCTGATCGCCATGAACGTCATCTACTTCTCGCGGCGCCTGATCCCGCTGAAGTACCTCGCCCCGGGACTCGTGTTCCTGCTGGTGTTCCAGGTGTTCGTGATGGTCTACACGGCGTTCGTGGCGTTCACCAACTATGGTGACGGCCACAACTCGACCAAGGAGCAGGCCATCCAGGCGCTCCTGCTGCAGAACCAGGTACGGGTCGAAGGCAGTTCGGCAGTGCCGATCACCGTGGTGTCTCGCGGCGGTGAGCTGGGCTTCGCGGTTCTCGAGGACGGCGAGGTGCGGGTGGGCTCCGCCGAAGACCCACTGGAGGCCGCGCCCGACGCCGTTGTCTCGGATGGCTCCATCACCGAGGTGCCGGGCTGGGACCTCCTCAGCCGGCAGGACATCATCGCCCGCCAGAACGAGGTGACCTCGCTGCGCGTGCCTGTCTCCGAAAACGCCGAGGACGGGTCGATCAGCACCCCCGACGGCCGCAACGGCTACGCATATGTCCCCACCCTGGACTGGGATGAAGCCGCGGACACCATGACCAACGCCGATGGCGTGGTCTTCACCCCCAACGATCGCGGCCAGTTCGAGTCCGCGGACGGCCAGCGGCTGAACGTCGGCTGGCGGGTCAACGTGGGATTTGAGAACTTCGCGACGGCGTTCGGGGATTCCCGCTACTCGACCCCGTTCGTCAAGGTGCTGCTCTGGAACTTCGCCTTCGCGTTCCTCTCGGTGGCCACCACATTCCTCCTCGGACTCGTGCTGGCAATCGTGTTCAACGATGACCGGCTGCGCGGGCGCAAGATCTACCGGACGCTGATGATCCTGCCGTACGCGTTCCCAAGCTTCATGACGGCCCTGCTGTTCGCTGGCCTGCTCAACCGCCGGTTCGGCTTCATCAACGCGGTCCTGCTGGGTGGTGCCGAGGTGCCGTGGCTGACCGATCCCTGGCTCGCCAAGATCGCCCTGATCGCCGTGAACCTGTGGATGGGCTTCCCGTACATGTTCCTGGTGTGCACCGGCGCGCTGCAGTCCATCCCCGGGGACGTGCTGGAGGCCGCCAAGATCGATGGCGCGAGCAGGATGAGGACCTGGCGGTCGGTCATCATGCCGCTGCTATTCGTCGCGGTGGCGCCGCTGCTCATCTCGTCCTTCGCGTTCAATTTCAACAACTTCTCGTTGATCTACATGTTGACGGGTGGTGGTCCCCGCTTCGCGGACGCTTCGGTCCCCATCGGGCACACGGACATCCTGATATCGATGGTGTACAGCATCTCCGGCCTCGACGGGTCCGCAGCGAAGAACTTCGGGCTCGCATCCGCGCTGTCCATCGTGATCTTCGTGATCGTGGGCTCGATCTCGGCGATCTCGTTCAAGAAGACCCAGTCGCTGGAGGACATCAACTGACATGCGTACCAAATCTCTGAACGTGATCATTGCCGCGGCTGGCGGTGTCGTCATCGCCGTCGGCGTCGTCCTTGTCCTGGTGGCAATGTCGGGGGGTACCTCCGCCATTCCTTGGGTGGGTGTGGCGCTCGCGGGACTCGCCGCGCTCCTCTACGGCGCCTTCAGGATCGAGACCGCCCGGGAGGCGGTCGCCACCGCTGTCATCACCGAGCAGGGCGCCATCGAGAATCGCACCCGGTTCGGGACCTGGTTCGGCGACCTGGGTCTCCGGCACATCGTTGGCGTGGTCGCTGCCATCTACGCCGCGTTCCCGATCATCTACATCATCTCGGCGTCGCTCAACAAGAACGGAACCCTGACCGGGTCGAACCGCATCTTCGCGGAGTTCTCGGGGCAGAACTTCTCCGACCTGAACAACACCTCGTTCTGGACCTGGATAACGAACTCGCTGCAGATCGGAATCATCACCGCCATCGGCTCGGTGCTCATGGGTGCTGCGGCCGCCTACGCGTTTTCCAGGTTCCGCTTCTCCGGCCGGCGGGCCAGCCTCATGAGCCTGCTCATCATCCAGATGTTCCCGCAGATCCTCGCGTTCGTGGCGATCTTCCTGCTGCTGCTCACACTCGGGTACGTGTGGCCGCCGCTGGGCCTGAACTCGAAGCTGGCGCTGATCTGCGTCTACCTCGGCGGGGCGTTGGGCGCCAACACCTTCCTGATGTACGGCTTCTTCAACACCATCCCGAAGGAGCTCGACGAGGCGGCGAAGATCGATGGCGCGACCCATGCCCAGATCTTCTGGACAATCATCCTGCGCCTGGTGGCCCCCATCCTCGCGGTGACGGGACTGCTCAGCTTCATCGGGACCTTCAACGAGTTCATCGTGGCGCGAATCGTGCTGCAGTCGGAGCGGAACTGGACCCTCGCGGTGGGCATGTACCAGTGGATCTCCACGCTGCTCGAGGCGAACTGGGGCCTGTTCGCCGCCGGTGCCGTGATCGGCTCCATCCCGATCCTGGCGCTGTTCCTGTTCCTGCAGAACTACATCGTGGGCGGCCTGACCGCCGGCTCCGTCAAGGGCTGATCACCTCTTCGATGCCCCCGCCCCGGCGGGGGCATCGTCGTGTCCGGGACCGGCGGTGCCGTGGCCGAACGGCTGGCATGTGCGCGGGCCGCGGGCCGGCGCGGGCCGCGGGATAGGATCGAGGCGTGCCGGTTCGCGAGCAGGAGGTCGTCGAGTTCACCGACGACGGGGCGTACACGATGGCCGATGCCAGCCGGTGGGTTCCCGAGCCCCCCAAGACGTCCGGCCGCAGCGCCTTCCAGCGAGACCGCGCCCGGGTGCTGCACAGCGCCGGACTGCGGCGGCTCGGAGCCAAGACACAGGTCATGGGTCCCGCCAGCGACGACTTCGTGCGCACCCGCCTCACGCACTCCCTCGAGGTCGCCCAGGTGGGCCGCGAGCTGGGCAACGGGCTGGGCTGCAATCCCGACGTCGTCGACGCCGCCTGCCTGGTGCACGACATCGGCCATCCGCCGTTCGGGCACAACGGGGAGCGGGCACTGGCCGAGGCCGCAGAGGGCATCGGCGGTTTCGAGGGGAACGCCCAGACCCTGCGACTCCTCACCCGGCTCGAGCCGAAGAGCGTGCGTGCGGACGGCCGGCCCGCGGGCCTGAACCTGACACGCGCCTCCCTGGACGCGTCCTGCAAGTACCCCTGGCGGGCAGGGGAGGGTCCGCCCCGCCCCGACGGCTCGCCGAACCCGAAGTTCGGCGTCTACGACGACGACGTCGAGGTGTTCACGTGGCTGCGCGAGGGGGCAGCCCCGGGCAGGCGGTGCCTGGAGTCGCAGGTCATGGACCTGTCCGACGACATCTCCTACTCGGTGCACGACGTCGAGGACGCCATCGCCTCGGGTCGCATCGACCCGACCGTCATCCCGGGCGACGTCGACCGGATCGTCGAGGCGACGTCGTCGTGGTATCGGAACTCGATCGCCCCGGACGCCGTGCACGCCGCGCTGGAGCGGCTCGTGCTGCTGCCGTACTGGGTGCCGGAGTTCAGCCGGTCACGAAACGCGCTGGCGGGGCTCAAGAACATGACGAGCCAGCTGATCGGCCGTTTCTGCCTCTCGGCGCACGGGGCCACGCGAGAGGTCTACGGCCCCGGGCGGCTCACCCGCTACAACGCCTCCCTGGAGCTACCCGACCACACCGCGGCGGAGATCCTCGCACTCAAGGGGCTCGCCGTCTGTTACGTGATGCAGCCCCGGGAGCAGGAGCCCCTCTACCTCACGCAGCGCACCATCCTCTTCGACCTGGTGGATGCACTGATGGAACGCGGCGAAACGGAGCTGGAGGCCGAGTTTCTCGGCGACTACCTCGAGGCCGGAACCGAATCCGGGCGCCTGCGCGTGGTGGTGGACCAGATGGCGTCCCTGACCGACACCTCCGCGCACCAGTGGCACGCGCGCCTTTGCGGGATGCTCTCCAGCAACTGGTGAGGGTGTGCGCGGGCGGGGCACGCCACGGCCCGTCAGCCTAGACTGGCCCCATGGCCCGCATGATCAAGAAGGACGACGTCACCGCCGTCCGCGAGCGGGCCAGGATCGAGGAGATCGTCTCCGAGAGCGTCACCCTCCGCCCTGCCGGCGTCGGCTCCCTCAAGGGCCTGTGCCCCTTCCACGACGAGCGGACGCCGTCGTTCCACGTGCGCCCGCAGGTCGGGCAGTGGCACTGTTTCGGCTGCGGCGAGGGCGGGGACGTGATCTCCTTCGTCCAGAAGATCAACAGTATGGGCTTCGCGGAGGCCGTGGAGTGGCTCGCGGACAAGGTCGGCGTCCAGCTGCGCTACGAGGACGACGGCGGCGCGGTGGTCCGCACGCGGGAGGACCCGGGGCGGCGGCAGCGTCTCATCGAGTCGCACTCGCTGGCGGAGCAGTACTACCGCGAGCAGGTGCGCGGCCCCGAGGCCGTGGCGGGACGCCGGTTCCTCGCCGAGCGCGGCTTCGACCAGGCCGCGGCGGACTCCTTCGGTGTGGGCTACGCCCCCAAGGGCTGGGACAACCTCACGAAACACCTGCGCGGGAAGGGCTTCACCGAGGCCGAACTGGCGGTGTCGGGGCTGTGCACCCAGGGGCAGCGCGGGGTCTACGACCGCTTCCGGGGGCGGCTCGTGTGGCCGATCCGGGACGTCACGGGCACCACGGTCGGCTTCGGCGCGCGCCGCCTCTACGAGGACGACCAGGGGCCCAAGTACCTGAACACCCCGGACACCGCGCTGTACAAGAAGTCGCAGGTGCTCTACGGGCTGGACCTGGCCAAGAAGAACATCGCCGCCCAGCGGCAGGTGGTCGTGGTGGAGGGCTACACCGACGTCATGGCCGCGCACCTGGCGGGGATCGGGACCGCGGTGGCCTCCTGCGGCACGGCCTTCGGCGAGGACCACGTCCGGATCGTGCGGCGGCTCCTGGGCGACGTCGAGGACGAGTCCGCCGGGGTCGCGTTCTCCTCGCGCGTGAGCCGCGGGGGAGAGGTCATCTTCACCTTCGATGGCGATGCGGCCGGTCAGAAGGCCGCACTCAAGGCCTTCGACGAGGACCAGCGCTTCGCCGCCCAGACCTTCGTGGCGGTGGAGCCCAACGGCATGGACCCCTGCGAGCTGCGGGTGGCTCGGGGCGACCAGGCGCTGCGGACGCTCATCGAGACCCGCGTGCCGCTCTTCGAGTTCGCGATCCGCACCGCGCTCAAGGCCGTGGACCTGAACACCGCGGAGGGGCGCGTCTCCGCGCTGCGCTCCGCGGCGCCGGTGGTGGCGCGGATCCGCGATCGTGCCCTTCGCGCCGAGTACTCCCGGTCACTGGCCGGGTGGCTCGGCATGAACGAGGACGACGTGCGCCACGCCGTCGGCGGTGCGGAACGGCGGGTGGAGCACCCGGGGCGCCCGCAGGGGCCGCAGCCGCGCGAGGACCCGGTCTCCAAGCTGGAGCGCGAGGCGCTGGAGGTGGTGCTGCAGCTGCCGGCCGTCGCCGTCGGCTGCGGCTTCGACGAGATGGGTGCCGGGGCGTTCGTGGTGCCGGCGCACCGGGCGGTCCACGACGCGATCCGGGCCGCCGGGGGAGCGCGGGCGGGGGAGGCTGACGTCGCCGGGTGGCTGGGGGCGCTGCGTGAGGAGGCCGCGCCGCCCATCGCGCAGCTGATCTCCGGGATGGCGGTCTCGCCGCTGCCGGCCAACGACGAGGCGGCACAGCGGCACTACGCCGCGGGGGTCCTGACGTCGCTGATCCGGATGGCCCTCACACGTACGATCGCGGACGTGAAGGGGGAGCTGCAGCGCACGGACCCGGCCACGAGCCGGTACCAGGACCTCTTCGCCGAGCTCATCTCCCTGGAGACGCAGCGGCACGCGCTCGCCGATGAGAGGTAATTGATAGTATCTATCACGTGGACGTCATCGACTCCCCGGCAACCGCCGGGCCTGGAATGGGGAAACAATGACCACGAACAATCCCGTCGCCCTCTCGGCCCTGGTTCGGCCCGGTGCGATCGTGACGCAACTGTGGCCCGCCGCTCCCGAGGAGGCGGGCGGAACGATCCGCGCCCTCGAGGCGATCCGCGGGGAGGACTTCTTCGAGGCCGCGATGATCGCGCCCGTGCCAGACGCCGGCGAGCGCCGTGACGTGGCCGCGATGGTGGCCGACGGCGGGCCCACGTTGACGTACTGCCTCATCCCGGTGATGGGGGAGAAGGGGTGGAACCTGTCCACGGGCGACGGCGCGCTCCGGAGGCGCAGCGTCGACAGCGTGCTCGGCCTGCTGGACGAGGCCCGCGAGGTCGGGGCCGGCGCGGTCATGGTGGGCAGCGGCCCCGCGCCGTCGGAACCCGCCGAGCGGACTGCGGCGCTCGGGCGACTGACGGAGTCGTTCGACGAGCTTTGCGCGGCCGCGGCAACGGCCGGGCTCCAGGTGGTGATCGAGCCACTCGACGTGCTGGTCCACAAGAAGCAGACGCTCGGCTACACCCCCGAGGCGGTGGCGCTGGCGCAGGCGATGGCGCGACACGGCGCGGCGATGTCGTTGTGCCTCGACACGTCCCACATGACGCTGAACGGCGAGGACATCGTGGATTGCCTCGCACTCGCCGGGTCGTATGCCGACACGCTCCACTTCTGCAATTGCGTGACCGACCCGGGGCACCCGCTCTACGGGGACCACCACCCGCCACTCGGAGCGCCGGGCTACCTGGACGTGCCCGAGATGGCGCGGCTGATGGCAGCGGCCGTCCGGATCGGTTTCTTCACGCCGGAGCGCCGCATCGAGGTGTGCGTCGAGGTGTTCAACCACAACGCCGGCGACTTCGAGGCCGGGCGGGCGATCATGCGCGCGGGCCGGTCCGCCCTGGAGCGGGCGTGGGCGCAGGCTGCGGCTGGGGCATTCTGATCCCATGGACCCTCGACCCACCGCCGAGACCGGGGGCGCCCGCGCCGGCGAGGCCGCTGCCCGCGAATCGCTGCGTGCCCTCGGTATCGACCACCGGATCACCCGCCACGGCCGGGTGGGATCGCTCGCGGAAGCCGCCGTCGCCCGCGGCGTGGAGCCGCGCGACATCGTGAAGACGCTGGTCGTCCGGCGGGCCGAGGGCGACCACCTCTTCGTCCTCGTCCCCGGGGACCGGGAGATCTCCTGGCCCAAGCTGCGTGCGCTGCTGGGCGTGAACCGGCTCTCGATGCCATCCGCCGAGGTCGCGCGGGAGGTGACCGGGTACGAACGCGGCACGATCACGCCGTTCGGGTCGGTTCGTGCGCTACCGGTGATCGTTGACGCGACCGCTGCCGGCCGCACCGTCTCCATGGGGGCCGGCGCGCATGGCGTGGCGGCAACGGTGGACGCGGACGCGATGGTCGCCGCGCTGGGGGCGCTGGTCGCCGACGTCACCGAGCCCGCCTGAGCGCGGTCCGCTCGCCCTGACAGTGACAACCCGGCTACCATCAGTGGCCAACCGGCAACTGCTCGGAGGAGGAGCGATCAACGTGGGGGAGTGGACATGGACGCGATGATGGCGGAGCTGGGGATGGAGGAAGTGGAGGAGTACTTCGTGCTCGAGAAGATTGGCGACGGACGAACGCGCCTGTTCCGTCACTTCGGAGATGCGGAGGCCGCTCGCAGGCATGCCTTCAAGAGTGGCGGCAAGCTCTACCGCGGCCACACGGCACTGATTCGCGAGACGCTCCAGGAGATCCCTCTGGATGCGGACGACGCCTACTGACTCGATCGCCTGGCTCACGCCTGCCGGCCACGGATGTGGGCCGGACACTGGCGGAAGTCACCGTTTGCGACTTGAATTGCTTGGGTGGAGACACCATCCTCACGAAGGTCGGTGCGCGGCTCTCACGTTGTCGCCGTGATGGCCGTTGGTTGCTCGTCGCCTCCTGCTCGACGGCGTCGCCCCCGGGGCAGGGGAGATCCACCGACGGCGTCACGACCGCCATCGCCACAGCTCCCCCGGCCCTCGAACTGGTGCGGGTCGCGGACGCCGAGCCGACGACCATCACCTCGGTGCTCGGCGAACTCCAGTTCACCGCGTACGTGGTCTGTCGACGGCGTCAGGTGGCAGCAGATCACCCTCAGCCTCGAGGCGGAACACATCACCGCGGACGGGGAGGACCTCATCCTCTACACCGGCGACTATCCGTCCGGCGCCGTGCGTGTCACCTGGGACGGATCCACGTGGGTCGAGGGCGAACGGTTCCGGATCCCTCAAGGAACCGACTCGCTGGTCTGCGGACCAACCGGTGTCATCGCGGTCGANGGGACGCGTCACCACTGGTCCGTGGACGGAACAACTTTCCTCCATTCGGACGAGGAACCGGCGCGCGACAGCGCTCGCCACAACCCGCTCGCCCTGGCCCACCACATCGCAACGGAGTCCGGCTTCGTGGCAATGCTGCCCGCGTCGGTGACGGACTTCTCCGGCTTGCCCGTCTCGGTCCCCGGGTCGGCTGCCTGGGAGACCGAGTTGTGGTTCTCCTCGGACGGCTCCTCCTGGGAACGGACCTCGACCGAGAGCCCGTTCGGCCCCGGAGCGCAGGTCGACTCCGTCGCGGAATGGGATGGCCTTTTCGTCGCGGTCGGGAGCACTGGGCCGACCGACTACCCCATGGAAGGCGGAGACGAACGAGGGCGGAGGCGTCTGGCTCTCACGTGACGGCACATCGTGGCAACGGGTCGGGGTCGCCGGAATGGGCTCATTCTGGACGAGTGTCGCCGGAGGGGACCGGGGCTGGATCGTGACCGCGTATCCGGACCAGCTCTGGTTCTCGGTGGACGGGCAGTCGTGGGACGGCCCCCGGGCCGCACCCGAAGGGCTACGTTCCGGCTCAGGTCCGGCGTCCNTTGCCGTGGGCGATGACTTCGTGGTGGGCGTCGGCGCCGACTTCTCCTTCACGGTCGGGAGGGCGGCTGACTGAGGAGGTGAACAGCCCCCGCGTGACAGGTCGCAGCCGCCGGGCAGAAGCCGGCCATTGTGATCCTCGTCCAGGGAGGTTGTCCGAACCCATGGCCCGCCGCCACGAACCGATCTATGATCTGAGCCACAGTCGGAACGTGGCGGTGATGAGCATGAAGACGATGGAACGCCTGACGAGCGCCTACGAGAACGCCCGGGTTGAGGAGTTCGACAACGACTCAAAGTACATAGTGATGAGCGACTGCCACCGGGGCGACGGCGCCACGTCCGACGAGTTCCTGAAGAACAAGAACGTCTACGTTGCCGCGCTGGACTACTACTGGAAGAACGGGTTCACGTACATCGAAGCCGGCGACGGCGACGAACTCTGGGAGCAGAGGCAGTACAAGCACATCATCAAGGCGAACAGGGCCGTGTGGAGCCGGATCAAGCCGTTCCACCACGCCGGCCGCTTCATCAGGCTGTACGGCAACCACGACATGCAGTTGAAGTACCCCGAATTCGTGCGCAAGTACCTGTGGACCGCACCCGACCCGGACACCGGCGAACTCGGGCCGTTCCTCACCGGGCTGGAGCCGATCGAGGCACTCGTCCTGAAGCACCGGGTTACGGGTCAGGAGATCCTCGTCGTCCACGGCCACCAGGGCGACTTCTGGAACGACCAGGCGTGGAAGTTCAACATGTGGTCTCTTCGCCTGTTCTGGAAGTACCTGCACGCGTTCGGGGTCCACAGCCCCTCCAGCCCGGTGCGCAACTCGTATGAACGACACAAGGTGGAGCGCAACTACGTTAAGTGGATCCGGCTGAACTGCGTGGCGCTGATCTGCGGCCACACCCACCGGGAGAAGTTCCCCAAGGGTGACGAACTGCCATACTTCAACGCCGGAAGCTGCCTCTATCCCTCGCACATCACCGGCCTCGAGATCACCGGGGGCGCCATCACCCTCGTGCGCTGGCGGGTGGATGCGAACGAGGATGGCTTCCTGCAGGCCGCCCGGCGGGTGCTCGCCGGCCCAACCCCCCTGGAGAAGCTCGACCTCAAGCGTCGGGGGTGAACGACCCACGCGGAACAGGGAAAGTCCCGGTGCCCCCGGTGGGACTTGAACCCACGACCGACGGGTTATGAGTCCGCTGCTCTGACCGGCTGAGCTACAGGGGCGATGCCACCAGATTACTTCCCCGTGTGTGTCCGCCTGAAATCCGGACTACCGTAGGCACATGTTCCGCAAGGTGTCCCTCCCCTCCGACGTCGCCCGGCACATCAAGGGCCTCGGTGCCCTGGTGTCGACGGCACTCGTGGACGACGAATGGCTGGCCGTCGGGACCGGCGATTGCGCCGTCGTAGACGCGAACGGGATCATCCTCACGTTCCCGTGGACTGACGTCGAGAGCGCGATCTGGGAGGGGGAGGCCCGCACCCTCACCCTGCAGTGGGTGGACGGGCGGGAGGACCTCGCCCTGCGCATGGCGAGCGACGACGTGTACGACGTCACGGCGGCCGTGCGGGACCGCATCAACGCGTCGATCGTCCACGTGGAGTTCCTCGAGACCGCCGCCGGCGGGCACGTCCGTGCGTTCATCCGCCGCGACCGGGACGGACAGCTCTCCTCCCAACTCATCGCGCGTGGTCCCGTGACGCCCGCCGACTCCGCGGCGGTGGAGGCGCTGGAGCGGCGGG
>JGI24137J36423_1000291_pt1 | contig 13338 bp, 9 predicted proteins | sample BarGraNGADG00311_FD_36423 | JGI IMG/M metagenome (IMG submission 36423) | reverse complement strand
TTAAATCATGACTTGAAATTATTATTCTGGATTTTGTTTTTGCACGAAAATCCTTTAATATCTTTTTCAAGACAATTTGAGAGGTAGGGTCAAGGTGGTTAAAAGGTTCATCAAGAATAAGTACTAATGGATCTGTTATTAAACAAGAAGCAATCCCTATTTTTTGTTTATTATCTTTTGAAAAGTCGCGAATGTATTTTTTGCCTTGGTCCAAAATCTCATTATTGAAGAAAGCTTGAAATAAGTTTAATTTGTCCAGCACTTCTTGTTTATTAAAATCATATATTTCTCCAATGAAATAATAGAATTCTTCGGGAGTAAGGAAATCTATTAAGAAACTATCATCTAAGTAATAATAGATTTCTTTTTCAAAATCGGATTTTTATATTTCTTTCTTTGACCACAAGTTATAAGAACCAAAAACGTTGAGTTTGTAAAGGGAATAATAGTTTAAGATAATTATAGTTATTTTATTCCTGTGAAATTTTTTTTCGACTTCTAGTTTTTATTATAATGTATACAATATTAAAAGATAAACACATAAGAAGCAAAGCATAAAGGCAGTTTATTTTTATAACCGTTTTCTCAAAAATAAATGAAGAACTACTTATTAATATAAGAATGGTCGTTAATGCAAACGATATACGGAAAGAATGATATCGGTCCGGCAATAAAGGGCGTTTGTGTTGCTGAGCGAGTTACGGCCGAGAGGTAGTGTCCTGATAGAAAAGATATAGCTATGAGGCCGAAACGAGCGAGGCATGGCGCATTTTTTGCCGTCCAAGTACAAGGTTTGTTGAGCTATAAGAGTGTCTCGGTACAAGTATTATTGCTGGTTGGTTACAAGTCAAGATATACAAGGTTTTTTAAGAAGTACTGGCGCGGTCGCGGTATAGACATTATAAATCTGTCTTAGAAGCAGGAGCAAATCGCAAAAAATGTGACAAACAAATGACCTTTATGGTCCTTGTTAGCATTAGGTATTATTTAAAATCGCATTTAAACCAGTCATCGATTTAACAGTATTCAAAGTATCAATGATCCCAATCTTTTGTCTGAAATCTATTGACATATTGGAAACAATGAAATTATCTTGTGAAGAGTTTTTATTTGTAATCTTGAGAATGTAAATCGAAGATCCATATTTATTACTAGAAATGGAAAGATCTCTTAAGTATTTTTTGATCTCAATTTGAAGCATACTATCATAGTTATATGTCGTGGAAAGATCACCAATTTCTTTTTTTATGCAAGTCTTTGTGAACTCAAGTGTGCCTATGGTTTTTAAATTATTCACTTGCTTTCTCATTTTATAGATTACAAAAGCGGTAATACAAATACTTACAATTAGAATTGAAAAATAGAGGATTAAAGAATTATGCTCATCCTTAAATTTATAGTAAAGGTTAATAGTCAGGAGCAATAGGAAGAAAGCAATTGTATATACGATGTATAATTTTTTATTTCTTCGACCAATTTCTTTGGGATCAGAGGATTCTGCCCGGTAAATCTTATACTTACTCATTTATAAAAACTGATTAGTTGGATATTATCTTGGTACACAGGCTCTTAATTAATGCTAACGATATAGTAAATACCTCTCATTTTCATCTTTTTCTTTTCTATATCCNAAACAGAATAATCCAAAACATATCAACCAAATAACAATATCCTCATTAATCTTCTTAANAAACAGACTATAGATAACTAAAATAGCTGCAAAAACAACACTTACAATTCCAAGTATTTTATCATTATATGGTAAAATAAGGGTACGTCTTATGCATATTTAAAAAGCTTAAAGTTCAAATTATAGGTTAAAGAATTAGAATTTACAAGACTTTTCCAAATTAAGTTCTAGATGTTAATCATAAAAGAATTAATTTATATCCTTTGTTTACAACAATGCAACTAGTTCTGGAACATAGTTGCATTGTTTAAAGGTACGAAGAAGTATTCATTCTACCATTGTAGATATTACCTTTCTTCAGCTTCTGCAGAAAAACCACAAACTATTGCTGCAACTAGTCCCGCAACTGGATTAGCTAGAGCATACAATGCTCCGATCCCAGCACATAATAGAATGGATCTCCAAGATCCTCCATGGAGATTTTCCATCTCTTCAAAACTTAATTTTTTTGTTTCCATTGTTTAAAGGTTTTACAATTAATAATAGAAATTTATCGAACATAAACTTCTATTATTGAAGTCCATTAATACTGGATTTTGACTAATTTCTGAATCTAAGAACAATTATTATATTTTAATTTGATTATTGGTGGTCAAAGAATAGGGATAGTTTACTATTATAAAACTTACTGCCAAAACGTAGAATATTATTTTATATATGGTATGATTTTTTGTGCTATTTATTTAATCCCGATTATTTCGAAGCAAACAACCTGAAAGTCATAAATTGCTTACCGTTTCTCTCACTTTTAGAGAAAATGTTTAGAGAGGATGCAAAAGTTGCATCGAACAGGAAATATTTATTAATAAATGTTTATTGCGGATATCAAAGGTGCAGAACACCTGATTCTTTAAAAAACAGGACTAAAGTGTCAGAAAAACAAAAGATAATACTGCTATGGGAGAAATATTCCCTTTTTATTTCCCCCAAGGAGAAAATCTACCTTTTTAGTAAGTTTTTTCTCCCCCACCGGGGGAGATGTCGCGAAGCGACAGAGGGGTTTTACTCCCAGACATGAACAATCTGGAAAAATTCAGCCTATCCATATACACCCTCGTCCGCCAACTGGCGGAACAGTTTCTACAAATATTTTGCGGCGCTGCCGCTTTAAACCTCTCCTTAGAGGTGTATCGCACCGAGAACATTTGTAGAAAATTGTCAATTATGAATAACAAAGGTGCATCGCACCGGAATATTGAAAAATATATTATTAAGATTCCAAATATTCACAAAAAGAGATAGTCAAAGAATAACAAAATAAATCCATTTTAGAAAAATAAAAGATTATAGCGCGATGGGAGAGATACCCCCTCGCCCGCCAGCTGAAGGAACAGAGGGGTTTCTCTAACAGCACCCCACATAATAAAAAATACCGGAAGCAGCTACTATATAATATAAGGTATTCTTGTTGACTTAATAAACTCAAAAAAATAATTAAAAAAAGTTTGAATTTTTCATTTTTTTGGCCCCGGTAGTTTTTAATATTGATATTGCAATTAAACTTAAGTCAAAGTCCGAATATAAAGTGCTAGAAAAATTTTTGGACTTTTTGAGAAATTGTCGTGGAGTCCCTTATTATGTAAAGAAAATTTATAACAATTTAAATATTGGTACATATTTAATTATTCTATTGCTATGGTATTTAAAGAATTTCCTTTCGAGTATCAATTAGATTCCATGGATTGCGGTCCAGCATGTTTGAAGATAATTGCCAAGCATTTTGGTAAATATTATTCCCTTCAACATTTACGTGATTTATGTGGAATTACGAGAGAAGGGGTTTCGTTTCTTGATTTAAGTTATGGCGCGGAAAAAATCGGGTTGCATACATTGGCAGTAAAGACTGGTACCAGAGATCTTCATTCAAAAGTACCATTACCATGCATTGTTCATTGGCAAAACAGCCATTTCATCGTTGTTCATAAAACAACCAAATCAAAAATATTTGTTTCCGATCCGGCAAAAGGACTCGTCAACTATTCGCATACTGAATTTGAAAAAGGATGGTACAAGACAGGTGAAGACTCTGGTGCAATATTGGCCATTGAACCCATGGCAGATTTCATGCAACGTGATCTTGAAGAAAAAACTGAGCGAAAAAAAACATTTGAAAACGTACTCGGATATTTTAAACCCTACCGAAAAAATTTCTTGAACATTTTCGTAGTAATGGTTATTGCCACAGCCTTACAGGGTCTCTTACCTTTTATTTCAAAAGCTGTAATAGATGTTGGGATCCAAACGCGCGACCTTAATTTTATTAATCTCGTTCTGATTGCCAATATTGTCATCATCTTAAGCGGTGCTATCTCAAGCGCCATACGAGATTGGCTGCTTATGCATATAACTGCAAGAGTTAATATTTCTCTAATATCAGATTACTTAATCAAGCTAATGCAATTACCGGTCACTTTCTTTGAAAATAAGATGATCGGTGACATTCTTCAACGTGCCCAGGATCATGAACGGATCAGGAGCTTTATAATGAACAGCTCTTTGGATTTGGTTTTCTCATCGCTGACATTTGTCACATTCAGTGTCGTACTTTTAATTTTTAATACCACTATTTTTTTCTTTTTCATTGTCGGAAGCATCTTATATATTTTGTGGGTATTAGCATTTCTGAAAATCAGAAAAAAACTTGACTGGGAATACTTCAACCTTATTTCACAGAACCAGAGTTACTGGGTTGAAACAGTCGGATCCATTCAGGATATTAAAATTAATAATTACGAAAAGCAAAAAAGATGGAAATGGGAAAGTATTCAGGTCAAATTATACAAAGTCAATCTGAAGGTTCTGAATATCACTAATGCACAGAACCTTGGTGCACAGTTTATTCAGAGTATTAAAAACTTGGCTATTACATTCTATTGTGCAAAAGCCGTCATAAACGGTGATATAACTTTCGGGGTGATGATATCAACTCAGTTTATTATTGGTATGTTAAATGGCCCATTAACTCAATTTATTGGATTTATCATTTCGGCACAGTATGCAAAAATCAGTTTTTTACGTATTAATGAAATTCACCAGTTAAAAGATGAAGAAGATATTATTGCTACAAATAAACTGAATATCACTGATAATAAAAATCTTGTTATTAGGAATCTTTCATTTCAGTATACTCCAAATTCACCATTTGTGTTGAAACAAATCAATCTCATAATTCCGGAAGGTAAAACAACTGCGTTTGTTGGAGGAAGTGGTAGCGGGAAATCAACTCTCTTGAAACTTCTTTTGCGATTGTATCAATCTTCTTTTGGCGATATACTAATTGGCAATATGAATATCTCCAATTTAAGTCTCAGGGAATGGCGCAACCAATGTGGTGTTGTATTACAGGACGGGAAAATATTCAATGATACAATTCTAAATAATATTGTTCTTGATGATGAAGATATTGATTTTTATAAGTTGAAAGAAGCTGTTAGGATAGCTCATATTGCAAGTGAGATTGAGCAGATGCCACAAGGTTACCATACAAAAATAGGTGAGGTAGGCCGGGGACTTAGCGGTGGTCAGAAACAACGACTTCTTATCGCAAGGGCCTTGTACAAGTCTCCCTCATTTCTTTTTCTTGATGAAGCTACTAATGCTCTCGATGCTATAAATGAACATCTAATTGTTAAAGCTTTAAGTCAAGCATTTGAGAAACGTACTGTAGTAGTCATTGCCCACAGGTTGAGCACTATAATGAATGCTGACCAGATAGTTGTTTTAAAAGATGGATATATTATCGAGATTGGCAATCATCAGGAACTTATGAAAAACCAAAAACACTATTTTGATTTGGTGAATAAACAGATGGGTATTTGGACAGAAAAAAAGAATGCTCAATCCGAAATACAATTAGTAGAAAAAGCCAATTGAGATGGAGAAGGAAGACAATGAAAACATGCTGAGCCGAACGGAAGAGGTTAGGGATATAATTGATCGGATACCAAATCGTACCGGAAGGATTGTAGCTGTAATCGTAGTCAGCCTGGCCGGATTACTTTTATTTTTTGGATGGATGATCGAATATCCCGAAAAGGTGTCCGGTCCTGTTTCCATAACAGCCCGTCAAGCTCCTGTAAAAATTGTAGCCAATAGTTCAGGGAAATTACATTTATTAAAGAAAAATTCAGATACCCTGAGTGAAAACGAAATTTTTGCATTTTTAGATAATCCTGCTAAGCTTAATGATATACTGGTAATTGAAGAATATCTTATCCGGGAAAAGCCTGACTCCTTATATCGGAATCACACTTTTATAGAAACGTCATCAACTTTGTTATTAGGAGAATTAAGTGCACAATATTACACTTTTCTTAATTCGGTTGAGAAGGTATCACAATACCGGTCCGGCAAACCGTATGAAAAAAAGTTGAAGAACATTTCATCTATGCTCAAGTCGCAATTGAAGCTGAGGGAGAATAATCAGAGGCAGCAAAAGACCAAAAACAGCACCCTTAAAATTGCAGAGAAAAGTGTTCATAGAGATAGCTCCCTCTTCCGTTCTTCAGCCATTGCTGAAATTGACATCGATCGCTCTTCAATTGAATATTATGGAATACTTGAGAGCAGCCAGGCTGTGGAAAGAGATAATACATCTATCGGAATACAGATTGAAGATACCAGGTACAAATTACAGGCGATGTTACTCGAACAGAAAGAAATAGAATCAAAACTAAAAATGGAACTTATTTCTTGCTATAATGAGTTAATTACTGGGATCAGGAAATGGAAACTCACTTATTGCTTTATTAGTCCCATTAAAGGGACGCTTGAATATCTTAATTTCTGGAGGGAAAATGATTTTTTAACAGCAGGGACATGCGTATTTTCTGTTCTCCCATCGGATAATCCTATTCTTGGACAGGTATATTTACCATCACAGGGAGCAGGGAAAGTAGTTGTTGGTCAGGATGTAATCATAAAACTTGATAACTATCCATTTCTTGAATATGGATCAATTAGCGGGAAGGTGAAAACAATTTCTCAACTCTCTAATCAGACAGTTGAATTATCCGGGCAAAATAAAATCAATACCTACCTAATTACATTGGATCTTCCAACAGAACTGACAACTAATTACGGAGCAAAGCTGAATTTCAGGTACGAAATTAAAGGGATCGCTGATATATTAATTAAAAGAAGAAAATTATTGGAACGACTGTTCGATAATCTTAAATATATCGTTAGTAAAAAGTAAAATTTTATTGTTAAATTTAAATTCTAAATTATGAAAAAGCTGGAAAAATTAAAACTTGACAATTTTGAAAAGATTAGTGTAGACAAGCAAAAATCCATAAAAGGAGGAGGGGAATGGGTAACAGGGCCTGACGGAAGTACTTACTGGTATGTGGGAGAAGCAGTAGTTACTGGTTCGTATATTTGGGGCAATGGATCCTTTCCTTTTTACTATTCAAATGGAAACAGTGGAAATACATCTTCTGGATCAAATTATGGATCAGGAGGTTATCCCGGAGGCGGAGGTGGAGGAGGTGGTACCTCAGGAGATTCAGGAGGTGGTAATACAGCAGGAAGTGGAGGAAATCCAAGTTCTTGGATACAAAACTCCGCATATTCTTTTGTTCCAAGTTATGGAATAACAAATGGTGGTTTAGCCTATAGCTATAATGTACAAGTAAATTCTAATTTAAACACTGTCTCGGGACAATTAATAGTCGGAGCAGCCCACACCCAAATTAATTCAAATATTACAGGTACTGCCACTCTGTTAGTAAATAATCAGGAAATTAGCACTGTTGGACTAACTGCAAGTGAAAATGGGGTTATAATAGCTGACGGGTGGAATTCAATAGGATTTGCCTACTTCAACGTCAGCCAGTATTCTGGTTCTTACATACAAGTGGTTATTAAGACAAGCCAATATGTAGACAAAGGATATGGAGCGGGTTACTCCTGGGTTGTTGGAGAAACCGTAATACATATCGGACAATAATTGCTGTTTTTTGATTCTGAATAGTTTTATAAGGATGCTAGTTGCCGCGTTGGTCTCTTTTAAAATGAAGAAGTGTAAGTATTTTTTTGGTATTTCACTTTTCTTGATCTTGTCTTGTTCTCATCTCAGGAAAGAATCAATTGATTTACAAGACAGTTCGGATAAATACAATTTATTGTTTAATAGACCAATATCAGTATTAAACATAGACAACTGGCATCCTTCTGGTAGATTATTCAGATTCTATTCAGATTCTCTTAATACAATTAAAAAAGGTTCATCAATATATTTAGAAACATCTAAATCAATACCTAATATCCATGCATACGGAAAATTGTACCAGATATTAACCTTCCCGAAAAAAACTTATAAAACTAAAATAAACATTTGGAGCAAAAATCCATCCGTTAATCAAGCCTATGTAAAACTATATCTTAAGTCCAAACTAGATCAAATAGTTCTTAAAGATTCGATTAAGATTGAACCAGCTACAAACTGGAGACAATATTCTTCTACTATCAATTCTTCAAATGGCAGTTCCCTTTATATTGAATTATCACTAGACGAAGATTGTCGTGTTTGGTTTGATGACCTTGAAGTAAGATTTGACGGGAATACTATTTACGCGTCAAATGACGGAAATACTAAAGAAATTATAAAAGATACATCTAAAATACAAATGCAGCCATTAGATCTCTTAGAAGATATTTATTCTATTTCAAAGATTAAAGAATTATCAGATAAAAAGATAATTGGGTTAGGAGAATCATTACATGGATCTCATGAAATGGCTGTTGTCCGAAACCAAATTATAAAGTATATGGTAGAAAAAAATAATTGTAAACTAATAATATTTGAAGGTCCTGATACTTATTTAGCTCAGTTGAACAAGTTTATACAAAGTAAAACAAAAAGTAAAGATTGGTTCAATATTGGAGACATTAACAACAAAGCTCAGTATTATTATTTTACTGAAGAAATGACTGACCTCTTATTATGGCTTAAAAATTACAATTATTCAGTAAAAGATAAAGTTGTTATTTGTGGAATGGATGTCTCCTTTCAGCATCAATCAAATTTGAATAGGTATTTTGAAAGACATTGGAGGAACAATCAATTGTGCTATAAACTTATAAAAATATTAGATAATTCTGAAGCATTCATTTTATTGGATCAAATAGAGAATAATAAAGGCAAATTGATGCAAATTGATGATTCTCTGTCTTATTATGATATTCTAAATGCTGCTGAAGGTTTTAAGGAATGCTCCATGGTTTATAATTATTCTATTAATAATAACTATGTAAGAGATTCAATAATGGCCCAAAAAATTATTAAGGCAATTAACCAGAATATAAAAGGCGATGAGAAAACAATTATCTGTGGACATTTATTACATCTAAATAGGATTGATGAAATGAATGGGATTGCACGTTCTATTGGGTATTGGCTTGACAATCAATATAAAAATGAGTATTTTGTCTTAGCATTTTTAACTGGTATAGGCACCTATCAGGCTTTTCAAATCTCATCTGATATTAAGAATATTGGCACATTAAAATTTCCACCTCAAAATAGTATTGAGAGTTTTTGCTTACGGTTAAATAGTAATATTTTCTATTTGCCTACAAATATTATTGATGAAAACAAGCAATTTCTAATTCGAATAATCGGAGGTATTACAGAGAATCGGCAGTTTTACCCTGGGAGTGTTGTGAAAAGATTCAATGCTTTGATTTTCATAAAAGAAAGTACACCTATTAAGTTTTATCACAGTCTTCTTAAACAACAACAACTATTAATCAATAAAACATTTGACAAATTATGAGGAACCTTAATCGGATTGTAAAAGTAGTATCGTTTATATTCTGTTTTTCCTGTTCAATAGCATTAAACGCTCAAAAACATCAGCTTAATGGTATATACCAAACAAAAAATGGTGGCAAACAAATTTATTTTTCTTCCTATACTAATAAATCTTTGTTTATTGATACTGTACAAATTGTAAGTTTCCATCAGATAAAAAGTTTTGAAGTTAATAAGTCAAATAGTAATTCAAAAAGTCAATATCTAACTTTAAGGTTAAGTCAAGCTGTCATTGCAAAATTTGCAAAAGTTACTAAAGAAAATTTTGCGAAACCCTTAGCAATTATTCTAAAAGACAATATTATTTCTGCTCCAATTGTATTTTCTGAAATATCAGATGGGGTAATTAAGCTACCATTTAAGGATGATACAATCCTAAAAGAATTAATAAAAGAACTTAATATTCATAATTGATTGGATCGAACTTATAGAGTCCAATCAAAGTATACCAGTAACTTTTTTTTAATATTTTANTAGGACAAAAACATGAATAAGAGAGTAATATCAAATGATCTGACTTTTTTAATTCTGGTAAGGCTTGACAGCATCGAAAGGTTAGAGAACATCTTATTATGTACTTCCTTTCTTAACAAAAATCTTGTAACAAAAATAAAAGTGATGGAATGCTCCTCATATAATAATGGGCTATTGAAAAAACTTTTAGGCAAGGACATACAATACAGTTTTATAGAAGATAACGATAATGTGCTTTTTCGCACTGGTTTTTTGAATAAAATGACCAAGAGCGTTGAAACCAAGTTTATCTCTATTTGGGATGCAGATGTCCTGGTACCGGTAGATCAAATTGTGAAGTCTGTAAATCTACTAAGAAAAGGGAAAGCAGATTTTGTTTATCCATATGATAACAGATTTCTTGACACATCGATGATTTTAAGAAAATTATTCATTCAAGATGAAGAAATAGAAGTGCTTGAAAAAAACGCCTCTAAAATGGCAGAGAAGTATCTTCCAGTTCCTGTTGGCGGTGCATTTTTAGCTAACCTGAAATCTTATATAGATGCCGGCCTTGAAAATGAAAGTTTTTACGGTTGGGGGCTTGAAGATGGTGAAAGATATTATCGATGGGAAAACCTTGGATATAAAATTAAGAGAGTTTCCGGCCCGTTATTCCACCTAAGCCATAGCAGAGGGATGAACAGTGCCTTCCATAATGCCGACCAATATCTGCTTAAACGAAAAGAAATCATCGGGATCAAAAGAAAGAAGGGGAACTCATAGATTTAACCCGAAAGCAAATAAATCAAGTTTCAATAGCATTTTTTCTTATGGATCAACTTACTATTAAGATAGCCCAAATTATTAAACAAGACGGGCTAACATGGACCAACAACGGTTTACTGTGTGGCAACACTGGGATCTGCATTTTCTTTTACCACCTTTTCCGAAAAACAGGTAATCCTGAATACGAACAGGTTGCAGGCGATTTACTGGACAAGGCTTTTGCAAACCTAAGTTCATCTGCTCCTGCCGATTTTGAGAACGGACTGGCGGGCATTGGCTGGGGAATTGAGTACATGGTACAAAACGACTTTGTCGAAGGCAACACCGATGAAATTCTGGAAGTGGTTGACAACAAAATATTCAGAACTTTAAATGAAGAATGCCTTATATCTTTTGAATTGACCACAGGCCTGACAGGTTATCTTTTTTATTTAATCAACCGGTTAAAGAATAAAAATAAACCGTTTTCAATGGCACAACGAATCAACCGTGAATTATTAATCTTAACCATCAATAAAATCGATGAATTGGTAACTGCCCAATTCCCTTTTATTGTTAAAGATGTTAACTTCGACCTGTTTTGGCGGTTTCCTGCCATTTTATTCGGCTTAAAGGAAGCTTTCAAGCTTAATATATATAACGAAAAAATCAGTTGCCTGGTAAGGCAATGGCTGCCTTATTTTGAAGCCTACCTCCCCTCATTGCACATTGACAGGCTTTTCCTAGCAGTGGGCCTAAAGCAAATCTGGTCCCAAATGCCTGAAAATCGTCTCGAAAAACAGATACAAATTCTGCTATTTGCAACCGATTTCGAAGTATTAAAAACCGAAGTTGACCTTGACGTTATAAACATCCGTTTCGGCTGGCCGGGAGTTGCATGGTTACTCAGCATTGCTTCGAAGGATTTGGCTCCTGATTCACCAAATTATCAGATGATAGGCCAAACACATTATACAATCACAGAAAGGCATAAATTCCAGTTCCAAAGCCTCCAACTTAACAATCCTGAGGAAAGCTCAATGCAACTCGGTTCTCCCTTAAATCTTGTTGGGATAGGTTTAATGGAATCGTTGTGGCCCGGGATTTTATCTGGTAACTATTTACATTATCCACGTTAAAATGATTCGTTTTTTAACATCTACTCCCCTTCAGTTTCAGTAATTATGCCTGTTTACTATGAGCTCAATATTTGGATGAAGCAATTCAATGAAAAATGTTTGTGATAGATGTCTAAGGTGCTCCACTGGGTAGGTTTATTTAATAAACTGGTCTGAATTTCCATGAGATTGCTTCGTCGCTGCACTCCTCGCAATGACCGTGGGCTTTATTATAAGCACTATCAATCGCGAGAACGACGTAGCCGAACGAACTAAATCCACTCATCCTGAATCAACCTTACTATCCAACTTCTTAGCGTGCTGAGCGGTTCAAAAGGTCTTTTCAGACAGCCCCTATTATTAGCCTGGATTATTCGGAACTTAGGGTTATTGGACACCAAGATGATTCGTTGCTTAAATCCCACTCCACAACAATTCTTATTAACTTTGGAATGAAATACATGGTTGCTTAACTTTGTAAGTCAGGATGTGTTTTTAATATGAGTTTTTACGATGTTTAACCCGTCAGAATTTTTTCGTTTTCTTCAAAGGCCACATTATCAAACTCTTGAAAGAAAAAAAGACGAATATTCTATTTACAGCAATAAGAATCTATTTACTATCGCTTCTGATTATCGGGTTAATAAATTCATTCAATATCACTATTCTTCGTGCGTTTTTAACCCTTCCAACTGATGAAACACTGGAAATCCCTGCTTCACTAAAAGAACATCTTTGGGTCTATTTCTTTTTAATCGCGATTTTTGCACCAGTCATGGAAGAGGTCATTTTTAGATTATCACTTATTTTTGATCCTGTTTATATAGCACTTTCAGTTTCAACTCTGCTTGCACTCATTATCCATAAAATATCTAATGACGTTTTTTCAATAATATCTTTTTTACTGCTATTCTTCCTGATAAACCGCTTGGCTTTTATTTACAGACTGAGTTTTATTTCCTTCTGGAATAAAAATTTCAAATAAATTTTTTATTTTTTGTCAATATCATTTGGATTGGTTCACATCGGTAATTATAAATTTATTGAAGGATCTCAGTATTTTATTGTGCCTGTACTTATTTTCCCACAATTAGCTATAGGGTTCATATTGTCGTTTACCCGATTATATTATAAAAAGGGTTTCCCGATTTGCATAATTATTCATGTCCTGATGAATATGATTTCCGTTTCTATTTCTCTGCTTCAATATTCAAATCAGGGTTAGTTACTCCCCTTCTAAAAAAATCCCCGGAAAACAATCAGCCATCTCCCGGGGACTGGGGTCTCGGTCAGGACGACCAAGCGTTCAACAGAACGATACTAAAAGCACGAAAAACGCAGCGAGGAAAGACAATGAAAGGGATAGATCCAAATAGCCATAATTCCTAAAACTCTTGCAGCTAAAACACATCCCGATGCTGATATTTGCTAAATTAAAACCCATACTAGTGAAAATACAATGACTTTATTATACAAGTTTAAAAAACGACAGG
>JGI24137J36423_1000285_pt1 | contig 13418 bp, 15 predicted proteins | sample BarGraNGADG00311_FD_36423 | JGI IMG/M metagenome (IMG submission 36423) | reverse complement strand
CCGCGGTCGATGCCGGCGACGATGTCGGCCAGCGGCGTCACGGGGCCGCTCACGACGAGGTTGGTGGGCCGCACGCCGGGAAGCCCCGAGTACGAGCCCCGCAGGCCGTTGCCGGAAGAGCTACGGCCCGCCTTGCGCGCCGTATAGGTGTCGTAGAGGAAGCCCTGCAGCACGCCGCCGCCGATGAGCGGGGTGCGCCGGCAGGGCGTGCCTTCGCCGTCGAACGGCGCGCTGTCCAGACCGTCCGGCAGCGTGCCGTCGTCGTCGAGCTGCAGCAGCTCGCCGGCGACCTGCTGCCCTTCGCGCCCGGCGAACAGGGAGCGGCCTTTCTGGACCGCGTCGGCGGTGAGCGCCGAGCTGAGCACGCCGAAGAACGCGGCCGCGACGAACGGGTCCAGCACGACCGGCGCCTTCATGGAGGGGCACTTCGTGGCGCCGAGCAGCCGACAGGCCCTCTCGGCGGCCTCGCGGCCACAGGCCTCGGCGTCCAGATCTTCGAGCGCCCGGCCGACGGCGTAGGAATAGCCGGTCTCGACCTGGCCATCCTGCTCGGCGAGTGCGTAGGCGAACGCGTAGCACTGGTTGGCGCGGTAACTGCCGCGTACCCCCGCGCTGCTGGCGATGAACACCTCGCCATCGCCGTCGACGTACATGGCGTCCTCGACGGTCTTGACGCGAGGGTCGGCGGCCAGCGCCGCGGCCTCAACGGCCAGGGTCAGCTCGATGCGCTGTTCGTCGGTGGTCGCGGCCAGGCGCTCGTCGAACGGATGCACGTCGGCCGGCTCGCCGCCGCGCTCGGGCAGCGCCGCGTACTCGTCCGCGTCGCCGACGGCGGCGTGGTCCGCGGCGCGCCGGACGATCTCGTCCAGCCCGCCGTCGCTGAGGTCCGAGCCGAAGGCGTGGCCGACGGCGCCATCCGCGAACACGCGCACCCCGAGGCCACGGCGCTGCGCGGCGGTAAGCTGCTCGACCTCCTGCCCGAACACTCTGATCCGCCGCGACGCAGAGCGCTCGGCATAGACCTCGACCTCGCGGACGCCCAGCGCCCGCGCTTTCTCCAGCACGGCATCGACGATGTCGAACATCAGCCGGTCCCACCCACCGTCATCTCGGTGATGCGCAGAGTCGCCTGGCCGGTGCCGACGGGCACCCCCTGACCGTCCTTGCCACAGACGCCGGTCTTGACGTCGAAATCGCCGGCGATCATGTCGATCTTCATGAGGATGTCGATGCCGTTGCCGATGAGCGTCGCGCCGCGCAGCGGCGTGGTGAGGCGGCCGCCTTCGATGAGATAGCCCTCGGCGACACCGAAGACGAAGCTGCCGCTGGCCGGCTCGACCTGTCCGCCGGCCAGGCTCTTGGCGTAGAAACCCCGCGGTGTCGCCGCGATGATCTCGGCGGCATCGGCGTCGCCGGGCGCGATGTACGTTGTCGTCATGCGCGGGATGGGCACGTGGCGGAACGACTGGCGTCGTCCGTTGCCGGTGGGTGCCGCGCCCATCTGGCGGGCGCGCAGGCGGTCGTACAGGTAGCCCGTCAGGCGGCCTTCGTCGATGACCAGCGTCTTCCGGGTGGGGATGCCTTCGTCGTCGAACGCCTGCGAGCCCCAGCCGTTGGTGAGCGAGCCGTCGTCGTAGGCGCTCACGTTGGGCGCCGCGACGATCTCGCCCATCTTGCCGGCGTAGATGCTGGCGCCCTTGGCGATGGCGTCGGCCTCCAGGCCGTGCCCGCAGGCCTCGTGGAACAGCGTACCTCCGAACCCGTTGGCCATCACGACCGGCATGGCGCCCACGGGCGCGGGGCGCGCGTCCAGCATCGTCCGGGCCTTCTCCGCAGCCGTCCCGGCCACACTGCGTGCCGTGGCCTCGTCGAGAAGCTCGAAGCCGGCGCTCCCGCCGACCGTCTCGTGCCCCGTCTGGATGATGTCGCCGCGGCGCGCCACGACCTGAGCCGTGAAGCGCGTGCGTGTGCGGTCATCGAACACGAGCTCACCGAGAGAGTTGGCGATGAGCACGCGCTGCCTCGTATCGCCGTAACCGACGATCGCCTGCACGATCTCGGCGCCGGTCGCGCGCGCGGCTTCGTTGCCGGCGCGCACCAGGGCGGCCTTGTGGGTGACCGCCACCATGTCCGGCGGCACGCGGACCGGGTGCCGGCCCGGGTCGCTGCGCACGGCGCCAAGCTCGACGACGGCTGAGCCGCCGTCACCGGCGCGCACAGCCGCGGCCACCGCATCAGCGGCGGCGGCGAGGCCGGCCTCGTCGAGCGCGTCGCTGAAGGCATAGTACGTGCGCTCGCCGGAGAGCAGCCGCACGGCGGCGCCGACCTCGCGGCCGCCGCTCGTCTGTTCGATGCGGCCGTCCTCGAGGCGGATCCCGAGGCTCTCGCGGTCCTCCACGTAGACCTCGGCGAAGTCGCCACCTCGGCCCAGAGCACGCGCGATGGTGGCCTGCAGCAGGCCGGTGTCGAAGCCCGCGAGATCCACTAGTCGCTCGTCTCGAAGGCGCAGCGCAGGTCCGCCGCCAGGTCCACAAGCTCGATGGTGGCGGGGTCCGCGGGGTCGAGGTAATGGACGCTGCCGTCGCTCAGACCCAGCTGCACCGGTGGTGGCGCCGCTGCCCTGCGACGGCGGCGCCACCACACGACGGCGCCGGCCGTGCCGACGGCGGCGGTGATCAGACCGAGGGTGCGCAGCTTCATGCCGGGTCCTCCCCGGCGAAAGCGTCGCTCAGACAGGTGCGCAGATCGAAGAGCAGCAGGCCGACGGCCGGCTGCGCGCCGGCCAGGGCCGCGATGCGTCGTCCGTCCGCCTGCAGCACGGCGACCGCGCCGGCGGCGTCCTGCACGACGATGTGGTCGAGGGCGGCGTCGCCGACCGCGGTGGCGCGGGCGGAGGCCGCAGCCCAGAGCCGGTCGGCGGCCGCAGCCATCCCGCTCGCCGCGGCCCCGGGGCCGCAGGCGAGAGCATCGCGATCCGGGCCCAGCACGACCACGGAATGGATGTCGGTGGAGATGTTCAGCAGATCGCGGATGGCCTCGTCGACGGTCACTGGCCCCCTCCCGGCAGATTGCGTACGGGAGTCACTCTATCACCGGCCGGCGTCGGGGCTTTCGTTGCCGGAACGCGGGAAGGTACAGAGCATCTCGCAGCGCTCTCCGCCGCAGCTGATGCGGCAATCGTCCGCTTCGATGCGCAGGCGGCCGAGCTCCGCGGTGACGACCTCCAGCACGCCCTCGAGGAAGGAGCGGTGCATGGCGCAGACGAGGTCCGGGTCGGCTCCGGAAAGCTCGCGAAAGGTGCAATTGTGCAGGGTGACCCGCAGAGCGTGATCCTGCCAGACGACGTCGGGCAGAAGACCCTGCTCCTCCGTGATGCGGCTCACGAGCTCCGCGGCGGCTGCGCCGCCCTGCGGCGCCCGCGGCTCTCCCGCGAGGGCGCGGCGACCCTCGGCGGCTCCGGCCTCGCGACACACGCCAAGCGCGTCGTCTCGGGAGCCGCCGGCCGCCAGCGCGGAGAGCGCCAGGCGGGAGAGCAACTCATACCGCCGGGGAGGAAAGCCGAACGTGATGACCATCTCGCTGAGACGATACAGCTTGGCAGGCCGACCGCCGCCGCTGGTACGACGAAAGTCGGTGACCAGGAAGCCTGCCTGCTCGAGCTTCGACAGATGCATGCGGGCGACGTTGGGATGNAGACCGAACTGCTCAGCGACATCGGCCACGGTGACATCCGNNCCGGGATGCTCGGCGATCGCCCGGTAGATGCTGTAGCGNGTATCGTCAGCCAGGACTGCCGACAGNTCGTGATCGCGGTCCACGCACCTCCCTCCNCCCGACATCCGCCGCCCGATAGTATNGGCTGAGCGTTCTCCTGTAAACACNGTGGGTTTAGTGCGAAACCTCGACAACGTAGCGCGATGTGATCGGCACCGCAGGACGCAGCGTCGCCTCCACCGAGCAGTACTTCGTCTCGGAGAGTTCGATCGCGCGCTGGACCTTCTTCTCGTCCACATCTCCCGTGATGTAATAGACGATCTCCAGGGACAGGAACCGCTTGGGGTGCTCGTCCGCCTTCTCGCCGCGCACTTCGACGCGGAACCCCTCCAGCGGCTGGCGCATCTTCTGGAGGATGGACACCACATCCATNCTCGTGCAGCCGGCGAGGGCCACCGCCAGCAACTCCATCGGTGTCGCCCCGCTGCCCGGCTCGTCGAGCCCCGAGGCCATGTCCACGTGCCCGTGCNCCGTGACGCCCTCGAACAGCAGCCCTTCCNTTTTCCAGCTCACGACCACCGGTTCGCTCGTCGCCATTCCCGCCCTCGCTTCCNTCGCGGGCCGCGCCCGCGGTCGACCGACATGCCTGCACAGGTATACCGTGCGCTANACNCGTGCACNGCGTTNTCTACCCCCGGAGCGACCAAGACGCACCGGAGAGCGAAGGAGCCGCATTGACCATCCTGCANGCCATCATCCTCGGCATCGTCCAGGGACTCACGGAATTCCTGCCCATCTCGAGTTCCGGGCACCTGCTCATCGTGCCGTGGCTGTTCAACTGGCACTTCCTGCTCGAGAACCCGCAGCTCAACAAGACGTTCGACGTCGCCCTGCACCTGGGCACGTTCTTGTCGCTCGTCGTCTACTTCTGGCACGACATCGGCAGGCTGCTTTCCGCCTGGGTGCGCACGATCGCTCGTCGGAGGCTCGACACGCCGGAGGGCAAGCTCGCCTGGCTCATCATCGTCAGCACGATCCCGGCGGGGATCGTCGGTGTGGCCTTCGAAGATGTCATAGTTACGAGACTGGGGCAGCCCTGGATGATCGCCGTCCTCATGATCGTCTTCGGCCTCGTCATGTGGCTCGTCGACCGCACGGCCAAGCTCGACCGCGGCATCGACGCCCTCACCTGGGGGGACTCTCTCATCATCGGCGTGGCTCAGGCGCTGGCGCTCGCCCCCGGCGTGTCGCGCTCGGGCATCACCATGGTGACCGGCCTCCTGCTGCGCCTGGACCGGGAGGCGGCGGCGCGCTACTCCTTCCTCATGAGTATCCCGGTCGTGGGCGGCGCCGCCGCGTACAAGGGGCTGCAGGTCGCCCAGGACGGCCTGCCCGCGGGCACGTCCGCGCCGTTCGCCGTCGGCATCGCGTCCGCGGCCATCAGTGGGTTCGCGGCGATCTGGTTCCTGCTCGCCTACCTGAAGCGCCACAGCTTCGACCTTTTCGTGATCTACCGGCTGGTCATCGGCTTCGGGATGCTGATCCTTATGGCGATCGGGGTGCGCGCCGCGACCGGCATCTGAGTCGTATAGACTCCTAGGCCGAGCGCAAGGCCAGCAATCAGGAGTCACCGTGCGCAACCTCTCTCGCGGCGACCGCGGCAAAGAAGTCCTCGACGTCCAGACCCGCCTGCGCGGGCAAGGCTTTGAGCTGGGCCGCGAGGGCGGGGACGGGTTCTTCGGCCCCAGCACGGAGATCGCCGTATGGTCCTTCCAGCAACGCCGCGACCTGCTTGTCGACGGTCTCGTGGGCGCCAACACCTGGCGTGAGCTGGTCGAGGCCGGCTACGCCCTCGGCGACCGCCTGNTGTACCTCCGCGAACCGCCGTTCCGCGGCGACGACGTGCTCGCCCTGCAGGTCANACTCAACCTGCTGGGCTTCAACGCCGGCGCCGAACGCGGCGTCCACGNCGAGGACGTCGAGCGCGCCGTTCTCGACTTCCAGCGCAACGCCGGGCTGCCGCNCGACGGCATCGTCGGNGAGAGCACCTTGATCAAGCTCGAAGCCGTGCGCAAGGCGGAGTCCGGCGGCGAAGGCAAGAAGATCCCCGAGCGCGACGGCGGCTACGTGCAGGCCCGCAACCTCACGGGACAGACGGTGGTCATCGACCCCGGGCACGGCGGGCCCGACAGCGGGTGCGTCTCGGCGCGAGGAATCGCCGAGAAAGACGTCGCGCTGACCCTCGGCCTCCGCCTTGCCGAGCTGCTGCGCGCCGAGGGCTGCCGCGTGCGCCTCTCGCGCGAGCGCGACGAGCAAGTGCCGCTGTACGCCCGCGCCGACGCGGCCAACGCCGCCGGAGCCGAGTACTTCATCTCGCTGCACTGCAACGCAGATGAGTCCCCGGCCGCACGCGGCGTCGCTTGCTACTACTTCCAGCGCAGCCACTACTACTCCGAACACGGGCGGCGGCTGGCCGAGTACATCGGCGCGCGACTCGCAGCCACCGACGCGCCATACCTGGGCAGCTTCGGACGCAACTACGGCGTGCTGCGCGAGACGCGCTCGATCGCCGTCCTCGTCGAGCCGCTCTTCCTCAGCAACCCCGAGGATGAGGCGCTGGCGACGCGCCCCGGCCACATGGAGACGCTGGCCCGAGCGCTGGTCGGCGGCTTTGCCGACTACCTGGCGCGCCTTCCGCAACAGACGGAGCCGTCGTGACGCCCGACGAAGCCGAGGCCATCCGCATCCGCCTCACGGCGACGCAATCACAGCGCCTGCGTGACCTTGGCGCCGACCCTCTGGTGCTGGACGAGGTGTTCGCCGACGTCGCCGCACGCGACGCGGCGTTCAAGACGCTCGAGAACGACCTCACGTGCACCGCCCGGCAGCGCCTGCAGGACTTCCGCTCCGGGCGACGCGCACCGCAGCTCGTCGAGCTCGAGACGAGCCTCCGCGAAGCGCTCACCGCGGTCGGCTTCGTGCCGGTCGTCACGCCGATCATCATCACCGCGCAGGCGCTCGACAAGATGGGCATCGGGCGCGGGCACTCGCTGCGACAGCAGGTCTTCTGGCTCGAAGACGGACGCTGCCTGCGGCCGATGCTGGCACCGAACCTGTACACACTGCTGCGGCGCCTGGGCCGCATCTGGGGCCGGCCCTTCGGTATCTTCGAGATGGGCCCGTGCTTCCGCCGGGACAGCAAGGGAGCACGCCACCTCAACGAGTTCACGATGCTCAACCTGGTGGAGCTCGGGCGACTGGAGGGCGAGGGCCTCGCGCGGCTCGACGAGCTCGCGGCGCTCGTCATGTCGGCGGCCGGCGTCAANGACTACCGCATCGTGCGCACCGAGTCGGAGGTCTACGGCGAGATGGCCGACGTGGAGGTGAACGGTGCCGAGGTCTGCTCGGCGGCCGTGGGGCCCAACCCCCTGGACGGCAACTGGGGCATCGTGGAGCCTTGGGTCGGCCTCGGATTCGGCCTCGAGCGCCTGATCATGGTGCGCGAGGGCTACTCCAGTATCGAGCGCGCCGGCCGCAGCCTCACGCACGTGGGCGGAGTGCCGCTCACCATTTGAGCCGAAGTTGACGCGACCGCGATGTGTCAGGCCCTCTTCTCGGCCTTGAGCACGATCTTCACGTCGACCCAGCCATCGCCCTCGGAGTCGCTCACGTGCGCGAGCAGCCCCCGCACGCGCACCGCCGCGGCGCCGGTGCAGCTGGTGGCGGACAGCCAGTCGGCCATGTCGTGACGCTTCTCGAAAGTGGCCTCGGCGACCACGTCGAGCCCGGCGTCGGCGAACAGACGAAGCCACTCCTCGCGGCGATAGTGCCGCACGTGAGTNATGTCGCGCAGGCGCTCCGCTNCCTGCACGCGCTCGTCGACGNACAGGGTGTCCTCGACGACGACCANGCGGCGGCTCACNCGCGCCATCTCGCCCATCGCNGCGACCGGGTCGTCGAAGTGGTGCGCGGCGNTGCGNCACNCACAGACGTCGTATGACGCGTCCTCGAACGGCAGGGCCTCGGCGGGGCACACNACGTCCGGCTCCATCCCGGCGGCCGCATCGCAGGTCGTCACCCGGCATCCGAGCTCGCGCAGGCGNCGCCCCACGTGGCCACCGCCGGTGGCCACGTCCAGCGCCGCCACCCTGGGGGCCGGCTCACACCAGGCGACCACCTGGTCGAGGTCGGCGCCCTCGGCATGCGTGCGGCTTTCCCGGTAGTACCCGGCTCGGTCATCCCATTCGTTCATCGTCACCCCGTGCGCGCGTCTTCCGCCGGACCCCGTGATCCAGCGGCCGCCGGAGCGCCGAACGCGCGAGGGGCGGGGCGCCTCGGCGCCCCGCCCCTCGCGGTCACTGCGCTGACTCCGGAGCTGCTCGGCAGCCTACTTGCCGAGCAACGCGTCAATCTTCTTGACGCCGTCGTTGGCGTCTTCGGCGTAGGCGTCGGCACCGATCTGGTCGGCCCAGCGCTGCGTGCACGGGGCGCCGCCGACGACGGTCTTGTAGGGCAGGCCGCCCTCCTTGATCATCTTCACGACCTTGCGCTGCTCCTCCATGGTGGTGGTGAGCAGGGCGCTCATGCCGATGATGTCGGCGCCCGCCTCTTTGGCCTTCTCGATGAAGGTCTCGGCGGAGACGTCGCGGCCGAGGTCGCTGACCTTGTAGCCGTTGGCCTTGAGATAGGCGATGACGATCGCCTTGCCGATGTCGTGCACGTCGCCCCGGACGGTGCCGAGGACGATGGTGCCCTTTGCCGCGGCGGCGCCGCCCTCCAGGGCGGCGTTCGTGACCTCGGTGGCGCCGGCCATGGCGTCGGCGCTCATCATGAGCTCGGGGAGGAAGACCTCGCCGCTCTCGAAGAGCTCGCCGACCTCCTGGATACCCTTGACGAAGCCATTGGCCATGATGTCGCCGGGGGTGATGCCTGACTCGATGGCGCGCGTGGCCACGTCCTCAGCCGCCGCGCGGTCTGAGTTGATGATCGCGTCGGCCGCTTCCCGATAGATGTCTGCCATGCCTTGGACTCCTCCCACCATCGCTCAACAGCGGTACCGCACAGCTAGGTATGGCGAGCGCGGGGCTGGAGAGCGATGGATCTCCGCAAGCAGGACTTGGACGAGAATGGCCAAACGGCCGCCACACGCGTGTCCACTCCCCGCCTCTCTCACGCGTCGCGCGCAAGGAAGTATACCAGTCGCTCAAAGGGCAGGAAAAGCATCGCCCGACCACACGTGCTAGCATCGAGCCGTGCGGTATCACGGTGCAGTCATCCGTCCCCCCAGCGAAGCCTCAAGCCTCATCGTGCAGGTCACGTACGGCTGCTCCAACAACACCTGCGACTTCTGTGGGACGTACCTCGACAAGCCCTTCGGCGTACGCCCGTTCGACGAGGTGGTCGATGACGTCATCGGCCTGCCGGCAAGCGCCCGCCAGCGCGTGCGGCGCGTGTTCCTCGCCGACGGCGACGCCCTGGCGCTCAGCCCGGGGAAGCTGCACGACATCCTCGACCTTCTCCACCGCGCGCTCCCGAACCTGGAGCGCGTGGCCAGCTATGCCAACGCCAGGAACCTGCTCGCCAAGAGCGTCCCGGAGCTCGCCGGCCTGCGCGAGGATGGACTCGAGCTGCTGTACCTGGGCCTTGAATCAGGCGACGACCAGACTCTGGCCGATATCCACAAGGGAATGACCGTCGGCGAGCAGATCGAGGGCTGCCGCCGGGCCTCCGACGCGGGCATCGAACTCTCCGTCACCGCCATCCTCGGCCTGGCCGGCATCGCGCGCTCGTTGGTCCACGGGCAGGCGACCGGTGAGGCGCTCTCGACCATCGACCCGCAGTACATCGGCATCCTCACGCTGATGCTCACGCCGGGCACGGAGATGGACCGCAAGGTAGCGTGCGGGGAGCTTGTGCTGCCGGACTCCATCGGCATGCTGAGGGAGCTGCGCGAGATCGTCGCGCACCTGGAGGTGAGCGACTGCCTCTTCCGCAGCAACCACGCCTCCAACTACCTGCCCGTGGGCGGCCATCTCCCGCAGGACAAGGCGGAGATGCTGGCCGCGCTCGACAAAGTCCTGCAGGCGCCGGAGGCGGTGCAACTCCGCCCTGAGAGCTGGCGCCTCCTCTGAACCGGCGCCGCGGTCTGCCGCATCAGCGGGCAGTCCTCGTGGTCGCCCTCATGGTCGCCGCCGTGGTCGGAGTGGCGGATGCCTGGGCCTACGTGCCCCCCTTCCGAGGCACCAAGGCCGCTGTTCAGCGGGCGATCGTAGAGTATGAGTTGGTCCCGGCGCCGATCTGGCCTGCGGGGCAAGAGATCAGCGACCGACTCTCGACCCCAGAGCGTGCGGCGCTTCAAGCCGCCTACGTGAACAGGCTGACGGCCTGCTCGACCGGGGAGGCCCTGAGGAAGTCCCGCACCATGGACTATGCAAGGGCTTTGCTCACCTACGGACGCCGGAGCGACGGCGCCGTCATCGTCGCCGCGCGAGGCGACATCGTCTACTATGACTTCCTCTCCCGGCGCCTCAACGGCGATCTGGTGGTACGCGCAGCGGTGCGGCACGTGTTCACCGAAGGGCAGTGGGACCCGCAGCGCCGAAGCCTGACGGGTCGACGCATGACGGCCGTGCCCAAAGCAGTGATCATGGAGTTCACCATGCACAAGGAGGGCGGCGTCTGGAAGGTCGCCGAGAATGTCGGCTGGCGCTTCCTCTCCATCCCCGCGGGGCGCATCAGCGATGAACCGTGACGGCGGCCCCGGCTTCAGACGTCGCGCAGCTGCGAGCCGTAGCCGCGTTTGAAGTGCGTCGCCGCGTACTTCTGCAGCTTCCATTCGGGGATGCGGCACTGAGAGCAGACCTCGGCGTACCACTTGTTGCGCAGCCAGCGCGCGGCGCGGCTGGTCTTGGAGTCGTGGACCACCATGTGCTTGTTGCAGTGCGTGACCAGGACGGCGTACTGGCCGTGGTCCTCGAACTCCTTGATCCCGTGCAGGATGCCTCGCCGCGAAGGCCACAGCTTCAGCTTCTCGACGAGGCGAAACAGGGGGACCTGCTTGCGGTAGTACCGCGCCTTGTTGGGGTCGGTGGGCATCGGGGTCCCGAGTCTACCACGGGCTCCCCGGCTGAGACGGGGTAGCGGATCGGCGCCGCGTCGCCACGGCGGGGGAGCCTGGGCGGGCGACCGGGCGCAGCGCAGGAAGCGCAGCCGGAAACGTCGAAGGTGTAGATCCCTGCCCTTGACGACCCGAGGCGAACAATGACCGGTCGCGCCGCGGCCCACACGACCCACAAGCCGTCTCTGCCATTGCTCGCCGGGATGCTGGTGGCCGGCCTGGCCGCCGGCCTCCTCGCCGCTTGCGGCGGCTCGTCCGGTGGCTCCACGCCGGCGGCGACGGCGACGGTGACGGTGACGCCGTCGGCGTCGCCGTCCGCCTCACCGTCGCCAAGCGCTCCGGCCTGGCGAGCCGCTACCCTCTACTTCCTGCGCGACGGGCAGCTCTGCGCCGTCACCCGCCAGGTGAGGCCGAACCCCGCGTCCGCCCTCAACGCGCTGCTGCGCGGCCCGACGGCGAGCGAGCGCGCCGCCGGCGTCGCCTCTGCCATCCCCAGAGGGGTGCGGCAGCTGGCCCTCACAGACAGTGGAGACCGCGACGTGGTCGTCGATCTCTCGCAGGGTTTCGCGCGCACGGGGAGCCCGGACGACGTGCGGGCCCGCATGGCGCAGCTCGTGTACACGCTCTCCGCGACCGGGCCGCCGCCCGCTTCCTCGTCGCGGGTCGATCTCCATGTGAACGGCGTCCGCATCGCCGGGCTGCCGTCCACGGGGGGCGACGTCGAGTACACCCCGACCCGCCGCGGCTACACCAGCCTGGAGCCGGCCATCTTCGTCGAACGGCCCGCCATGAACGCCGTCGTCGCCTCCCCGCTGGTGCTGAGCGGGAGGGCCAGCGTNTTCGAAGGGACGTTCAGCGCGCGGCTGGTCGACGCCGGCGGCGNCNGCNTCACCACCGCCACCGTCCAGGCTTCGCGCGGCGCCCCGGGGCGCGGCTCCTTCCGCAAGACCGTGCCGTTCAGCACGACCGCCGCCCACGGGACGCTGGTCGTCTACAGCGTGTCGATGGAGGACGGCTCGCGCCAGAACGAGGTGCGCATCCCGGTCACATTCGCTCAGGACTGAGAGCGGGGGGCCGGCGCAGCCCCGCCCCCTCCCCGGCGCCTACAAGGCTTCGTCGTCGGCGCCCCGCCGGCGTCCCTGCCACAGCGGGACGACGTACCAGACGCTCACCACCCAGACGGCGATGCCCGTCGCCAGCAACGCCGCCCAGATCTGGTCGAACAGGATATCCGTGACGAGGAAGACGGCGAGCGCCACGGTCGCCGCGAGGAACGCGGAGCCCACCAGCGTCAACCGGTTGAACCAGAACAGCATGCCCTCCTTGTCGTACTCGCGGAAGCGCAGCCGGTGATTGGCGGACGGAGCCATCAGCATGATGATCCCGACGGCAGCGCACAGGAAGGCGGCGAAGTAGGCGTCACGATCGACGCGGGTGAGCAGGTCGAAGCGCGCCAGGAACGGCAGGCTGAGGAGAAACGCGAAGAGGACCTGAGCCCCCGGCAGCACGATGCGGATCTCGTTCAGCAGCTCGATGAGCTCGCGGTCGACCCGCTCCTTGCGATCCTCGGTCATGGCACCTCCCAGGACGGCCCCGCTAGAACGCCCCGCCGGGAAGCCCGTGCCCGGCAGGGAAGAGATTGGCGGGGAGTGCGGGAGTCACACCCGCCTACGTGGGTTTAGAGCCCACGCTGATCCTTCCGATCGACCCCCCCGCGCCCGCCGATTGTACTACGTCGCGCAGGGGAGCCGGCCGCGTCGCGACCCGACTCAGAGCAGGGCGCGAGCCGCCATGACGGCCACGCCGACGGCGAGAGGCTCGTGGATGTGGCGCGGCCCCAGCACCTCGCGCGCCGCGGCCGTGAACGCCGACGGCATGCCCGGCACGGCGGCGGTCGTCCGGGGGCCGACGTCGGCGGCGTCGATGATGCCGGCCGCCGGCGTGGCGTCGAAGATCAGGTCGCAGCGGGAGAGGCCGTCGGCCAGCTCCACCGGCCGGATCTTGAGCCCGTCCTCGAGCGCCCCATGCAGCCGCAAAGCATCAGGCTCGGCGACCTCGACGTCCGCGCCGTGGCTCACGAGCCGGCGTGCCGCGGCGCGGCCGACCGGACCCAGGCCAAGCAGAAGCACGTGGCGCCCGAGGAGCCCCCCCGCCGCGGCCTCGAGTGCGGTCACGTAGCCGTCGGCGGTCGCCGGGTCGTCGTCGATGCATCGGCCCTTCTTGAGATCGAGGGCGATGAAGCGATAGTCGTCGGCCATGAAGATGACGTCCGCGCCACCGTCGACCGCCTCCTGGATGCCGCGCACGTCCGCCTGGGCCGTCACCCAGGCGTCACAGCCCAGACGGCCGAGGATCACGGCGACGCACTTGCTGAATCCTGGGATGAAACCTTCTCCCGACGAGATCGGCACCGCCGCGATGCGCGCTCCGTACAGCGGCACGCAGACCGGCTCCGACATGGCGGTCCGCAGCGCCAGATCGCGCAGGCTGATGCCTGCCACGCTGTCGAGCTGGGCCTCGAACTCGTCGAGCTGTCGGGTCAGGGCGCCGACGTCGTCGGCGGTCAGCCTGGTCACTGCCGGCCTCC
>JGI24137J36423_1000275_pt1 | contig 13574 bp, 19 predicted proteins | sample BarGraNGADG00311_FD_36423 | JGI IMG/M metagenome (IMG submission 36423) | reverse complement strand
GACAATCTCGTTCCACGCGTTGGCAATACCAACAAACGGGCGTTCGAGATCGTCGTCTGTTAGACCGAGCGCTTTCAGGAGCGCCCTTTGCGGTGCTCGTGCGAGTCCCTTCGTTATCTCCTTGCTCCTCAGTGCCATATGCCTAGCAAATGCGTTTGAAGCTATAAAAAGTGATGCGGTGGCTGCGTGAGCTCTTCCGTCTATGACGCCGGGGTCGTAACAGTAGAAGATACTCTCGAACGGAGAGACACACGCGGGTTGAAGCGCGCTACAACATTCCATTTAGATGATTACTTCTATTTCCCCGTTGGGCCAATAGTTGCGGCCTCGACTTTTCCTTGTATGCTTTTTTTGGGTAGGTCGCCTCTAACTTTTTTAATGTTATCAGAAAAGCCACTAGAAACGATTAATCGCAAGCACTTTATGACAGACAGTCTGAGCAGTATTGACTAGGAAATAAGTATCCGTTGCTTCAACGTGCTAGTGCGACGTATGTTCAACTCTCAGAAAGAGGTAGAAATCTCATCGATTTAAAGAGCGAATCCCCGATATTACGAGTAAGATGTACCTAGTAAACATAGGTCGCAGCCAATCAAGTACGATATCAACTAACGCTTGAACGACGCAAGTGTACTGCTATGGCAAAACAAATTATGACTGCAATTGTTAATTCGAAGGTTAATACGTCAACACTATCGATTTTTTTACTTGATACAACAATATATGCAGCCCAAAAGATAAGCCCTAAGACGATTCCCGAACCTAAGAGTTGTGTGATACGCTTGGATCTAAACTTAGATAATACCCAGTCTGCAGTATTTGGCTTGTCCGCTCTTATCTCACCGCTTTCTTCAGACTCGCTGCCGTATTCAGGCGCGGCTAAGTTTCCTTCACTAATCTTTATTCTAGTCATCTTTCATGCTTTTCAGCGCGCTATCTGTTGCCTGAGCACGCGTATGATTTTTACGCGCAGTTTTGGTAGGGCATTTGCTTAAAGCTGTCAAAGTTATAAGCATATCCCCCTAATAAACAGCTCTCGAACGTGTTTATCAATACAAGTATTTTCTAAGGACCGCTCAACTTTGATGGCAGGCTAAATTATCTTATTTTGGTCCAAAAGATAGCACAATCGACTTACAAACGTATTCAGGCAGTGGACGTTGACTGTGCATCAAAAGACCTCTCTCACGCCGCGTGTCACAAATATGTTTGATTTTTTTTATGTTCTGAGTTTATGAAATAGAAAGTGAGTATAGCAGCCATTTCATCTGAAATAAGCCCAATGATCTATCCATTTACTCTTCCAATCGGGTTATCGGTTATTTTGATGAGCGATTCCAAGGGGAATGGCTTGCCATGCCCAGGGTAACAGTATCTATTTTGAGTTTTTTCAATTTTTCAACTAACCTGCGCTGCAGGCAAAAAAGTAGTTAATGAGCGCTAGAAATACCCCTATGTATAAAGTGGCGCGTGATGGCTTTTACAGTTGTCAGCGTTTTTCTTTTAATGCTTAGCGTTGCATGGGCAATGGTCTTTTGTCGTGCCAAGTGTAGCTCAGCATGCAACTGTGCGAAATGCTATTCAAGTCGCAGCGCAGTTACACGTTATATCGTTCAACTGTTGCGGTCGCGCGCAAAAACGGGGTAGCAGTCAGCCCACATGCCTAGCTGCGTATATTATGCCCTAATGGTGCGATTGTGAAATCTAGCGTCCTCTACTACATTAAAGCACCGCACGAGGCTGATACGACGGTGAGACGTTGACGATATTATTAAAAAGCCTAATAGACTGTTATAAAAGGTATAGTGATAAGTAGTGTAAGAGGGGTTCAGAGTTGAGAGTTGAACCAAAAACGAGCAGCCGTCGGGAGTTATTAAAACGCGGCGCGGTGATTACGGTAGCGGTAATCATCGGGTTTCTCATCGGCGTGTATCTGTTAAATGCTATATTGTAGCTTTTCCAACACGGTCGGGGCGTCGCTAAGGTTGCGCGGATCCCGGAATACAGATCAGTATACTTAGGGGGATTAATCAATGATAATTGGTTTCACAATGATGAATGTGGTTCGTGGCGCAGAATACGAAGTGTGGCAGGAACTAGTGAAGATTAGTGGCGTAACACAAGTTGTGCATGTGTTTGGAGAGTTTGATTATATCGTCATCATCGAAGTGAACGACCTTCCCGAATTGAACCACGCGGTTGATGATATAAAGCTCATTCAAGGGATTACCACGACGCATACGTTTGTTGAACATAAGCTTGCATTTATGAAATGAGGAAAAGTCGAAAGAAATCAGTCAGCGCTAGGGTTTGAGACTTCTCACGACACGAGAGAAGTTTCCAATGAATCAGACGAAAGTCGAAGACTCACGCGCTAAAGATAGACCATGCTTAAGCGAGGTACTGGGCGGCACTGCTAATAGTATACAGCTAGTCCGAGAGCGTTCACGAGGTCGTCACGTGTTCCGGTCCGAAGTGCTCCCATCTCTTCGCGAAACGGCGAAACCGCTTTAAACGTGCAATAGAAACATTCGCACAACACATAGCAGGAGGTGATTCACTGCTCTTCATGGTAGTTGCCAAACACACGGCCGAAGACTGTCCGGGAGGACTTGTCCGACCCGACAAGGATTTTCTTGCGAAAGTCGTCGAAAGCGTCGAGCGCTCCGGCGTAACNCTCACCGAGATTTACCTCGACGCACCGGGACATGTCTATTTTTTGATCGTGGATGCAAACGACAACGAAGCCCTAAACATTGCCTTAGAGCAATTCCGACTCGTTGGAAAAGTCAAAACACACCCTGTGTTGAAGCTCTCAGACGCCACCGCGTGGGCGAAGAAGATAGGCATTCAGCGTTAAGCACTTATAGAGAAGCCTTGCTGCGCAAACCCCAAGCTTTACTTGAGTTTGCTGCAGCATTTTTTTTCGTTTTGCTTGCGGGACGCTTCTACGCACGAAACGCGTCGCTTAGCTCCTCAGCTTTGGCGGCCGCGAATGTCGTACTTGAGATGCCCGGTCAGCGGGTCCTGGCCGTAGCTCTCGCAGAGTGCGATGAGCACGTCCTCATGGGTCACGCCCACGTTCATGACCGTATCATTGCCGCCGTAGTAGATGAGGACGCTGCCATCATCACGGCGCACGACCCCGCATGTGAACACGACCTGCGGCACATGGGTGTAGGCGGCGTCCTCGACGCGGCAGTCAGCCCTGGACGGGAGTAGGATGGGGATGCTCGACATCTTGACCCGCGCCGGGTCCGCCAGGTCGTGCAGCGCCACGCCGAGCACGTAGGGGTTGCCGTCCATGGTCGTGCGCACCCCGTGGAACACGCTGAGCCAGCCTTTGGCGGTCCTGAAGGGCGGCGCGCCAGGACCGATCTTGTCCGAGAAGGCGCTCGGGCCCGCGTCGGTCCTCATGAAGGGCTCCGGCTGGATTTCCCACTGATTGGACTCGANCGAGCTCGTCCAGCCGAGCTTGATCTGCGTGTAGATGCCTCCGACGTCGCCGCCCGTGGTNTCATTGGGTCGGAACAGACCCGCGTAGCGGCCGCTGATGGGCTCGGGGAAAACCACCACGTTCCGCATGTCTCGCTCGAGCACCGGGCCGTAGCGCATGAAGTGGGAAAAATCGCGGGTCGTGGCCAGCGAGACGCGCACGCGGTTCTTCACCGTCGCGTGATAGGCACTGTAGGTGATGTAGTAGGCGTCGCCGATCTGGGTGATCCGCGGATCTTCGACGCCGCCCGACTCGTTCTCGATGAGGGCCTTGACATCAGTGCCGGGGGCGAAGGCGTCCCCTTCGGCGGCCGGCGCCATGGCCGGTCGCGGCTCGACACGCCAGCCGTCGACGCCGTTGCTGCTGCGGGCGATCCCGAGCACGCTCATGCCGCAACGAAGATTAGACCGGAACAGCATGACCGTGTCGCCACCGTGTAGCGCGATGCCGGCGTTGTGGACGGTCGAGACCTGGAGGCCCGGGTCCTGCCACACTTGGTTCACTTCCCTGGCCGTAAGCACGGGGTTATGCGGGAACCGCGCCACTGGACAGTTCAGATCGACGATCACCCGGCGATCCTTAAGCATCACTTCCTTGCTGATCATCGGCCATTCTCCTTGCACGAACCTCGGGCATAACGATTACGCGGCGCAGCGAGTATTGGAGTCAATTTCGTTGCACCCGATAAAAAGCTATGCTCGACGGTGTGGCAAATCGTCGCAGCACCTTAACGCGGAGTTTTGCAGCAGCCTCGTTTCGACTTAATTCGGCGCGCGCACCTTAACTTGCTCGTTTGATTCAGAAGCCTCAAGTAACGCCATTTGCGCACCTTCATGCGTTGGATCAGTTTTGAGAGCAGCTTGTATGCTGCGATGGCTCCGTAACGCTCGCCTAACTGCATGTAGCTACTGGCGCCATTTATGTTTTATCATCTTTAAGAACCTGCCACAGTCGCAGGTTGCTTGTTATTGCATCTAGAGCAATGGCCCCGGCTTCGTGTATATCAGAAGCAACGTATCTCAAAAGGCTTTCATCCGTGCAGCCAGCTTGTTTTAACTCTTCTTTAACTCTGTTAGTTTGCTGGTCAATTCGTCAATCTCATAAAGATAGCTTCAAGACCTTTTAAATGGGCAGTCTCGCTCATTTGTCGCTGACGAGCTCTTTTAAGTTTTGTTGTATCAGCCTCATAAGCCTTTGAAAAGGCGTTGGCTACTGCCCATTCAATGCTGCCCCTTTCAAACCCCGCCGTAAGCTCTTCAAACCGGCCTTCTTCAAACGCTTCCTTTACCTCGTTTTCAGTAAATTCTCTAAAATGGCCTTTCATACTAGTGTACCTCATCCTTGTGCTGTTCTAAGCAGGCAAGGGCCAGCCTGCCTACTTTATCTCGAGAGGGCTCCTTCTTCTTGGATGCTTGTATCTCGAGCTTGAGCAATGTGAGCCATCCCCGCCGAGATCGGCACCTGTATCCTCGAGTACGGGACCCTCTCCCGCCTCACCGGCAACCCCAAATATTTCGACGCCGCCAAACGGGCGTTGGTCGCGCTTTATCAGCACCGCTCGCGGATCGGCTTGGTGGGGTCTATGATCGACGTCGAGACCGGCGGATGGCTGGTCAAAGACAGCCACGTCGGCGGCCGGATCGACAGCTACTATGAGTATCTTTTAAAGGGCGCGATCCTGTTCGACGACGCCGAGCTTTGGGCGATGTGGCAGGACACGATCGCGGCGGTCAACGCCCACGTGGCCGACGAGGCCAGCGGAGGGCTCTGGTACGGCCACGTTAACATGAATACCGGCAAGCAACGGGCCACGGTCTTCGGCGCGCTCTACGCCTTCTTCCCCGCCGTCCTCGCCTTAGGCGGTGACCTCGACCGTGCTGCCCGCCTCGAAGATTCGTGCTACAAAATGTGGACCCTCCACGGCATCGCGCCCGAACTGCTCGACTATAACACCATGAAGGTCGTCTTAGGCTCCTACCAGCTCCGGCCCGAGATCGTCGAGTCGGCCTACTACCTTTACCACTACACCGGCGACGAGAAGTATCGGCGGATGGGCGCGACCTTTTTTAACAGCTTGGTCGAGCGGTGCAAGACTGACGCAGGCTTCGCCGCCATCGCCGACGTCCGTACGGGCGTCCAGATTGACCCGATGGAGAGTTATTTTCTGGCCGAGACTATGAAATACTTCTACCTTCTATTCGCGCCGCCCCAGGCTTTCGACTTCGAAAAAGCCGTCTTCAACACCGAGGCCCACCCGATTTGGAAGAAGAATAGCGAACGCTTAGATGGACGAATTCGACACAGCAACTAGAGCTTTTTATTTAGGGCATCTGCATCAGCCTTTTTAGTGCAGTTTGGCCCAATTCTCAGCGTGTTAATATGCAATATTATAGCGAAGAAAAAATGCAAAACCTCCGATTGAGAATAGAAGAAGAGATTCTGAAATGGCCGAATGTAACGACGAAAAAAATGTATGGTTGTCCATGTTACAAAAACAAGGAAAAATTGTTCGCATTTTTGGTTACAGACGGCGTTGTTCTCACAAAAGTGAGTGAACACGACAGAATTAAATTATCAAAGGAATTTACGATTAGGCCCTTCCACGCAGGAAAACGAACAATAAATAAATGGCCACAAATTCGTGTTGATGAGATAACTGACGTGGGGAAAATGATTCCATTTATAAAAAACAGTTATGACCAGTCACAGATCAGTATAAAAAAAGTTGACGAGCTGCAAGCGCCTCGCTGAGACGGAGAGGTTAGTTAATTTTAGCGTTTTCCGGCCTATACGCTTTTAGAGAAACGTGAAAATCGGTACGATTGGTCTTTCGGATAAGTGTATGATATGCACGTGACAGATGAAAAAGAAATTGGAAAGGTAAGTCGAAGGAACTGGTTGCATCCTTAACTGAAAGCATAGAAAAAGATGAAAAACTGTTCTCTCAACTAATCGAGTTTTTTAAGTCTGGTTCTGACGTTGAAAAAGGAACAGCTGCAGACGTAATGAAACACGTTTCGAAGGACAAGCCTGAGATTGTGGCGCCTTACATCGACGATTTAGTTGACTACATAAACTACAAAGCGCCGAGAGTGAAGTGGGGGGTGCCTGAAACGATAGGGAATCTGGCACAGAAATACCCAACTGAAGTTGAAAAGGCAATTGCTAACCTTTTAATGAATACCAAAGACAAGAGCACAGTGGTTCGCTGTGCTGCCTTTGCCTTGACCGAAATCACAAAAAGTAATCTTGCGATCAGAAAAGAACTAGCCCCAAAAATTGAAGAAATAGTTCAAAATGAGAAGAACAATGGAGTTAGGACCGTTTACTTGAAAGCTCTAAAAATGATGAATCTATAAGCGTGGACGTGGGGTTCCTCAAGTCAGGCTTTAATATGATAACGTCCTTTGTGCAAAAGAAAAATTGAAAAGAAAGAGGAGGTTGAAAAACGTGACGAATTTTAAGCGAATAACCTTAGTCAAGACGTTCAGACGCTATAAAGCTGGCGACGGGTTGCAGCTTGAGGAAAAGGAAGCAACAACACTCGTTGACGCTGGTTTTGCCGTGTTTAGTGAAAATTAACACAGTTACGAAAAAGGAGATGTGGCGGGATTCTCTAAAAAACTCTAGCCGAGGTGTGGCATTGAAGATTTCCGCCCCGTCGTTTCTCTATTTAAGCACCGCTTGTTTAGTTTTAAATAGGAAATTGCCGTACTACAATCCCGCGCACATCAATTGCCGTACTACAATCCCGCGCATATCACGGCATGACGTAGAACTCACGTTCATCGACTGAAATTGAGCGCCGCTACTATCATCTTCGGACGGTTCTGTAAGACGCCATTTCAGAAAACTTCTGATTCAGGTCTATCAGTTAGCGCCAGTGCGCGCAAATGAGGAAAAAAAACTTTGCGGGTTGACAAACATCTAGAGGTGGGAGGTAACTTTATCTGACATCCGCCTCGGCCGGCAGCGACTCGGCTTCGATGTAGACGCGATTAGTCTCCGGGTACGCGCTGCGGAGGTCAGCTTCAATGCGGCGGATCGCCTCGTGCATCTGCTCGGCTGTGGTACCTGCGGCGAACGACACTCCCATGTTCACGAGTAGATCGTGCGGACCCATGTACATGGTGAGGATGTCGCCGGCGCGATCGACTGCCGGATCCGACTCCACGCGCCGCCGGATGTCCGCGAGCTCGTCAGGGTTCACGCCCTCGCCCAGTAGCAAACCCATGGTCCGCGACGCGAGAATCCCGGCCACACTCATAAGCAATAGGCCGATTGCGATCGATGCTACGCCGTCGAGATACGCATTGTTAAGCAGGTGGCCGAGGAAGATCCCGAGGAACGCGAAGATGAGGCCGAGCAAGGCCGCGCTGTCCTCGAGCACTACCGTGTATAGGCTTGGGTCTTTCGACTGCTTGATGAACTGCCAAGCACTCATATCGCCCCTGGCCTGGAGGAACTGCTTAACGGCCACCGTAAATGATCCACCCTCGACAATGAACGAGATGGCGAGCACGATGTAGGCCGCNGTGGGATCGCCCATCTGGGCGGCCGGCACGACGTTGCGAATGTGCGAGACACCCTCGTACAGCGACATACCACCACCGATGCCGAAGATGGAGACCGCCACGATGTGCGTCCAGAAGTAGAGCGACTTACCGTAGCCGAAAGGGTGGCTTTCATCGGCAGGCTGCTTGGCGCGGTTCATTCCCAGCAGCACGAGGCAACCATTTCCCGTATCGACGATCGAGTGGATGCCCTCGGAAATCATGGCCGATGAGCCGGTGATTGTCGCCGCAACGAACTTGATGATCGCGATGATCAAATTGCCGATGATGGCCGCGACAACCGCTATTCTAGAATCGCTTTGTGTTTCCATGAGTAATCTCTCCGTCGATAGCAGCACGTCGCGGCAGCGATACAATCGATACTTCAGTTGCGCGAAATGTTTAAGCCCTACGCATGAAATAAATGTTTACAAGAACTTTACGAGACATACGATCGAACCAGTGAATTCTCAAGAGCGCTTGAGACCCAATGCAACGACTCTACTACTTTGACGACATTAAGATCATCCTTATTCTTGTGGTGATCTTCATCCACCCTGGCCTAGCGTACGTTCCCACTGCTGAGGGGTGGTCTCCGAGCTTCCCGGGACCACGCCCGTTCGCGGACGTGCTCGTCGTTGGGCACGAACTCAGCGCGGGGTTTTCCCGGGTTTAGTCCATTCTCGAGACTACACTTTCCCATTCAAAAGCAACGCTAGCTAGGCAGCTTATTTTCTCGCTCGTTTTTGAAGGCCCTCTCCCATCTGTTCAGCTTCTTTAGCGAAGGTGTCCCAGTCGTAGTTCTGAGCGTGAATCATCGCACTCCATCGTGTGGTAAGGCTTGCGAGGTAGTACTCCTCAGCCAGCTCTTCCTGCGTTGCGCCATGGAACTGGGCCATTGCCGTATGCATCAACTGACAATACGGGCACTTTATGTTTGCGGCGACTGCCAGTCCGCCCAGCTCGCGATATTTGCCGGGAATGGCCGTGTGCTCCAAGCTGTACTTCTTCCACAACGGCCAGTCGTGAATAAGCACCTCTTGAGGAAGCGCTTTCATAAAGCCCGGAACAATGCCAAAGGTCTCTTCGATATCCTTGAGGGTATCTTCATAATCACCCATTTCATCACCGGGCCTGTATTTCTCACTCTTACAGATAACCCGATGCCGGGTTTCTCCATATTCATTCAGTTGATTCCCGCGCAATCTACCGATCTTAAAGGCTACGTGATGTCTTGGCAGCCCTCGCCCACTGGATGACGGGCATTGCTGCGAAAAGCAATAGAAAAGGCGAAAAAGATACGGTAGGTTTATATGAAGGATTGGGCAACCGTTAGTCTCGACAACTTCCGGGGTTGGGGCCATCATAAACANATATGCAAAACTAAAAGGCAAGAAGTCCGCCCGCGCACGTTTAGGCACAGTTTTGCCATTAACAGTTTAAGCGCGGAGTTTACCTAAGCGCTTACAATTAGTACGAGGCCACTACAGTATTTATGTGACGGCAGTTTATCTAAGCCTCAATGATCAGGATCTGCAGGAAGTGAGGTTAATACGGGTAGCAGTCGTCCCTTAGTTTTTTATATTGATAATCCGAATGACGAGTCATCAACCAGAAATGGAGAATTCAAGATACTTGATTGAGGGATAAGGACATGGCAGAAGGCACTTCACAGGCAGGCAGGACCAAGGTATTATTGAACACCAGCATGGGGGACATCACCCTGGAGCTTTATGATGATATGCCCATTACCGCGGGCAACTTCCGAAAGCTGGTGGAAAAGGGATTCTACGACGGCACCATCTTCCATCGGATCATCGACGGCTTCATGATCCAAGGCGGGGACCCCACGGGCACTGGCCGGAGTGGACCGGGTTACGCTATCAAGGATGAGTTTACTGATCACAACCGCAACGATCGGGGGACTATTGCAATGGCCAACGCCGGTCCGAACACGGGCGGCAGCCAGTTCTTTATCAACCTAGCAAATAACAACTACCTGGACAAAGCTCATCCGGTCTTCGGCAAGGTTGTTGAGAGAATGGATGTAGTGGAGAAGATGGGCAAGGTGAAGACTGGCGCTATGGACCGGCCGGCGAAAGAGGTGAAGATAATAGGCGCGAAGATCGCAGATTAAATTTGTTGGGCTGGAAATAGGGCGTGTACTTTCTTGATTTGATATTTATCCATTACTGCCTCTCATCATAGGTTTGGGGGCAGCAGGGGGATGTATTGCAGTGGGATCAGTCAAACATTAAGCCATTAAAGTCTAATTTTACGTGTTTATTTTAGCGAACAAAACGAAAACCATGAAATCGCTTGAACAGCGGCAGGTAGCCGGAATAAAGATCGTTGTGCTCTTATATGCAAGCATAGCCGCCGTTATATTACCATTAGCCCTATTGCACTTTGTTACGCCTTATCATTATGATTTTGAGCCTTGGGAGGATCATCCTGAATTTATTAACCGTTATATTGAGAGCGGCCACCCTGTCGTGCTTGTTATACATGGCAATTGTTCACATTGCGAGCTAGTTACGTCAGAAATGGTAGGCCTACAGTCGCAGTTACACGGTGTTACTCTCGACCTTGACAATCAGACGCAGTCAATAGCGCCCCAAAACGCCTCCCCCCTCATTTTTTTTGCTTACGTCAACGTCAGCAGTGATCCTACCTCTGACGCCATAGCCCAGCAATACGGCGTGCAACAGACGCCAACAATAATCGTAATCCGGGGTGACGGGGCGGCCGCCACATTCGTACCTAAGGGCGAGATTGATATCAATGCACTAAAAAGCGCTATCGGGGATGCGGAAAAATGGTATGAATCTTATTCAACGCCAACGCCCGTAAAATGACGCACACCCTCCTTCAGATTACAGCAGTTATTAAAGGCGCTGTTAGACGCGCTTTAGGATTTAGTTGTTTAGATTGGCGTTTTGGCGCCTGAAGTAGGTAAAGCATGAACGACGAAAAGACAAGGGAGCGCAAGCCAAAAGAGCCCAGCTTTGTCACAGGCCAAGAAGCTCTAATATATGAAGTAGAACGGGCGTGTGGCCAATTAAACAAACTTAAGGAATTACAGCTAAACGACCCTCTTTTGCGAGCAGTGGCTGCAGAAATAAGGGCACACATGGACCACTTAGGGTTAAGCTTAATAGAATTAACGGAACCTTGCGGCTAATGACTATAGCTAAAACGGCTCGCGCTTGCTAAGGGGTCTGCTTCGTAATCTTCAAAGCAAAAAAAGAGAAGAAAGGGAGCGCTATAATGCCAGAGCGATGCTGATGGCCCATGCATCGATGTCGTTCCAGTTGCGGAAATCGCCCTCGGGAAAAAGTGTGCGGGCAGCAGGCATCTTTCGGACCATCCGATGTCCGAACGTGAGTTTGCTGGCGTCCAGCCCGCCGAAGAAGACTTGATGGTCACGGGGGTTGATTGCGACCTTGAACTCGCCGATCTCCTTCGGCTCCGCAGTGACGAGCACATCTCGACCTTGGGCGTCCGTGGTCTCGGTGCCGAGCGGGCCGCTACTAAACAACCACACCGGATGACTGGCCAACACGGCGCGATTTCGCATCACAAACTCCGTCGCCTCCTTCAGCCAATGGGCCATGTAGACAGCACTTCCAATGACGAAGGCATCGTAGTCTTCAAGGTTGTGGACCTGGCTGACTTCTTGGGCGTCCGCCTGCGTTCCCTGCTGCCGCAGCTTCTCGGCGATGAACTCCGCTATGCCCTTCGTGGACCCATACTTGCTTGCGTAGACTACGACAGTTTTCATGATTTATCCCCTCCGGCCTTGACGGATAGTTCAAATAGCTGATCGCGTTGCCCTTTGTGAATGGCGGTGGAAATGTGAAACGGATCAGCAACTTCAAAATGGGTTTCTAATTTTGCCATGCACGAGCACCTCCATTCTTGTCGTTTGATAATTAAGTAGTACGGCGATTACTCCTGCGGCGATGCCGAAGAGCGGTGGTACTAAGCCGCCGCCTACCAGAAGCATTATGATCGACAGCAGAATTAGAATTAAGCCGCCGCTTTTATGCTGAATAAACTTGCCTGCCCATACTGCTAGCAGGACGCCAAAGATTATTGTTAACACTCCTGTTATGAGGTAGCTTGGGATGATGGTCATTGCTGGTTCGCCGCCTAACGCTGTTAAGCTTGGCCAAGCTTGAATCATTAACTCACTTGGAACTACATTGCCTTGAAGTATTTCGCCTGGACCGTGAGACGCGCCGCATAACCCCGCAAAAATGCCTAANGCCGAAGCTAATATTGCTATTTTTCTCATTGATTTTTCGCCTCGCGTATGTTTTGTTTGGGTGTTTTTTGGATTTCTTCNNCTCCAAGGTCTACTCGAANAACGCCGTCTTTGCCGACGACCTCTAAAATGATACCTTCAGCGAATTTTGCCTGTAATAGTTCGCCTATTGTGCCCTCTAAGAGAACGCTGTCGCTGGAACCGTTGGTTAATGTAACGTTTTTGAGGTCGCTCTTGGATTTGAGTTCAACTGAGAAGAACCGCATTTTACTGCGTGTTTGATTTTGCATAATTTTCCTCCACAACGTATTATAGCGGCGGAAAATGTGATTAGTTTTATTTGACGAGGATGCTTAGGTGTAAGTATCAGTGTGAAAACCTTAGCTTCGGTGATAAGGAATTGGAAAATAATGAATGGTTAGGAAAGTTGTTGTTTGAGCTTGCAAGCGAAAGCAGACTTGTCATTTTACGCGAACTGCAGAAGGAGAACTTGAAGATGCAGGAAATCGCCCGCCGACTAGACGTTACCGCAACTGAAGCTTTTAGGCAGTTGCAACGGTTAAGTACTGCTTCACTTGTGCAGAAACAACCTGATGGCTCATTTACCGTCTCCGAATATGGCAAGCTCGCAATGCAGCTCACTTCCTCCTTAGAATTTATCCCCAAATATAAAGACTACTTTTCAACCCATGACATAATGCGGCTTCCCGTCTCATTCATAAGCAGATTAGGCGAGCTTTCACAGGCTAATTTAAGTACAGATACCGTTGCCACTTTGAACAAGGTTCAACAAGCATTAATAGACGCGGAAACGTTTGGGTGTGGAATAGCTGAAGGTACAATCCCTGAGCTTTTGGCTCCAAAAATGGATGAAAAAGTTCACGAAGGATTAAACTTCAAGTTCTTGCTTCCAGAAAACCGCTTTCCAGCCCATAAAAGCTTATCTGAAGTGCCAAAAAATGTACAAATACGTAGTCTCTCTGAGCTTCCAGCAGTAGTTGCGCTTACTGAAAAATTCGCAGCCATAAGTTTTCTGCAAATCGGAGGAAAAGTAGATTACGCTGGCTTTTTAGGCGATGACCCGACGTTTGTCAACTGGGTTAAAGAATTATTTGTATATTACTGGGAAAAAGGAAAACTAATTTAGCGCCTTCAAACTTGTTTAGGTAGATCAACATGAAAGAGAGGTTATTAGAGGTACTTGAATTGCTCAACCACGAGAAAGAAGACCTAGATCAACTGTGTAAAGACGTTT
>JGI24137J36423_1000272_pt1 | contig 13600 bp, 17 predicted proteins | sample BarGraNGADG00311_FD_36423 | JGI IMG/M metagenome (IMG submission 36423) | reverse complement strand
CTTCGTAATTACCGTAGAGTCACGTTTTCGCTCAAAAGTCGAAGAACGATTGCTTCTCTTAGATTGTTTACGGAGTCAAATGGTGAGCCTTCTGATCTAAAGATAAGTGAAAACGTAACCCCCTGTTCATCAGTTTTTGATACGACAACGTTAATCGTGCCTTGTTCGACCTCAGCGGCTTTCTGTGCTTCTTGTTGGATAATTTGTTTTGTCAAGCCCAAATCTGAATCATAAGAGACGCGAATATCTAAGCGGGCTTCTATGTTATGATCTGAGTGGTTAAACACCACCTCGTTTGTAATCGCTGAATTCGGTACGATCATGTGAGCATCGAGTATACGAATGACCGTATGTCTAAAAGTGATATCCTCGACAAAACCCGATTCGCCGCGTACGGTTACAAAATCACCAACGCCAAAGGGTTTGAATACGACAATTGCTATACCTGCGATGACATTTGAAATGGTGCTTTGAGCAGCAATACCGACGATGATGCCGATAATGCTGACACTTGTAAAAATGGCGATAGAGAGCGATTGCAACTGTGGCGTTGAATAGATAAGTATGATGACGCCCGTTACATAAACGCCAGCAACAACAAGCCGCCGAAGCACGAGATATTTTGTGGGGCTTACTTTTAACCGTATCGACGCTTGTCGCAAGTATCGTTCGAGTAATCTCTCTATCACCTGTGCTATGATGATGGTGACAACTGCAAAGAGTAAAACTCGCAATAAGAGACCCGCAGTCGAGTTCAAATCGTACAGGTCATTTGGAAATGTCATACACTTGTGCAACCTCTAGAGCTCTAAAGGCTTGGACTACTGCTCTGGGTAGTAGTACTCTCCTTCGTCGCGTTGCTTCCGGTCCAACTTGGAACCTGTTTTATTAACTCGTGGACGGTGGCTGTCTTCATCCCGCCTGAAAGTTATTCCAATGTGTTTCAAAAAGCGATTCATTCCGGTGTGCATATCAAAGGGACCTTCAGCTTTTCCGTTTTCGCCGGGTTTCCCTGTAAAAACCATTAATCGCTCACTTGCGAGATCGATCATATAGATATCATGGTCGACGAGGAGTGTACCTACCTTTTTATTTTCGGTGAAGCGTCTGATAAGGCTTGTAGCCAAAGCCCTTTGTTCTACATCAAGGTGTGCGCTTGGTTCATCAAGCATAAAAAGGTCTGCATTGCGGCTCAGGCAAGCAGCGATGGCTACACGCTGGAGCTCGCCCCCACTTAGTGTCTCAAGTGGCCGGTCTAGCATACGTTCAAGCTGCAATGGTCTTAGGATTTCTGTTCGGTAGTAGCTTGAATCATAAAAGTCTGTAACTGATTTTAGGAACGAGCCGACGCTTTCATCTGTATTCTCGTTTCGTGTCAAGTACTGCGGCTTATAAGAAGTTTTTACCTCAACGTCGACACTACCTTCGTCAGGTTTGATAACGCCTGCGAGTAATTTGACAAACGTTGTTTTCCCAGTACCGTTTGCGCCCATAACGCCGATCACACCTTTGGTAAGGTCACCACCCGCTGCTTCGAATTTGAACGAATTGTAACTCTTCTTTAGGTGTTCTACGTGTGCCAAGGTACGCGTATCTATATCAAAGCGCGGGGCATGGAGTTCAAATTTAATAGAATCTCCTCTAATTCGAACATTCTCTTCTTTTANATACCCTGTGAGATACTCATTTATCCCCNCTCTAACCGCTTTTGGATTGGTTATAACGCCGTAAGTCCCCGGCTCACCGTAAGCAATATGCACAACATCTGCGAGCAAATCAAGTATGGCGAGATCGTGCTCGACGACGAGGACAGTCTTTCGCTTTGCGAGTTCTCTAATTAAGTGGGCAACGTTAACACGTTGATATATGTCGAGGTAGGGAGTAAGTTCGTCGAAAAAGTAGAAATCTACGTCACGAGCGATGGTAGCTGCAATCGCTAGGCGCTGTAATTCTCCTCCGCTTAAGTGTCTTACCTCNCGCTCTTCGACGTTATCCAGCTCAAGTCGATCGAACAGCGTACTTCGTATTCCACGTTCGTCGGCCTTTTCTATAAGATCGATTACCTTGCCGGTGTACGCGCGAGGGATGAGGTCGACGTATTGTGGCTTGCTCGCAGTTCTGAGTTTGCCGTCATAAACATTTTTCANATAATCATGGACGTCTGTACCTGAGTAGTATTCAAGAACATCTTCTTCGCTAACGTTTTCTCGACCAAAGTTAGGTTTAGTCTCCCCTGTTAAGATGTTGATTAAAGTGGTTTTGCCTATGCCGTTCGGGCCNAAAATACCTGTAACGCGGCCACTGCGCGGAATCGGCAATCCATACAGGGCATAACTGTTAACGCCATAGCGGTGGGTGGGTTGCTCAAGTTCTTCAGGTAAACTGACTATCGTTATTGCACCGAATGGACATTTCTTTATACAGATCCCACACCCGACGCAAAGCTCTTCTGAAATGACTGGTTTACCGTTTTCTCCGATAACGATCGTTTCGTCGCCTGTTCTGACCGGGGGACAAAAACGCAGACACTCTGTGCCGCATTTCTTGCTGCGACAATTGTCTTTTTTTAGTACTGCAATTCTCATCGGAATGTGCCCGTTTTAGCTTGGTCACGCTGGATTAAGCAATATCGTCCAAGTGACAAACCAGAACGCGACGGTCATGAACACAAGGAAAAACCAGTCCGTAGCGCGAAATTCTTTCGCATCAACACCGATACGAGGTAGGATGACCCTTTGGCTGTATACGATTACAATAAGGATGAAAAGGCTGTAAGCTGACAGGTAAAACGAAGCCACCCCTCCGATAATACCCAACAGCGATGAAAGTATTGTCTTTTTGATGCCTTCAACATGTTTGACTTGTCTATCTGGCTCTTGCTTTTCATCTGCTTTTACCAAACCCTTTTGTTCAGCCTTTCGCGAGGCACCTTTTTTTTCAGTTTTAGGGGCGGGTTTACCTTTGGTTTTTGCCATGCTTTGACATCAACTAACAAGCAACTGTGCTTATATGTTTTGCGGCTTCACAACGGTAAAACTAGACTCGTTAAAGTCAAACGTAAACCAGCGTCTTAATTAATATTGTAAAAAGGCCGTAGATACGTTAGGCAGAGACTTTCTGTAAAAAGGGAGGTTTAATATCAAAGTCAAACGACGCGTGATAGGATTCGGTCTGATTAGCACACGAGCAGCGAAGCGAGGGGNGATCGCTTGAAGACGGTAATGACGAGCGTTGACGTTGCAGCGCTATTGCCAGAACTTGACAGCCTGATCGGAGCAAAACTGGAAAAGGCATACCAACTTACACCCGTCGAACTTCGCTTAAAGCTTGTGACGAATACAGGGAAACGAGATCTTATAATTGAGGCCGGAAAGCGGTTACACCTCACCAATGCTCCCACTGCAGCACCCGCTCTGCCGCCAAGCTTTCCGATGCTGCTTAGAAAAGAACTCAAAGGTGGACGGATCAGCACAATCGAGCAGCATGATTTTGATCGGGTTGTCGAAATACGTTTTGTTCGTAGCGACGATGAACGCTACTTGATATGTGAGTTCTTTTCAAAAGGGAACGTCATCCTTACTGACGAATCTAAGCGTATCATATTGCCCTTGCGAGGCGTGAGGTCAGCTTCGCGACAGGTCATAAGGGGGCAACAGTACGAGTACCCCTCGGCGCAACTCAGCCCCGTTGAGCTATCCTACAATGAGTTTGAAGCGGTCATAACTTCCATCACTCGTGATGTCGTTAGAACGCTCGCGACGCGTTTCAACATGGGTGGTTTATACGCAGAAGAAGTTTGTTTGAGAGCCGAAGTCGAAAAAAAAAGCGAGAGCCTTACCCCAGAAGAGGTTCAACGGCTCTACGCAGCGTTGAGAGAAGTTTTTGAACCGTTGCGATCGAATACGTTAAGACCTCATATTGTATATGAAAGTGAATCAGCGCCAATCGGCGTCCTCCCATTTGAGTTGGTACAGTTCGACAAATGTAAAAAACGCTTTTTTTCAAGTTTTAACGAAGCGCTCGACGAATATTACGGGCTAAAAATTGATGAATCACGCCCCACTCCGGTAACTAAAACGCGACTCCAGAAGATTATTGATAGGCAAACGGTGGCAATTCAACAGTTCAAGACACAAGAACGTGAGTATCAGTCGAAAGGGGATTTGCTGTTTGAAAAGTATCATGAGATCGATCGTGTAATTAAATCAGTAAGAGAGGCGCGGAGGTTAAAAACTTGGGCTGAGGTTAACCATGAGTTAAGCTCTTTCTCGTTTTTCAAGGAGATCGATCCAAGCACAGGAACGATTACTTTAGAAGTTAGCGGTGTTTTGATCGATATCGTTGTGGATGAAGATGTCCCCCAAAACGCTCAGAAGTACTATCATAAGGCGAAAGTGATGAAAGCCAAGGCCGAGGGTGCGGAACGTGCGTTGGCTCTCTCATTGAAAAAACTAAAAGAAGAACAAGGAAATGAATTAAAACAGGCGGGTCCTGAAAAACGTCGTGCCAAGAAAAAGCGACCTCGCTGGTACGAGCGATATCGTTGGTTTTTTTCTTCAGAGGGTATTTTGGTAATCGGGGGCAGAGATGCAGATACAAATGAGGAATTGGTGAAGAAGTATTTAGAACCTCGAGACCTATTCCTTCACGCTGACGTTCACGGAGCGCCGGCCGTGATTGTGAAATCGCAAGGCAAGGAAGTATCAGAGGTAACCNTAAACGAGGCCGCNCAATTCGCTGTTTCTTATTCTTCGATTTGGAAACAGGGTCTTAGTTCCGGTCGTTGCTACTGGGTGTATCCCAACCAAGTGTCGAAAACCCCTGAATCTGGAGAATATTTGCCCAAAGGAGCTTTTATTATCAGGGGTGAGCGGCATTATCTCGAATCAGCGGCCCTACTCGCNATCGGCGTCCACGACGAAAAAATCGTGGGTGGACCTGCATCAGTTATAACAAAGATTGCTCATCCCTTTGTTGTGATTGAGCCTGGAAAGTATAACTCAAGTGATTTAGCAAAGATGATCTCACGGGAACTTCTCGGCACGGTTAGAGATGACCAGAAGAAGGGCTTAAGAAAGATCATTGCTGTTGATGAGGTTGCTAAGTTCCTGCCGTCTGGATATTCTGAAATAAGCAGGGTTGAATCCCGATGAGACAGCCTTAACGAAGCCAATTAGTTCTTCGGTCTCGCGCCATCGAAAAAGCATTTATACCTAACCATATAAAATGAGGACACCAACAGGATATCGCAAGCGGCTATTGATGAGAATACGCTTGGTCGATACAGCTTTTTGGGTTCCTATTAGAGCACCTATATCGATGAATGATGACAGGATTCGCTATTGCGTTCGGATCCTGAAAGAGGTATGTGAGTATGGCAAAACCAATGTTTGTGAAATTTGATACTCCAGACGAGATCGAAAACAAGTCGTTAGAAGCCTTAGAGAGCGCCCGTGATACAGGGAAAATAAAGAAGGGTACGAACGAAGTCACGAAAGCGATAGAACGCGGAATCGTTCAACTCGTATTAATTAGTATAGATGTCCAACCTGAAGAAATCCTCGCACACATTCCCCCCCTTTGCGACGAGAAGGGGATATCGTACGTATATGTAAAACGACAGAGCGATCTCGGAGCTGCGGCAGGACTTGACGTTGGCTCAGCAGCAGCTGCAATCATCGATGCTGGGAAGAGTAAAGCCCTCGTCGACGAAGTCGTCGAGCAAATCAAAACGATTCGCTCAGGCTAGTCTCGTAGGACAAATCACGGAGGGTATACGGTGGCAGAATATAACGACGCAACGCCTGCAGAGATAATCGAAATAGTGGGGAACACCGGAATGCACGGAGAGGCGAAACAGGTAAAGTGCCGCGTCCTCGAAGGCCAAAACAAGGGAAGAATAATCACGCGAAATTGTGTCGGCCCCGTTCAAATCGGAGACATACTTATGCTTCGCGAAACGTCACACGAAGCCAAGAAACTGATGACACGGTGAGATGATGGAAAAGCGAACGTGCGTCTTTTGCGGAAGCGCTATCGAACTTGGCACCGGCAAGATGTTCGTGAAGCGAGATGGGACGGTACATAATTTTTGCTCGTCTAAATGTGAGAAGAACTTCAAGCTTGGCCGTCTTGCGCGACGAGTTGCGTGGACGGAAGCCGGTCGATCAGCGCGCAAGAAAGCGTGAGGGGGCCTAAATGGAGTCTGAAGATCACATTGAATCTACTTTCGTTATGATTAAGCCAGACGGGGTAAAAAGGGGACTTGTTGGCGAGATCATTTCACGGCTTGAGGAGAAAGGACTGGAACTTCGAGCCATGAAATTTAAGAATTTAGACATTGAGACGGCCAAAAAACACTATGCAGAACACGTTGACAAGCCATTTTACGAACATCTAGTCTACTACGTCACCTCTGGACCAATCATTATAATGGCGGTAGAGGGATTCAACGCAGTACGAGCGGTTCGTCAACTTGTTGGATCCACAAACCCTATTGAAGCGATGCCCGGGAGTCTGCGCGGAGACTTTTGTCTCGAGCAAGTGAGAAACTTGGTACACGCTGCCGATTCGTTAGAGGCTGCTTCGCGCGAGTTGGCACTCCATTTTAATAAGGATGATTTTGTCAGTGAGCTGCCGGTAGACGAGAAAATCGAGTAATTCTTCGGAAACACTGGCTAAATGCCTCNAATCTTTATCGATCAGGAAAAGTGCACTGGCACAGGAAAATGTGTGAGGATTTGTCCAAAGGGGCAGCGAGTTTACGGCGTTAAAGTCATTGACGGCAAGAGAAAATGCTTCGTTAAGGATGCCAATTATTGTCTTGGCTGCACGACGTGCATAGGAAGCTGTCCAACGGGTGCCATTCGGATCGACTTTTCCGTGCCAAAAAAGAAGCGTTAACGTTCTTCGCAGATTTTAACAAAGTTCAGCAGTAGCGTGTTTCCCGATTCTGTTTGTGCCACTTCAGGATGCCACTGAACGCCATAAATAGGCTTGTTGAGGTGTTTCATTGCTTCCACTTCACAAATCTCAGAACGCGCAAGCAGCGCAAAATCCTTCGGCAGTCGATTTACTTCGTCTGCATGTGATGCCCACGTGTTAATTATCGGCCCTATATCAACGAGAATATCATCTGGTTCGATGATTTCAACAACAATATGCGCGTATCCACCCGAGGCGCCTTTACTGACGGTGCCACCAAAAGTCTCGGCTATAAGCTGATGGCCTAAGCAAATCCCTAGGATAGGCAAGTCAATCTCTTTAACGTAAAGCTTGCAGTTTCCGATGCGATCCATGGTAGGACCACCACTTAAAATCAAACCGTCTGGATCTCGTCGGAGTAATTCGTCTACGCCGAGCGTATTTTTCACGAGTTCGCTNTCAACGTTGAGATCACGAACCGCACGATGAATAAGGTGGGCAAATTGGCCGTAGTTATTGATGACTAAGATCGAAGTCAATGCCTCTCCAAAGCGTTCTAAAAAAAGTCGTTCTTAAGCTTCTTTTGCGGAATACACCCGCCAAGTCGTCCCGTGAGAATAGCTCCATTTCTCAATAACGATATTTTCGGAGTTGTCGATTAACATGCTTATATTTGTGCCGACTTCGTTAGTGCTCAAACCTAGCTCACGTGCGATTGATTTACTTTTAAAGAACTGTTTACCTAGAGTAACCCCTTTTTTCAGATAATCTAATATCTTAGTTTGGTTTACGTTGGTATTCGACATCTCTACTCTCCATATGTAAATTGACGTCTTTGTTATATATATTCGTTAGATATGCTTTTTAGTATCCATTTCCTGGCCGCGGTTTTGTTTTCTGAGGTCTTTAAGCGTAGTTAGATAAAAAGTGTTGTCCCTTTTCGAGCGGAATTGCTTCAATACCNAGGCGATCGCGAACAAGNCCTGCAAATCTCTTTGCATTTCCATGACACGTATAGACCAGCTCTGGGTTGCAACGGTCAATAAAGGTCATAAGGTCTTGATAATCAGCATGGTCTGACAATGCAAATGCATAGTCTACACCTCGGTAATATTTGAAACCTCGATTAATCGCCCACCCCGAAACTGCAAGTGTTCTCTTTATTCCACGTGGCAGTTCGCTTATGCCACCGATCTGCTTTGCGTTCCCGCTCGAGATGAACACGAACGGCTCTCGTGATTCTTTGACGGATTCTTCGTTTAATAGCTGGTGGTGAAACGTATAGCCAAAATTCTTCAGTTCTTCATTAATCTTGAAAATACTGCTATCAACAAATGGAGTAAAATCTTGAAGAAGCTGTGTTAGCTCTTGGGCTTTTCCAAAAGGGTAGGCAANAACGATCACCGATTCATCGTGCTCTAAACAGGAAGTGACGCATTCTTGAATTTGCGCGCCTATTTTTTTTGTCTCTGGAAAAACATACTGCTCGCTTCCGAATGTGGACTCGACAACTAAAACATCGACATTGACAGGCTGNGCGCCATTTGAAAAGAACTTTTCTTTGGTGCAAAAGTCGCCTGTGTAAAGCATAGTGGCATTGCCTTCTAACAAAAACATGTGCGATCCAATAACGTGCCCTGCATCGAGTGCGGTTACGNAACTGTGACTTAGGATGTCGGCAGTGGCGCTTTTTCTGATTTTTAGCAGCGCCTGTGTGACTTCTGACATCACGATGCTTTTGCCGTTGCAGCGCGTCGGCAAGTGATCGGAGTGTCCGTGTGAGACCAGATTAATTTCGTTTGGCGAGTACGTCCGTGGATCAAGTCTAAACTTTGTCCCGTCGTCAAAGCTCACAGATATACCGTTATTCTGATAAATCATATTGGCGGGAGCTATCTTCTCTTCAGACAGACCGTTGAGCTACGGCAGATTACCTTCCCCACTCAGGCCATGCTGCATTTCCAAATTCATCGCAATCAGGATCTCAAAAATAGCTTTCACNGAGCCNGCGTCTATATTTCGTTCAGTTGCTAGGTCAATCGCCCTGCTGAGCACTCGCTCGTTTTGCTTTTCGTCGTTGATTTGTTTGAAACCGTCCGCTCTTTTTGCAATCAAAACTTGCGAAGCTAAGTCTGTTCTTTGTGCTATTAAAGCGATGATGTCCGCATCGATCGCTTCTATTTGACTTCGCACCTCTTCTATCATCTAGCTTGAATATATCTCTCGCATTAGAAGAATGTTGGCCTGCACGTAAGCGAATCTTTAAAAAGCTTTTATCGTTGCCCCCTTGTTAGACGTTTTCGTCTCAATGATGAGCCCCTCAAACTGCGTCCACTCTCTTTTTACGGGTTGTGCCGACGCACGGTCAACGAGCGCTATATATGACGGTCCCGTTCCTGATAGTGTAACAGCTTTTGCTCCGGCAGCCAAAGCGGATATCATAGGTTCCGTGCTAAAACCAAACGCATTGCAGTAGAGCAGGCCGTTTAAAACCATTGCTTTTTCATACGCTCCGTTGCATGCTAGATCAAACGCTATGTCGACCCACGGAGCGAGAAGTTTTGCTCGTGCTACGTCGGCTTTCGCAGAGTAAGCCTTTTCGCGCGGTAAAAATATCAGTGCGTCGGCATTCCATTCAACACGCTTCAACAGTAGGTCGTGCTCATTGTCGGTAATTACAAGCCCTCCGAAAAACGATGCACAGGCATCATCGAAGGCACCGGTAATTGTCACCCCCGTTCTTCTCGCAGCAAGGACGCCTAGCTTAACGATCTCGATAGGCTCGATTTCAACTTCGAGCGCTTCAGTGAGTCCAAGCACCGTCGCATTGGCCGCTGCACTACTGCTTTTTAGTCCGCTTGCGATTGGTATCTCGCTTCTCGTAGTAATATGAACACCAACATTTGGGGCAAATCGTTCCAGCATTAAGCGCGCACATTCAGCTATAAGCGAGGTATCTGCTGTGGGGTTGTCAGCAATTTCGCATTTTATACCTTTGTCGACGATCTCAACCTCTGAATAAGTCTTTAGGTTTATACCAAATGCAGAGCCTTTGAGCGTTGCGATAGCATTTATGACGGTGCCTGCTCCTTGCGCTGATGCGGTTATCATAACACGTTCACCATTTCGCGCAAGCTACCCAGATTGGCGACATTTTTCAACAACGCAAATGTCCAATTGAGTGTCACTAACTTCTTCGATATGATTCTCACACGAGACAAGAAGACCCCCCTCAATTCAGCTCACTTCACGATTTTAGTCTTTTCTAAAACGCGAATATTTTGAATCTTTGTCACCGGGTAGTTACCGGTTGCGTCTTTTTCAACGCTTTTAACCATATCCCATATCGTTAACAGGGCTACGCTTACGCCAGTGATCGCTTCCATTTCAACTCCTGTCTGCCCTTCGGACTTAACTTCGACTATTGCTTTAATAGCTGAATCTTCTAGAGAATAATTCACCTGAATGCTCGTCAAAAGGATCGGATGACAAAACGGAATAATTTGCGAGGTCTGCTTGGTTGCAAGCACAGCTGCAACTGTCGCGGTGTTTATCACGTTTCCTTTTTCGATCGAACCTTGCTTAATCGCTCTAATCGTTTCTGGTTTGAGCTCTATAGTACCTTCCGCCAGAGCGCGTCTCGAAGCTACCGGTTTATCGGAGATATCCACTTGCTGTGCTTTCCCGTTCTTAATATGTGTGAACTCCATGACTCACCTACCATCACGAAATAAATCTAACGAAGGTTACAACGTCGTTATAAAAAAGGGTGATGTCTACTTTCTACTGATGTCGGTTGACAGCTACTTGAGCGATAGTATACTAACAACGGTAATTTAAATTAGCCATCAATTAGGCCCTTCAAATCAAAGTGTCTTGTATTCTACAAAATGGGAGTTGAATAACTATAAGATTAATCGATTCAAATATCGGCCATCAATCAGTCAGACATCTATCAAAGCCTTTGTTAGTGGCTAAATCGCGAATTTAATGAAAGAAGGTGTTCAAAGCGTGGACAAGTTTTTTTGGTAAGCTGTTAGTAACAGGTTTCTATGGCAATTATCAAGAGATTAGAAGGCAAACGTGTTCTCATATTGTTGGCGTCAGAATTTGATGACTCTGAGTTTCGAGATGTCGCAGGCGCGCTGTTGCTTGAAGGCGCTGAAATAATCGTTGCGAGCATAGTGAAAGATGTGCTCAAAGGGCTGCACGGCGACGAGGCGGTAATTCCCGATGAGCTTGTGCGCGACGTTAACGCTCAAAGTTTTACGGGACTCTATATACCAGGCGGAAAAGCACCGTCAAAAATTAGGGACGATCCGGACGTTAAAAAAGTTGTTAACGAAGCCTACAAGCGAGGATTACAGATAGGCGCGGTTTGTCACGGCCCACAGGTGTTGATATCAGCTGGAATCGTCAAGAATAAGACGATGACGTCGCACCCCAGCGTTGGACGAGAATTGCTAGAGGCGGGCGCTAACTATTCAGGGGGATCCGTGGAGAGAGATGGGAATATAACCACTGCTACCGATCCTCATACTTTAGCAGAGTTTAACACGGTATTTATTAGGGAGCTCGCTTGCTGTGAGCTATTCGGTCCATAACTTTGCACATAGCGATGGACGAATTGTTCTTTTTAAATTTAACGGTACAGTTCATCCCCCTTCGCGCGATTGAGCTCGAATACGCTGGTTAGGCAAGTTTTTGGATAGCATCAGCTAATTTTGGGAGCATCTTCATAGGGATGCCAACTATAAGTTCATCTTCGCTCACCTTTGCGTATTTGCGAGAACCCGAGCAGCCGAGCGTGAAGTTTACGGTATCCCTCATAAGGGGCGCAGCGACGGCATCTCCACATATCGATTGAATTCCTGAGAAATCAGCAATATTCCTCGAATGTAGTTCGTAAACGTTAGCTTGCGCGATCATCATCGCTTGATGGGGACTAACAACAAGTACGACCACGTCTGGGTCAAAAGGGGTCTCGGCAAGTGGCGAGTAAGCGGTCGCATAGGTCTTGAAATCGACGTGGGGAATACCTTGCATGGTCTCTGCCGCGTGTTCAACTGAAGAGAATCTTCCTAGTTTGTAGTAAAATTCGCCGGATTTGATGTTCTCTGGTATATCGATTACTCCGAGCATTCCAGCGCCGCCCTTACACGCGTGCTGCTCGACTGTTGCGTAGAATTTAGAACCGCGTCGCGCCTTCTGAACCATTTCGCAATGGCGCAGAACCTCGTTTGTATGAACAAGCCCTTTTGGAAGGCTTGATTCCGTTCGAATAAGTTTGACTGCCACGGGTGAGCCTTTTAGACGTAAAACACTCGTGAGCTTGTCTGACAGAGCTGCGTAGTTTACACTCATATTATAAACATGGCAGCGTGAAAAGTAATAGTTTGCTAAGCGACATCAGGTGGCAGTTAGGTTTGTCCGAAGACACTCATGATTGTTTTGCGAGGTCCATTAGCGCCCTGACGTTTTCGGCCTGTATCGCTCCAGCTAAACGGTCGCCGTGTGAACAAGCTGCGCCTCTAATTCCAATGATGTCAGCACCTGTGCGTTTTAATATGGGGATATCTTGCAGTTTGATGGATCCTGCAAGGGCAACTTCCAAGTCTTTTTCGTGCCCTTTATCGATAAAACGCTTACAGGAAGCTTCGTCCATGAAATCAAACAGCCTTTTTCCGTCCTTAATGAACGTATCGACCATCACGACGTCACAGCCAGCACTACCGGCAACTTCAGGCAGCAGAAAGGGATCGAGAGTCTTTGCTCTGTGATAGTCTGCGTACCCTGCGAGAACGACTTTGGCTTTAATGTTGTATTCCTTCACCGCTCTCGTTACATGCCGCATTAAAAAAATCGCCTCGTCTCGCGTTTTTGACCCTTTGAGTCCTACTTTGACGTAATTAGCCCCAGACACAGCTGCGCCTAGTGCAGCTAATGAGGCGGAGCCCGGGAGATGCGGAAAATCACCGATCGTCGCGCTCACCTCTATGGAGTAAGGTACAAGGTTCCGAACCTGTCGTATTACCCACGGAAAGTTAGCGCCGAGTGATCCTTCATCGGGGTTTTTAACGTCTATAATATCTGCGCCCCCATTAACTGCTGCTTTTGCCTCAAATTCGTCTTTGGGACTTATTAATACCTTCATATGCAAAGGCGAGATAAGATTGGAAACATATAAAACTTTTGAGTGATTGGCGGCCGTTGCGTATCTATAACTCTATAGAACTGTTTATATATAAAAAATTAAATAAAAATTTAGAAGGGTTTTTTTACAAAAATATCCACGGAAAATATTTCTTTACCGCTCCGCTGTTTTCCAGCACAAGCTTAATAAACTATTAAAAGGATTTTAGGGTAAACCCAGGGTACGCTCCATGCTATGTAAAACATACAACTTTTTATCGTTTTACGGTCGAGTTGTATTCAGCTATTTTTCAGTCATGGTTTACAGCATACAGAGTTGATCGTGTGGCAGTTGACCCTGTGGAGGGATAGAATGCCAAAATTTGAAGACAAAGTCGATTTACATAACGACAAAGGTCAAAAAGTTGGTTCCAACATACCACTCGAGGCGCTCAGCCCGATGGTGAACCCGGCTATCAAGAAGATTATCAACACCACCTTAAGAACGGTGGCCGTTAATCTTGGTGGTATCCAAAACGCTTTG
>JGI24137J36423_1000266_pt1 | contig 13625 bp, 8 predicted proteins | sample BarGraNGADG00311_FD_36423 | JGI IMG/M metagenome (IMG submission 36423) | reverse complement strand
GTGTGGTGTCTCTCGTAGAAGTCAGGAAAGACCGGGTTGGTCTGGCGCTATAGTAAACCGGAAGATCGATCCTCCACCCGGTCTTTCTAAACACTGAATCTCTCCATTGTGGGCTTCGACGATGATGCGCGCGAAGTAGAGCCCGAGCCCCAGTCCCACGCTCGAGTGGTGCTTCACCTCTTCGACCTGGAAGAAGCGGTCGAAGACCTGCTGGCGGTGTCCTCGGGGACTCCGATGCCCCGGTCCATGACCGAAACCGTGGTGAGCCTCTGCAGGCTCTTGACTTCCACCTCCACCGGCGAAGATTCCGGCGAGAACTTGACCGCGTTATCGAGGAGTATGTCCATGAGCTGCTTGAACCTCACCGGGTCCACCACGGCTCGCCCCGTCCCCCGCCCTGTCTTAACTTTCACCTCGTTGTCCCGCCGCAGCCCCCGCAGGTCCTCCACCGAGCTCTCGATGAGAGGCTTGAGGTCGGCCTCCTCTTTCTCGAAAGTGAACCGTCCTTCCTCGACCAGCGACGCCTGGAGCAATTCGTCCACGTGGCCTGTCAGCCGGTCGACGGAGATATCGAGGGCCGTAAGGATCTCGCCGAGCGCCGCCGGGTCCATCCTGTCCAGGTAGCCCTGCAGCATCGTGGTGTAGCCCTTGACGACACTGATCGGGTGCCGGAGCTCGTGCGCGGCCACGGTGAGGAAGTCCGCGAGGCGTTCGGCCCTCTCCTTGAGCTCAGCCTCCGCCTGCATCTTCTCCGCTATCTCTTCGCGAAGCTGCTCGTTCGTCTTGTTGAGCTCGGCAGTGCGTTCCTCGACCAGTTGCTCCAGGCGCCTGCGGTAATCCTCGAGCTCGGCTTCGGCGCGCTTTCTCCTGGTGACGTCACGCGAGTTGATGACGATGGCGGCGACGACCGGATCGGCGAGCAGGTTGCGCCCAACGCTCTCGAGGTACCTCCAGGGCCCTTCCTTGTGCCGGAACCGATACTCCATCACGAGGATCGCGCCGGGCGTCTCAAGGGCTCCCTGTACCTGGCGCGAGATCCGCGGGAGGTCTTCAGGATGGACAAAGTCGAAAGCGTTCATCCCGATCATATCGTCGGCCTTGTAGCCGAGGAAGCGCTCGATCGACGGGCTTTCATAAAGGATAGTGCCATCGGGACGGATGGTGGTGACGATGTCGGACGACTTCTCCGTCAGCGAGCGGAAGTGCGCCTCGTGCCTGGAGAGCTGGGCCTGGGCCTTCCGCAGGTCTATCTCCGTCAGTGCTTTGGCGACAGACTCGCTGAGGCGGTCGGAGAGGTGCTGGTCCTTGACGACGTACCCGCTCGCCTGGGAACGGAACGAGCGCACGGCCGAGTCTTCATCACCGTGACCCGTGACCATTATCACGCGGGGGATCTCGCCCCTTGCGGTTATCTCCTCGAGCAGCTCAAGCCCCCGGCCGTCCGGCAGCATGAAGTCGAGAGTCACGATGTCGAACGCGCTGTCCTGGAGGCTGCCCCTCGCCGTCGCGCAGTCCGGGGCGAGCTCCACGTCGAACGAGAACCTTCTCTCGAGGATCCTCTTGAGTTGAGCCGCCATCTCCGGCGTGTCTTCGACTACCAGAGCCCGCAGGCTGCCGGTTGCACTCATCCGAGACCTTTCCCCTCAGGCGATGCGCCGCGGCAATGCCCTGCCAGGGGCGCAAGGCCCCGCCGCCCGCGCAATCGCTCATCTCAAAGTGAACTTGAACACCGAGCCGCCGCCATCGCGCGGTTCCACCCAGACGCGTCCGTCGTGCGCGTCCACTATCTGCCCCGCGATATAGAGCCCCAGCCCCATCCCGGGCTTCGAGTGGTGCAGCGCGTCCTCGACCTGGTAGAAGCGGTCGAAGACCTTTGCCCTCGACTCCTCCGGGATGCCGTTGCCGCGGTCCATCACGCTGACCATGATAACATCTCCGCTGCGCTCCACCTCGATCTCGATGGGCGAGCCCTTCGGCGAGAACTTGACCGCGTTGTCGATCAGTATGTGGACAAGCTGAACGAACTTCTCGGTGTCCACGGCGATGGGCCCGGTCACCGCCACGCGCGTGATGAACTGGTTCTCTACGCCCATGACGCGGGTGTCGTCCAGGGCCATCTTCAGCAGTATCTCGGGGTCCGACGCCTCACGGTTGACGAAGAGGCGGCCCTGCTCCACGCGCGACACGTCGAGCAACTGTTCGACGTAACGAGTCAGACGGTCCGTGGAGAGGTTGATGTCGTNCAGTATCTCCTGCACCAGTTCGTGCGGCATGCGCTCCATGTACTCGGTCAGGGTGTTCGCATAACCTTTCACGATGGCGATAGGGTGGCGCAGCTCGTGGGACGCGACTACCAGAAAGTCTCGGAGGCGCTCGGCGCGCTCCCGGAGGTCCTGTTCGTACTCTTTCTCGCGCGTGATGTCGATGAGCGAGATGGCGTTCGTCCCCGCCCCCGAGCCCGGCAGCCTGCCCATGTTGGCGAGCATCGTGAGCACCCTGCCTTCCCTGTCGGTGAAAGAGCACTCGAAGTGGACAGGGCCCTCCGTCCCATGCGCCGAAATGCGGTCCAGCTCGTTCATGTAACCCAGGAAGTCCTCCACCTGGGACTCGCCGAGGAACTCGCCGAACTTCTTCTTGCTCGTGATATCTTCCGCCGGGTACCCGGAGATGCGCTCGAACTCGCGGTTCAGGAAGGTGATGGTAGCCTCTTGATCGACGATGCACATCGCGGTCCCGGTCGAACCGAACACGCTCCTGTAGCGCTCCTCGGACTCCTTGAGCGCTACTTCCGCCTGGCGCGATTCGGTTATATCGGTCGCGGTGACGATGAGGTATTCGACCTCGCCGTCTAGCCCAAGCAGGGTGGCGTGCGAGCCGGCTATGTTGCGTAGCTCCCCGCTCTTCGTCAGGCACAGGGCCTCCCACGGCCCCAGGGTCCCCCCGCCGGCTACGTGCATGAACGCCGCACGAATCGCTTTTGCCTGGGTCGGATCGATGAAGACGTCCCAGGGCGGCTTTCCTCGGACCTCGTCGAACCGGAAGCCGGAGACCTCCTCCGCCGTCCGGTTGAAGAGGACGATCCGTCCCTCCGTCTCAACGACCATGACCAGGGCACCGGCGGTATCGAGGACCTTTGAGATGAAGTCGCGGTCTTTCTTCTGGGCGACCTCGACAAGCTTGCGCTTGGTGATGTCCTGCCCGAAGATGACCAGCCTGTTGACCTTTCCCCGCTCGTCGAAGAGCGGGAACACCGCGTTCTCGAAAAACGTGGAGTCGCGCTCGTCTTCGAACTGCTCGGGCTTTCCCGTTTTGAGGACTTTCTTGAAACGCTCGGCCCTTGCCTGAGCGACGTTCGGTTCCAGCCGGTCCAGGATGCTCGCGCCGACCAGCTCGGCGGAAGGTCTGCCGAACGCNTGGGCGCCGGTCTCGTTTATNGCCAGGACGCACAGGCCCGCGTCGACCATCGCCACCGCGCCGATGGGGGCATTGAGCAGCGTGCGGGCGGCGTCCTCGCTCTCGCGCAGCGCCTTCTCCATCTTCTTGCTGTCGCTGACGTCCACGAAGCTCTCGAGGAGGTGCTCCCTGCCTTCCAGGACCACGCGCGTCGCGGTCTTGAGGACTTGAACCTCGCCGCCCGCTGTGAGCATGACCTGTTCGGCGCGGTCGAGGTCCTGGCCCAGGTCGGTCACAGGGCAGTGGCCTTTCCTGGCGGGGCAGATGGACTTGTGGCAGGTCTGTCCCACGATGCCTTCCCGCGGGAAGCCGATCATCTCCACGGCCGCGGGGTTGGCGTCGACGATCTTGTGAGTCTCGGGGTCGATGATGATCACGCCGGTGGCGACACCCTCGAAGATCGACTTGAGTCGCTCCTCGCTCTCGCGCAGCTTCTCCTGGGCGAGCTTCCTCTCGGCCCGCTCCTCCGACTCGCGCATCGCCCGCCGGACCGCGGGCACCAGGCGCGAGAGGCCGACCTTCAATACGTAGTCCGTGGCGCCGTGTTTCATGGCGTCAATGGCAAGCTCCTCGCCGAGCGCACCCGACACGAAGATGAACGGGGCTTCGGGGAGCATCTCCTGAGCGATGGTGAGGGCCGACACGCCGTCGAAAGACGGGAGCCAGTAGTCGGCGAGGATAAGATTGGGCTCGTACTCCTGCAAGCCCTCCTCATACTGCTGCTTGGTCTCGACGCGCCGCGACTCGAAAGAGATGCCTGCTTTGCGCAGCTCTTTCGCCACCGCCGTGGCGTCGGCGGAGTTCGCCTCCAGCATCAGTATCCGCAGTTTTTTATCCATGGGCGCAGGCAGTGACGTCGCGGGCTTCGATCTTCCTTTCTAATTATAGGGCAGGTGACAGGCGAAGGGAGCGGCGGGAATCCTTGCCCGGCCCCGGCGCGGTCAGGACCTTCTCGCGCCCATCGGTATGGTGAAGCGGAACTCCGCCCCGGAGTCGCAAGGGACGCACTCTATCGACCCCCCGTGGGCGTCGACAACCTCACGGGCTATGTAGAGCCCGAGGCCCACCCCCGGCGTGGAATGATGCAGCACGTCATCCACCTGGTAGAAGCGCTCAAAGATCAGCTCGCGCTCGCCCTCGGGGACGCCGGGCCCGCGGTTCCTGTGCAGTGTCAAAGGGGGGACGCAGCGGATCCCGCCGGCCTCGATAGAAGCCTCCGCGAGCCGCCCCGCCGTGAAGATCACCCGCTCCTCTGGCAAACCCCTGCCCCCCGTGTCGCGGTGATTCTCCAACACGGTGGGTTTGATGTCAAACCTCGCACACGCGACCGTTTCGGCCTTTATAATTGGGAAGGAAGCCAGTGGCCACGGAGTTGGAGGTCGTGATGTACATATCGGTCGTCGGCGCGTCGGAGTGCGGCAGGGAGTGGCTCGACATGGCGTACGAGGTGGGCGCCGTCATCGCCAGGCGCGGGCACGTCATGGTGTGCGGCGGGCTCGGTGGCGTGATGGACGCGGCGGCGAGGGGAGTGGACGGTGAGGGCGGTGTGAGCATCGGGATCCTGCCTGACGCGGACCGGACGAGGGCGTCCAGTTGGCTGACCGTGTCGGTCCCGACGGACATGGGCCACGCCCGCAACGCGCTTGTCGCGCTCTCCGGCGAAGCGCTCATCGCGGTGGGAGGGAGCTACGGCACCCTCTCCGAGATCGCTTTCGGGCTGAAGATGGGCAAGCCGGTGATCGGCCTCGACACCTGGGACCTCGAACGCCCCGACCTGCCCGGGAAGGGGATAGTCAAGGCGTCCAGCCCGGCCGAGGCGGTCGACCTCGCCGAGAAGCTCGCCTCCTGATCACCTGGTGAACGGCCTGCAAGAACCCCGGAGGAACACCGCGCACGCGAGGCTGTAGACGCCGATGACGTGCTTTCGTCTGCGCGGAGCCTGACCTGCCCGGCCGCCCGATGTAATATATCCGTATGCGTATAGTGATCGCACCGGACAAGTTCAAGGGAAGCCTGAGCGCGGTAGAGGTCGCCGAAGCAATAGCGGAAGGCGTGAGGCTCACACAGAAAGACGCCGACCTCGAGGTCTGTCCCATGGCCGACGGAGGTGAGGGGACGGTCGAGGCGCTGGCCGCGGCAACCGGCGCCCAGATCCGCAGCGCCAGGGTGCGCGGGCCGCTGCCCGGTCAGCAGGTCGATGCCAGGTGGGCTTACCTGCCCGCCTCGAGTGCGGGACTGACGACCGTGGGGGGCGAGGTCTCCGGGCTCCTGCAGCCCGGCGAACCGGTCGCGGTCATCGAGATGGCGCAGGCTTCCGGCTTCTCGCTGGTGCCTGAGGGCAGTCGCGACCCAATGACCGCGAACACCTGGGGAACGGGCGAGCTGATAGTCGACGCACTTGACGCCGGATGTCACCAGGTCATCGTGGGCATCGGAGGCAGCGGCACGGTCGACGGTGGGACCGGCATGGCGGCGGCCCTCGGCTTCAGGTTCCTGGATAAAGACGGAAACGAGCTTGCTCCGGGCGGCGGGTCCCTCGAGCGCATCAGCTCGATAGACGCCTCGGGCCGCGAGTCCAGGCTCACGGGAACGCACTTCATCGTCGCTTCAGACGTCGACAATACGCTCACGGGGCCCGAGGGCGCCGCGAGGGTGTTCGGCCCTCAGAAGGGAGCGACGCCCGAGCAGGTTGAAGCCCTCGACCGCGGGCTCGCGAACCTGGGCAGGCTCCTCAAGGAGCGGGGCATGGACGTGGTTGACCTCCCCGGCGCGGGCGCGGCCGGCGGACTTGGGGCGGGCCTGGCCGCGTTCTGCGGGGCATCGATCGTGAGCGGCGCCAGGCTCATCGCGGCGGTCACGGGCCTCGCCGAGCGCGTCGCGGGGGCCGACCTCGTCCTCACGGGTGAAGGCGCATACGACGGCCAGACCGCCCGCGGCAAGACCCCCGCCGGGGTCGCGGAGATAGCCCGGGAGGCCGGCGTGCCGGTCGTGATCGTCGCCGGAAGCGTATCAGTGGGGACCGCGCTCGAAGGCGTGCCCGCTTTCAGCGTCGTTCCCGGCCCGATGAGCCTGTCGGACGCGATGCTCGAAGCAAGGCTGCTGGTGGTCTCCGGCACCGCGCGGCTCATGGAACTGCTCACGCTGCTGCCAGGCGCCTGATCAGGCGCACGCCGGCTTGGCCTGCTGGCAGCCGCTCTCCAAGGGCTTCCGCCGAAGGTTACGGCCGGACCCCATGAGGCACGCGCCCGCTTTTTCGTTATTATTGTGCGCGCTCGATACTGTATAATGAGAGTCCGAAATCACCATGCCCAAGAGGGGTATACCTACCTCAAGAATCGGGTGGGCATGGACGCGAAAACGATATGGAGCGAGCTTGAGCGACGCCGAGACACCGCAGGTGGGCGGCGGTGAGACGCTGCCCAAAGAGTACGCTAAGAGTGCCGTGCAGTTCGTGGTCAACTCGCACGCGGCCACGGTGAACATGCGGCTCTATCCCACCACGAGCTCGATGGTCACGGAGACCTTCCAGAAGGCCAGCGAAGCCCTTGACTCCATATTCGAGACATCAGAACTCCTCAGCGTCGCGACCATCGAGAACAGCCTGCTCATAAATGACGTCCGCCTCGACGATACCGACCAGCAGAAAGCCCCGGTGAGGTCGTTCGTGGCCTGGATGAACGAGCGCGGGCTCTCGATCGTCGAGTTCCGCAAGGGCCTCGTCGGCGAGGAGCTGCAGACGTTCTTCACGATCCTCTCCGAGATGTCCGACGTCTCGGACCGCGCGAAGCTGACCGAGGACCTCATCGAGCAGGGCGTCGAGCACATCAGCGTCAACCAGCGCGTCTACGTCGCGGTCACCACCGACGACGCGGGCGAGATCGTCGGGGGCGCGGCGTCCGCCGCTTCCCCGCTGGACGCTCTCAAAGATGAGCTGCTGATGAGGTATCTCATGGGCAAGGTCGACCTCCACGACGTCGCGGACAAAGAGCTCGTGGACGTCCTCTCCGACCCGGGCAAGGTAGGGGGGTTGCTCTCCAGGTTCCTCGGGGAGGAGGGCATCGAGGGCGGCGTCTTCATGAAGAGCCAGAAGGCGGAGGAGGCCCTGAGCTCGCTCTCCGACATGGTGAAGGAGATCGACGACGAAGAGCTCCGTGAGGCGATGGCCGGCAAGGTCACCAACATCATCGCGGAGATGAGCCCGCGCGAAATGACCACCGTGCTTTCCGGCCGGGCGCCGGAGGAGCTCAACATCAGGCACATCCGCGAGAACGTGGTCAAGATCCTCTCCGACAACCAGCTCCTCGACATGATCGACGCCCTCATCGACGAGTACAGCGAGATGAAGGACGAGGTCGGCGAGCTCGACGTCGCCTGGACCCGCGAGAGGTTGAACGACCTCAACGACCTGCTGATGGAGGTCCGCACCGAGCGGGGCGACGTGATAAGCGAGGCCATCGACCGCAAGCTGGACGAGGCCGGCATCCAGGAAGAGCGCGACCCGGGGACTGGCACGCGCGTGTTGTCCGCCTACGAGATGCTGGGAGGGCCCCTGGAGGAAGAGGTCGTCGAGCTGAGCGACGGGGTCGACCAGACGGTGCCGCGCCAGATCAGGCAGCTCTACGCCATGGAAGAGTCGGACCTGGCGGCGGGTATGCTGCTCAAGGTTGCCGAGAACTTCGAGGCGAGCTCCGCGAAAGTCAGTCGGTTCGCGACCGGACTTGTGAAGGAGACCATCGGGGGGCTCGACGCGGAGCACGCAGTGGATGCCTCCGACATCCTGCGGCCGCGGGTCGTGAACGCCATGCGCGCGGAGACCGACTATCAGACTTTCGAGAACGAGGTGGACTCGGTCGTCGCGATGGCCGAGATGTACATGAAAGCCGGCCGGGTGGAGGAGGCTTCGGAGATCATCGAGGTCCTCAACGAGGTGACCGCGGAGGGCTCCGGCAAAGGGGACGAGCTCGTCAAGCACGCCTCCGAGGCGCTCGAGAACCTCATGGGACCGGAGGGGATGATAGACGCGGAGGCGCTGCTGCTGGAGGAGGATGACGAGAAGAGGGTGAAGACCATCCGGACTCTCGCCGGCCTCGGGCCGGAGGCGCTCGCCCCGCTGGTGGACATGATCAAAGACCGGGGACAGATCGAGTTGCGCGACCGGGCGCTGGCGGCGATACAGGCCGCGGGCGAGCCGGGGATCAAAGCCCTTCTGGGCGAGCTCGAGAAGGAGAACCCCTGGTACATCTACAGGAACGTCCTGAACGTCGTTGCCGACCTGAAGCTCACCGAAGGCCTGCCGCAGGTGACCGAGATGGTCTCCAGTCCGGACGAGAGGATCCGCCGCGAGGCGGTGCGCAGCCTCGCGCGAATAGGCTCCAGGGAATCTGTCACTTCAGTGATGAACGCGGCGAACGACCAGAGCATCGCGGTCCGCAAGACCGCGGTGAGGGTGCTCGGCATGTTCGGTGACGCGAGCGTGGCGACTTACCTGCTGGACATAATCAACGGGCAGGGTATGCGAGGCAAGGAAGAGGACCAGGGAGTGGTCGAGGCCGCGTGCCTTGCTCTGGGGGACCTTCACGACGACGCGTATGTTCCGCAGCTCTCGGAGCTGCTCAGCAAGAGCGGGCTGTTCAAGAAGGGGCGGCCTGACGAGATAAGGGCGGCCGCGTGCCTCGCGCTTGGCAGCATAGGCGACCAGAGCGTGATGCCCGTGCTCGAGAGAGCCGCGAAAGACCAGAGCCAGATGGTACGCGCCAGCGCGGAAAGGGCGATCCGCAGGCTCAAGGGTGGGGTGACCGCGCCTGAGCCGATGAGCATCGATGAGGCTACCGAGGTCCTTGGCGCGATGCCCCCGGTCCCGCAGGTCGATGTGGGCCGCGCGGTCGAGGAGGGGCCCGAGCTCGCCGAGGCGGCCCCAGCGCCCGAGCAGCTTCCTGCTGTGGCGGCACCGCCTGCTGAAGTGGAGGCTGCGCCCGCCGGAGAGAAGCAGGTCGTCGAGGCTATGGTCGAACCTCAGCCTCCGGAGGCGCCCGCGCCACCACTCGAGGTTCAGGCGGAGATGCCTCAGGTAGAAGAGGCACCGCCCGAGCCTGCCGCAGCCGCGCCGGTGCCGCCATATGAGCCGTTACAGCCCGCCCCCCAGACGCCTCCTGAGCCGCCGCCGGCACCCGCGGAAGTCGTGCGGGAACCCGAGCCTGCGCAGGCGCAGTACTCAGTTCCCGAGATACCCCAACCTGCCATGGCCGCGATGCCGCCCGAACAGCCTTCGCCCGCTGAGCCTTTCACCGAGGTCGCTCCTTCGCAACCGATGGCAGCCCAGCCCGTGCAGGAGGCATCGGCGCCACCGCCTGAGGTGACTGCCCCCATGGCTCCGGTTGTTGAAGCGGCGCCACCCGCGGAGCCACCGCCGGCACCGGCGGCGCCCTACGCGCAGCCTCCCCCGATCGAGACGCCACCCGCCTACGCTGAACAGCCGGCCGGGGCGGTTGTAGCTGAGCCCGGATATGCCGAGACGCCGCAGCAGGCCGAGGCCACGCAGGCCGCGCCATTGGTGGAGGAGGTCGAGATNCCTCAAGAGTCTGAGGATGTCGTGCCGTCAAACGATCCATCCACTCTGGAATACATAATAAGAGAGCGGGGCCAGGCCCCGGCCGAGGGGGAGTTGCCCCCTTCCGAGGCCCCGGTTCCCGCGGCCCCGCAACATCAGGAGACGCCCGCGTTCACCGAGTCCTCCCAACCGGCACCGGTGGAGGAGGCGGGCACCCTTGAGGAGATGCTCCTGGGAACGGAAGCGCCGCAGGAACAAACCCTGGAGCTGCCACCGGACGACGCCGCGCCGCTTCGCGACCTCGGGCCGTCGACCATGGAAACGCTGGTGGGAGAGACCGCCCCGGCGGAGGCGCCCGTTGAGCCGGGACACACGGCTCCATCCAGCGTCGATGTCCCGCCGGAGGTCGCTCAGATGTGGCCTGAGGGTTCGCTCAACGGCCACGATCACCCGGTGCCGCCCGTCCCCCCCAACGGCGATCAAGGGACGGAGCAACAGGTGGGCGCGCTGCCGGACGACGACTACGCCCCGGGACGCATCGACCAGCCTTCGACGATGGAGCGAATGCTCGGCACTGATGAGAAGCCCGGAGAGAATCCGGGCGGGCCGCCGCCCGAGCCGCCGCCCTCAGGATGGAAATAAAAGAGAGGGGTCAGTGCTTGACCCCCGTTTTTCAGGCTACTTGATCCAGCCGACCTCGATGAACCACTGGACCATGTCTCGCAGACCGAGCTTGAAGTCCGGGTACTCCCACTCGAACCCGAGGCTCTTCAGCTTGCCGCTGCTGATCCAGTAGCTCGACGAGAGGTAGCGGGCGCTGGACTCCTCCCAGATCCGGATGCGCTGGTAGCTCGGATAGTGGTTCTCCAGCCAGCGCACGTAGCGGGCCGACCAGATGCCGAGCGGCATCAGCCAGGGCATCCGCAGGAACGGCAGCAGGTGGACCTTGCGCCCCACCAAAAGCGCCCCGATCTTCAGGAACTCGAGCTGGCTGATAACGGTGGGGTCGGAGACGTTGTAGTCCTCGAAGACGGTGTCCTCACGCTGCGAGACAAACCAGGCCGCCCGGCCGATGTCGCGCACGTGGCAGTTGACCATCAGGTAGTTGCGGAGGTCCAGGGGAAGGGTGGAGGTGAGTCCCTCCGACATCGCGACCACGATGCCGCCGATCCCGTAGTCGCTCCCGGGGCCGTAGAGTGGTGCCGGGCGCAGAATGGTCCAGCGGAGCCCTTTCTCGCGGCCGTACTTCTGGATGAGCTGCTCCTGCTTCCACTTGGTTATCGAGTAGTCGTTCACCAGGAAAGTGCCCCGGGGCTCGGGACCCGGAGTGTTGAGGGGCGTGCTGCGCTCCTCGGTGAACGGCTGGTTGGTCGGGTGCGCCGCGGGGCGCTTGTATTCCTTGTCGGTCAGCCACGGCCGCACGCCCAGGCCCCAGAACTGCTCGAACATCATGCGGAACGGGTTCTGCGAGCTGCGCGGCATGTACGGATGGCCATAGACCCCGGCGGTCGACCAGTGCACCATGCGATCGACGCCTTCGGCCACCATCGCGTCGCACAGGTTCATGGTGCCCTCGATGTTGACCTTCTCGAGCGCGGACATCGAGGCCGAGTAGTCGTAGAGGCTGGCGGTGTGATAGACGGTGCCGACGCCCTTGAGCGCGGCGGCGAGAGAGTCCTTGTCGGAGAGGTCGGACGGCATGAACTCGACGCCCGGCGCGTTCCAGTCCAGCCCGATCTGCTCCTGGACGAGGCGGACTTTCGGGCTGTCGTAGGCCCTCGCCAGGTCGGTGCCCCGCACCGGGACGCCCTCGTCCGCGAGTATCTTTACCATGTGGCCGCCCGAGAAGCCGCAGGCGCCCGTGACCAGCGCTGGTTTCATTCTGTGCCCTCCTGNTAGTTCTGCCGGGTTGATATTCTACACGATTTGGTCAAAGCAGAAAGCACAACGCAAAAAANGGGTCAGANCACTATTTTGCGTTNTTGCGGCGCCTTGCGTTGAGCAAGTCGGAGAAAGCCTCGAGGCGGGTGGCCACGCCCGTCGGGGAGGCATGCTCGTCGAGGCAGAGGTTGAGCACAGGGATGTCGAATTCCTTCTCGATCCTGGGGAGGATGGTCCGGCAGATGTTCTCCGGCATGCAGGTGAAGGGGTACAGGTGGATGACGCCGTCGTAGCCTTTGCGCCCGGCGCGGATGGTTCCGGTGATGGTCTGGTGCTCCTCTCCCCCGAGCACGTAGGCGATGTACGGCTTCGCGATGCGGCGCGCCAGGCGCTCGTCGACGATGATGGAAGGGTCGATCTTGAGAGGGCGGAACAGCCACTTGTAGACGCTCATCACCGGGTAAGCCTGGATGCCCATCTCGCCCAGCTTGCGCTCGATGTCGAAGTTCAGGGCCGGCTCCAGGACGGCGTAGATCTCCCCGAGGACCGCGATCTTCAGCGGCTCCGGCCCGCCGGTCTCGGTCTCGATGTCCCGCAGCAGCGCCAGTGACTCCTCGCGCGCCGCGTTTATCTCTTTGAGTGTCTGGGCGTTGTGCACCAGCTCGAGCCCCTGCGCCAGGGTGTTCGAGGAGCTTCCTCTGCCTCGCTCGAAAGGCCGTATCTTCCGCGCCAGCTTCTCCAGGGCGTCCATCGCCTCCGCCTTGCGCTTGAACGCTCTCACGGCGTGCACCCATCCCAGCAGCAGGTTGCCGTCGACCGTGTCGCGGAACTTGTTGTACACCGGCGCCAGTCCGTCCCGCCCTAAGAGGACGCTGTCGAACTCGTAGCCCACGTCCCTCAGTATCTGGTGCTGGACCCGCCCGTAGTAGCCGAACCTGCACGCCCACATGCCGCTGACCATCGCCAGGGTGTCGGCCCCCATCTGCAGAGCGCGGAAGTTNTCCCCCAGGTTGACCTTGAACGGCAGGCACACGAACTCAGGCGCGTGCAGGGCCCCCATGTCGATAGACTTGCGGGTCGGGCGCGGCGGGATGATGACCTCAGCCCCCAGGTTGGAGAGCAGCGCGGAGAGAGGGATGTATGCATTTCCCATGTGCGGGGTCGCTACTTTCATCGCTTCTTTCGGGAGGCCCGCCTGATCAGGTCCACGAACGCCTCGACGCGCGTGGCGACCCCGGCCTCTCCGGTGTGCTCGTCGAGGACCAGCGTGGTGAGAGGCGGGCTGGCCTCGGTGATGACCTCGCGGGCGATTATTTCGCCGATGATGGAGTCGGGCCCGCACGCGAAGCCGATGACGAGCATGACCCCGTCGATGTCGCTGCGGCCCAGGAAGTGAGNGGCCGAGCCCAGCAGCTCTTTCTCGTAGCTCCAGGAGATGCCGCCGTAGTGCCCGAGCTCGCGCTCGATCACGTCCGGGGGGACCTGTGTCATGTAAGTGACATTCGCGCCGAGGCGCGCCAGCTTGCTGGGGAGGTCGTGGCTAATGAAATAGTCGTGTATCAGGTACTCATGTCCGACCAGCGCGATGTTGATTTCCTTCGCGTGTTTGTTGATGGCTGCGTGCCGCCCGCGTTTTGCCCCGTTCCCGTTCTTCCCGTTGCCGAGTACTTTCCGCATCGCGTCTTCGGGAGCCACTCCCTTGAGCAGTTCACCCTCATAGAGCTCCTGCACCGCGAGAGCCTCG
>JGI24137J36423_1000263_pt1 | contig 13645 bp, 10 predicted proteins | sample BarGraNGADG00311_FD_36423 | JGI IMG/M metagenome (IMG submission 36423) | reverse complement strand
ATGCTCCAGCTTCTGCGCGGGCGTGAACGACCGCCGTGTTGGGCCACCGGTGCGTGGCTGTGAAGGATCCATCCGACCATCGTGGGGTACGGGTGCAAGACTTGAAGAACGCATCAGGAATCCATCCGAATCTCGCCCTGCGTGGGACGGACTTGCTATGAGTCGCTGGCCTCAACTCACCCTGGCACGCAGGGTTCCCCCCGACGCTGCACCTGTCGCTGTCCGCCCTCCAGCTGCGACTTGTCGGCGCTGGCACGTCGCTGACCGTGGTGGATTCGGCCACCGTCGAGCGTGTCACCGACACTCGACGGTCGCTCGCTCTCGGGAGGCTCTCGATCCCGGTCGCGACGGCCCGTACCGTCTCCGTCGGGCTGACTCTCGGATCGCTGCTCGCGGCTGCCGTGCTGCTCCTCCTGCTGCTCCGGACCCCACATACCGGTGAAGGCCGCGAGATCAGGAGCCGCTACGGTTCCTTGCTCGTCGCCGTGCAACCCATGGTCACGCCCGCCAGCTGCCCCGTGGTGGACGTCACCGAGTTCACGACCCTGGCGAGGATCGCCGAGCGCTACGGGCTGCTCGTCCTGCACTGGACGCGCAGCGGTGTCGACACCTTCGTGGTTCAGGACGAGGGCACGACCTATCGCTACCGCGCCAACGCGGACGCCCGGCCGCGCGCAGGGAGCCGATCCGGGTCGACGACACCGTCCGACGCCGAGGACATCGACATCCGTCCGACGGCGCTGCAGGAGCCTGACTCGCGTTCGAGACCCGACGATCTCGGCCGTGTTCGGTGAGACTCGGCCGGTGAGATCCGAGATCCCGTCGGGCGTTCGATGTCACACATCCGGCTGCGCCGCGACAGATCGTCTACCGCGACAGTCGGTGGTCCCGGCGTAGGATCCCCGCGTGATGCGGAGACGGGACTGATGCCAAAGGCGCTGCCCACCGTCTACGACGTCGCTGCGCGCGCCGGGGTCTCGATCGCGACCGTGTCGCGAGTGTTCCGGCGACCGGACGAGGTGACCGAGGCGACCAAGACTGTCGTCCAGGCCGCCGTCCGCGATCTCGGATACGTGCCGAGCGGAAGCGCACGGGGGCTCGCCGCGCGGCGCACGGGGTCCATCGGACTGTGCTTCCCGGACTTCGACGGGATCGATCAGTTCGACCCGCTGACGTTCACGGCGGGACCTGTGTCGGTCGCACTTGACCCGGCCGGCGACTTCGAGCCGACCGGCGACCTGTACATCAGCGAGGTCATGCGCGGCATCGAGATCGAGGCATGGCGGCATGGCATGGCCGTGACGATCGCTGTCGCGCGCGGTCCGCGCCGGTCCGAGATCTTCGACAACCTCGCCGGTCGCGTCGACGGAATGGTGACACTCTCGCGCACCGTGCCGGACGAGCTGCTCGCGCACATCGCGCGCCGGATCCCGGTCGTGATGATCGCAGGTCCGCGCGCAGATGACGCGTATGACCACATCAGCACCGACAGCGCGGGCGGCATGCGCGCGATGACCGAGCACCTGATCACCTCGCACGGCATCACGGACCTGGCCTTCATCGGTGGGCCGGCGGACTCACCCGACGCCAAGAACCGCTTCGACGGGCACCGCGAGGCGCTGCGCTCCGCCGGTCTGCGCGTGGCGCGCGCGCCGAGGATGCGGGGCGACTTCACCCGGTCGCAGGGCCGTGCAATCGGCCGCGAGCTGCTCGCCGAGGGTCGCCTGCCACGTGCGCTGGTGTGCGCGAACGACCAGACGGCACTCGGGGTCCTCGATGCGCTGACCCGGGCGGGGGTGCGGGTTCCCGAGGACGCGGTCGTCACGGGCTTCGACGGCATCGACGCGACGCAGCTCTCCAGCCCGCGCGTGACGACGGTCCGTCAGCCTATGCTCGAACTGGGCCGTGCGGCGGTGGACACTCTGCTGCGTCGCCTGAGCGATCCGCAGCTGGCTCCCGACTCCCGGACGTTGCCGGTGGAGGTCCTGCTGCGCGAGAGCTGCGGTTGCCTTCCTGTCGCCTCGCACGACGACTTCAGCTAGTTCCCGAGGTCCCCCACCACCTGGGTCTGCCAGGTCCATGCGGACGCGCCCCGGGTTGCGCATGCGGATGTATGCGCATACATTGCGAGAACGCGCAGAGCACTGCAGCTCGGGCGCCGGAGCAGCGCCTCGCGTCGCTCTCGTGATGATGACGACACGAAGGAGAAGGACGCCATGACGAATGGCTCCCGGCGGGTGCCACGGCGCCTCGCCACCGCGCTCGGGGTAGGGCTTGCGGCTGCCCTGGTGGTCAGCGGATGCTCGGCCACCGTCCACACGACGGGCACCGCCTCGAGCGGGACCGGATCGCTGCTGTTCGCCGCCGACAACGGCTCGCCCACGTTCGCGCGCAACTTCAACCCGTATTCAGGGAGCAAGCGCAACACCGCGACGATCATCTACGAACCCCTGTTCGTGGTGAACACGCTCGACGGCAAGGCGGCGCCGTTCCTCGGCACCGCGTACACCCAGCCCGACGCGAAGACGATCGTCATCGACATCCGCCAGGGCGTGAAGTGGTCCGACGGTCAGGCCTTCAGCGCCGACGACGTCGTGTTCACCTACGAGCTGCTCAAGAAGTTCCCCGCCCTCGACACGACGGGTGTCTGGCAGCACCTCGCGAGCATCGAGGCCAGCGGCTCGAAGGTCACGATGCACCTCACGGCCGAGGACGTACCGGCCGCGAACATCGTGCTCGCCGTCCCGATCGTCTCGCAGCACCTGTGGAAGGACATCGCCGACCCGGTGACCGCGACCGACGAGAAGCCCGTCGGGACGGGCCCCTACACGCTCGGCGACTTCGGCCCGAACCAGTACAAGCTCGAGAAGAACCCGACCTACTGGCAGGCCGACAAGGTCGCCGCGACCGAGCTCGTCCTGCCAGCGGCCAACACACAGCTCGACATCGTGAACAACGGCTACGACTGGGCGTACGCGTTCATGTCGGACGTCGAGAACACCTGGGTCAAGGCCGGCAAGGGCAACACGTACTGGTTCCCGCCGGGCGGCACGATCAGCCTCCTGCCCAACCTCACCAAGGCGCCGTACAACGACGTGAACTTCCGCAAGGGCCTGTCCGCAGCGCTCGACCGGAAGGCGATCGCCGACGTCGCCGAGGAGGGCTACGTGCAGGCCGCCGGCCAGTCTGGCCTGCTCCTGCCCAACCAGCAGGACTGGCTCAGTTCCGCTCTGCCGGACAGCGGCGCGGTCAAGCAGGACGCCGCGGCCGCGCTCGCCTTCTTCTCGAAGGCCGGGTACACGAAGACGGGCGACAAGCTCGTCGACGCGAGCGGCAAGCAGCTCACGATCGCGATCACGACGGCGAACGGCTGGACGGACTGGCTGCGCGGAGTCCAGGAGGTCCAGAAGGAGCTCCTGGCCATCGGTATCGCGGTGACGATCAACCAGCCGCAGCCCGCGGCCTACCAGCAGGCGATCCAGAACGGCGACTTCGACGTCGCCCTGGGCTCGTTCGGTGGCACCGGCTCGGTCTACCAGGACTTCAACAACCTGCTGAGCAGCGAGTTCCTGAAGCCCGTGGGCACCAGCACGGTCGCGAACTACCAGCGGTTCTCCGACCCGAAGGTCGACGCCCTGCTCGCTCAGCTCAAGGCGACCATCGACACCACCAAGCAGAAGGACATCGTCAATCAGCTCCAGCAGGCGATGTACGACCAGGTTCCAGTGATCGGCATGTTCTACGGCGGACTGTGGGGTCTGTTCTCGGACAAGAGCTTCACGAACTGGCCGAGCAAGGACAACCCCTACGCCACACCCCAGACCTGGGGCTCCAACCCGCTGCTCGTCCTGACGAACATCAAGCGCGTCGGCAGCTGATCCACCCACGCGACCCGGTCGCGGGCGGGGCGACGCCTCAGTCGTCCTGCTCGCGACCCCGGTCGCACGCCGGCCCGCCCGGCGCCCCTGTCCCCCGCACCCCGAACCTCCCGACGAAGGCGAGCACACCGTGCGGTACATCCTGCGCAAGCTCGGCTTGCTGATCCTCACGGCATGGGCCGCGATCACGCTGAACTTCCTGCTCCCCCGGCTCATGCCGGGCTCTCCGGCCGATGCGGCCCTCGCGAAGCTCGCCCAAGCCGGACCCGTGAGCCCCGCGACCCGGGCCGCGATCGAGGCCCAGCTCGGCGTGCCGACGGGCGGCATCGGATCCCAGTACGTGCAGTACCTGGGCAACGTGGTCCACCTCGACTTCGGGGTCTCCTACACGTTCTTCCCGCAGAGCGTCTCGTCGCTCGTGACCTCGGCGCTGCCCTGGACGCTCGTCATGGTCGGGCTCGTCACGATCCTCGCGTTCGTCATCGGGACGCTTGTCGGGGTGCTGGCGGCCTGGAAGCGCGGCACGTGGCTCGACACGCTGCCCACGCTCAGCGGAACCTTCACCTCGGCCTTCCCGTACTTCTGGACCGCGCTGCTCCTCGTCTTCTTCCTCGGGTACGTGCTGCGGTGGTTCCCGACGTCGGGCGCGTACGGTGCGTCGGCGTCACCGAACCTCAGTGGGGCGTTCCTCCTCGACGCGCTGTACCACGCGATNCTGCCCGCGTTGACGATCCTCATCACGTCGCTCGGTGGCTGGATCCTCGGCATGCGCAACACGATGATCAACACGCTCGGCGAGGACTACGTGACGTTCGCCGAGGCCAACGGCCTGCGCAACCGCACCGTCGCCCTGCGGTACGCCGCGCGCAACGCGATCCTGCCGAGCCTCACCGGCTTCGGCCTCGCGCTCGGCGGCGTCGTTGGCGGGTCGCTGCTCGTCGAACGGGTCTTCAACTACCCCGGCGTCGGCTACCTCCTCTACAACGCCGTGACCAACCAGGACTACCCCCTCATGCAGGCCCTGTTCCTGATGATCACCATCAGCGTCCTGGTGGCGAACTTCATCGTCGACATCCTGTACGGCTTCTTGGATCCGAGGACACGCCGATGACCACGCAAGCGATGCTCCCCGAGCCGACCGGTTCGACACCCAGCACCGATCCCGCGACCGTCGTCCCGCACCTGCGAGGACCGGCATCCCCATGGCGCGTCCTCACCCGGGCCGTCGCGACCATCTGGAGCAACAAGAAGGCGCGACTCGGGCTCGTCGTCCTGGGCGTCTTCGTCCTGATGGCCGTCTTCGCGCCGCTCATCGCACCGTACGGCGCGTCCGTGAACGGCTTCGGGCGCAACCAGCCGGGCAGCTCGGCGCACTGGTTCGGGACGACGGCCGCCGGCGAGGACGTGCTGTCCCAGGTGGTCTTCGGCGCGCGGGTCTCCGTGCTCGTCGGGTTCATCGCCGGGGCGCTGTCGACGCTTGTCGCCGTGCTCGTCGGGCTCTCGTGGGGCTACGTGCGCGGACCGGTCGCCGACGTCATCAACTTCATCGTCAACCTCTTCCTGGTCATCCCAGGGCTGCCGCTCATGATCGTCGTCGCGGCGTACCTGCGGAACGGCGGCCTGCCGATCATCATCCTCGTCGTCGTGCTCACCGGCTGGGCCTGGGGCGCGCGCGTCCTACGCTCGCAGACGCAGTCGCTGCGCGGACGGGACTTCGTGACCGCCGCGCAGTTCGCCGGCGAGGGCTCCTGGCGAATCGTCTTCCGCGAGATCCTGCCGAACATGACCTCGCTCATCGCGGGGAGCTTCTTCGGTGCGGCGACCGCCGCGATCCTCGCCGAAGCCGGCCTGTCGTTCCTCGGCGTCGGGGACACGACGACCATGAGCTGGGGCTCGATGCTCTTCTGGGCACAGAACTCCAACGCGATCCTGACAGGTCAGTGGGTCCTGCTGTTCGCGCCCGGGCTGTGCATCGCACTGCTCGCGACGTCGCTCACCCTCATCAACTTCGGGGTCGACGGACTGTCGAACCCCCGGCTGCGGGAAGGAGCGGGTCGATGAGCCTGCTGGAGGTCACCGACCTGTCGGTCGTGTACGAACCGCACGGTGCGGAGCCGACGTACGCCGTCAGGAACGCCTCGTTCGCGCTCGAGCGCGGCGAGTTCGTCGGCCTCGTCGGCGAGTCAGGATCCGGCAAGTCGACCCTCGGCTTCGCGATCACTCGGCTGTCCAAGGCCCCCGCCCGGATCTCGGGCGGGCGCATCCTTTTCGACGGTCGGGACATCGCCGGCATCGAGGCCGAGGAGCTCCGACGCCAGCGCCAAGGAGGGTTCGCGATGGTGCTGCAGTCGGGCATGAACGCGCTCAACCCGGTGCGGAGCATCCGCAACCATTTCGGCGACATCTTCGCGGCACATGGCCACGTGCCACGAGACAAGAGGCGCGCCCGGGCCCGCGAGCTGGTCGAGAAGGTCGAGCTACCTGCGTCGGTGCTCGACCGCTACCCCGGGGAGCTGTCCGGCGGGATGCGTCAGCGCGTCTCGATCGCGCTCGCGCTGTCGCTCGAACCGCAGCTCATGGTGTTCGACGAGCCGACGACGGCGCTCGACGTGCTCGTCCAGCACGCCGTGATGAACACGATCCGCGACCTTCAGCGCGCTGAGAACTTCACGGCTCTGCTTGTGAGCCACGACCTGGGCGTCGTGCTCGAGTCGACGTCGCGCGTGATGGTCATGCACGACGGCGAGATCGTCGAGGACGCCCCGGCCGCACAGATCCTGCACGCGCCGCAGCACGAGTACACGCGAATGCTGCTCAGCCACTACGCCGACCCGCGTGCCGAGGTCGTCGAGCTGCCCGGTCTCGCGGTTCGCGGTGCGACGATCGAGACCTCGGGCGGGTCCGTCGCGGTGCCCTCCGGCGGTCGAGCCGGCCGACTCGCTCACTCGGCGATCGTCGTCGACGACGTGACCAAGCTGTACCCGCCGCCGCGGCGCGGAGAGGACCCCGTGACCGCGGTCGACCACGTGTCGTTCACGCTCGAGCCCGGGCAGGCCATGGCTCTCGTGGGTGCGAGCGGCTCGGGCAAGAGCACGATCGCCAAACTCGTCACTGGCGTCGAGCGGCCCACGTCGGGCAGCGTGCGGTTCGGCGACGACCGCGTCGAGACCCTGAAGCGCAGGGGGCTCCGGGACCTGCGCCGCGAGATGCAGATGGTCTTCCAGGACCCGTACTCCGCACTCAACCCGCTAAACACCGTCGAGTACACGCTCACGCGACCCGTGGTCAACTACTCCGCCCTGCGCGGGGTCGACGCGCGGCGCCGGGTGCTCGAGCTGCTCANGACGGTCGGCCTGACACCCGTCGAGCAGTTCGCCGCGAAGCTCCCGCACCAGCTCTCGGGCGGCNAGCGGCAGCGTGTCGTCATCGCCCGCGCGCTCGCGTGCGACCCGCAGGTCCTCATCGCCGACGAGCCGGTCTCGATGCTCGACGTGTCGTTGCGGGCCGGTGTGCTCGCGCTGCTCGACGATCTCCGTGTGCAGTTCGGGGTCTCGATGTTGTACATCACGCACGACCTACTCTCCGCGCGCCTCGTGACCGACCACATCATGGTGCTCAACCGCGGTCGGGTCGTGGAGTCGGGTGTCACGGCACAGGTCCTGCGCTTCCCGAAGGACGCGTACACGGTCGAGCTGCTCGACGCGATCCCCCAGCCGGCCCGGGCCGGAGGTGCCGCGTGATGCTGCACTTCCCCGGGGGATTCCGCTGGGGGTCCGCGACGGCCGCCCACCAGATCGAGGGCAACAACGTCAACACTGACTGGTGGGCGCGCGAGCACGCGCCGGGCACCACGATCGAGGAGCCCAGCGGCGACGCGTGCGACAGCTACCACCGGTATCGCGAGGACATGCAGGTCCTTGCCGACGCCGGCCTCGGCATGTACCGGTTCTCGCTCGAGTGGGCGCGGATCGAGCCCGAGAAGGGCTTCGTGTCGCGCGCCGAGCTCGACCACTACCGGCGCATGGTGGACACGGCGCGCGAGCTCGGGATCGAGCCGATGGTCACCCTCCACCACTTCACGATCCCGCGCTGGTTCGAGTCCGACGGCGGGTGGCTCGCGCCCGACGCGGTGGACCGCTTCGCACGATTCACGGAGGCCGCCCTTCCCGTCCTCGACGGCGTCGAATGGGTGTGCACGATCAACGAGCCGAACATGGTCGCGATGTTCGCTGGCACCGACCCAGCTGCTGTCGACTCCGGCGCCGGCGCGCACACGACCATGCAGGCCTTCGGCCAGCCCGCACCGAACCCGCGCGTCGCCGATACGCTGCTCGCCGCGCACCGGGCCGCACGGGACGTGCTCGGTGCCGCAGGGCCGTTCCGCTCGGGCTGGACCGTCGCGACGCAGGACTTCCAGCCCGAGCCGGGCTGCGAGGAGATNGCCCGCGCCTACGCCTACCCGCGCGACGCGTGGTACCTCGAGGCTGCGCGCGGCGACGACTGGGTCGGGGTCCAGGCGTACACGCGCACCAAGGTCGGCGCCGACGGCCCACTGCCCGTCCCCGACGACGCGGAGACGACCCTCACGGGGTGGGAGGTCTACCCGGGGGCGCTCGAGGACGGAGTCCGCCTCGCGCACGCGATGGCGCCCGGCGTCCCCGTCTTCGTCACCGAGAACGGCATCGCGACGGCCGACGACGCCCGCCGGATCGAGTACGTGCGTGGCGCGCTCACCGGCCTGCANGCGGCGATCGCCGACGGTATCCGGGTCGAGGGCTACCTCTACTGGAGCCTGCTCGACAACTACGAGTGGGGCTCGTACGCGCCGACCTTCGGGCTCGTCGCGGTCGACCGAGAGACGTTCGTGCGCGCCGTCAGGCCCAGCGCCAGTTGGCTCGGCGAGGTCGCACGCGCCAACGCGGTCGAGAGCTCCCCGTGAGCACTGCCTCGGACCAGCTCGCGGGTGTGCTGCACGGTGCGAGCACGCACATCGAGCTCTCCGAGGCGGGTGACGTCCGGGCGATCCGCCACGGTGGCACCATGCTCGTGAGCCAGTACCTCCCGACACCGCACGACGCGATGGTGGGCGGCGTGTTCCTGCGCCGCCACACGACGGCGGGCACGCTCCAGGCGGAAACGATCGAGACGGGCTCTGTCGAGTCCGTCGCGCTCGTGGGCGGACGTGCGCACAGCACGTTCACGGTCGACGAGCGGTGCGCTCGCTGGTCAGGTGAGGCTCTCGGTGCCCGGTACACCGTGACGCTCACGCTCGACCCGGACGGTGTGCTCTGGGTGTGGCGTGTCGACCTCTCGGCTGCCGGCAGCGATGCCGGCACTGCGGTGTACGACGTCGTCCTCGCCCAGGACCTCGCGCTCGCCCCCGAGGCGATGTCCGCGAACAACGAGCAGTACGTCAGCCAGTACGTCGTGCACCACGTGATCGACGACGAGCGTACGGGAGCGGTCATCGCGAGCCGCCAGACGATGGCGACCGCTCCCGTCCTCCCCCTCGCACTGACCGCGTTGGTCGAGGGGACGCGTGCGTACCTGACCGACGGGTTCTCGTTCTACGGGCTCGGCGCGAAGCTCGACGGGCGCGCCGCCGCGCTCGACGACGCGTCGTGGCGCTCGCTCGTCTACCAGTACGAGTTCGCGATGCCGACCCTGCTCGGGCCGTCGTTCGACCTGGCGGTTCCGCGCACGGTGCACGGCGTGACCGCGTTCGTGCCCGACTACCGCGGCGAGCTCGCCGACGCGCGTGACGCCGTGCCGCACCTGCTCGACCGGGCCGTGGCACTCGCCGCGACGACGGCACCGGCGGGGGGTGGACGACATGCGGCCAGCGTCGCCGAGCGAACCACGCCGGGCACCGAAAGCGCCCCACCAGTCCGCTCCCTGCTCGTCTCGGCCCCGCTGCTCGCGGGCCGCGACCTGACGGACGACGAGCTCGTCGGGCTCACCGCGACGGGCAGCGCCACATCGGGCACTGCGGCAACCGGCACTGCGGCAACGGGCACTGCGAGCGTGCTGCGCCCCGAGACCGCGCCCGACAGAACGCTGCTGTCCTACTTCACGCCCGACGCGACCCACGTCGTCAGCCGGGCCAAGGAGCTCCTGGTCGAGCGCCCCCACGGCCACGTGCTCAAGGCCGGCTCCGACGTCACGCCGAACGTCAACGTGCTCTCCTCGACCGCATACGCGTACGGGGTCTTCGCGTCGCACGTCGTCGTCGGCAACACGTCAGCGAACCGGTTCGTGTCTGTCCAGCGGAACCACCTGAACCTGCTGCGGTCGAGCGGCGTACGCGTGCTCGCGCGCGTCGACGGTGCGTGGCGGCTGCTCGGGGTGCCATCGGCGCTCGTCATCGACCTCGGCGGCCTGCGGTGGGTCTACGCGACGGACGCGGGTCTCATCGATGTGCACACGACCGTGCGGTCCGACGCGCGGGCCCTCGAGGTGCGCGTCGACACCGAGCACCCGCTCGACCTCCTCATGACCGCAGACATCGAGCTCGGCGAGGGCGCATGGACCGCCACGAGCGCACTCGACGGCCGAGCGCGCGCATTCACGGCAGACGCCGGGACCGACGTGGGCGAGCACTGCCCCGACCTCACCTACGTGCTCGCGAGCGCGACCGGACGCCTCGGGGACGACTCCGTCCTGTTCACCGACGGTCGGGCGCGCGGCACGTCTCTCGTCACGGTCGCATTCGACGCAGCGACCACCGCGTCGGTCGTCCTGACGGGTGACCTCGAAGGTCCGCAGGCAGCGCTCGACGGCGCGCGCGAGGGCATCGACCACCCGCTCGACGTCGAGGCGGAGCTCGCGGCACACCGCGCGTACGTCGCCGACTTCACGCGCCACCTGCACGTCGACGGCGACGGTCGGCTCGCCGAGCTCAACCTCCTGCTCCCGTGGTTCACGCAGAACGCGCTGGTGCACTTCCTCGTCCCGCACGGACTCGAGCAGTACTCCGGCGCGGCGTGGGGCACGCGTGACGTGTGCCAGGGTCCGCTCGAGGTCAACCTTGCCTTCGGGCACCTCGACACCGTGCGGGACATCGTCCTGCGCGTCTTCGCGCACCAGCTTGACGACGGCACACTCCCCCAGTGGTTCATGTTCGACACCTACAGCGAGCGCTACCAGGACGACGCGCACGGCGACGTCGTCGTCTGGCCGCTCATGGCTCTCGGCGAGTACCTGACCGCGTCGGGCGACACGGCCGTCCTGGACGTCGAGGTGCCGTTCTGGGACCACGCCCACCGGCGCCCCGGGACTCGCCCGGTCCCCGTTGCCGAGCATGTGCGCCGGTCGCTCGACCACATCCGCACCCACCGCGCGCCCGGCACCCAGCTGCTCTCGTACGGCGAGGGCGACTGGGACGACACGCTGCAGCCCGCGAAGGCGTCGATGAGCGTGGAGATGGCCTCCGCGTGGACTGTGGCGCTCCTGTACCAGGCGACCCGCACACTCGCCGGCCAGCTGCGCGGGACCGCGCACGACGACCTCTCCTCCGAGCTCGGCGCCGAGGCAGACACGATCGCTGCGGAGTTCACCGATCGTCTCGTGATCGACGACGTGCTCGCGGGCTACGTCGTGTTCGCACCCGGGGGGCCGTGGCCGGTGATTCATCCGAGCGACAACCGGACCGGGCTCTCCTACCGGCTCATCCCGATGACCAGGTCGATCATCGCGGGGCTCTTCACCTCCGCGCAGGCGCTGCGCCACGAGACGCTGGTCGAGGAGCACCTGCACTTCCCCGACGGCGTGCGTCTCACGGACCGTCCCGCACCGTTCCACGACGGCATCACCCGGTTCTTCCGCCGCGGAGAGCAGGCCGCGAACTTCGGCCGCGAGGTCGGGCTCATGTACACGCACGCGCACGTCCGCTACACCCAGGCCCTCGCGGCCCTCGGGCGCTCGCGACTCGTCGACGAGCTGCTGCGGATCAGCCCCGTCGGGCAGCTCGACCGGCTCGCGACGAGCGAGCCGCGCCAGCGCAACTGCTACTACTCGTCGTCGGACGCGGCCTTCACCGACCGCTACGACGCCGCCGCGCACTTCGACCGGCTGCGGGACGGGACCGTCGGGGTCAAGGGCGGCTGGCGCGTGTACTCGAGCGGTCCGGGCATCTACCTCCGGCAGGTGGTCCAGGGTGCGCTCGGCATCATGGAGCGCACCGGAGCCGTCGTCTTCGACCCGGTGCTGGCGCTTGAGGACGACGGCACGAGCATCAGCATCGACCTCGCGGGCTCCCGCCGCACCGTGCGCTACCACATCGAGCCTGGCGACGCCTCGGTGCGGGTCGAGGTCGACGGTCGTCCGGCACCGGGGGTCGAGGTCGCGGCGCCGTACCGGCACGGAGGACTGCGAGTTGCCGGGGTCGACCTCATGGGACCGGGCGGAACCGGCACGGGCGTCATCGACGTGTACGTCGGAGAGGACCGCAGCACGCTCACGGCCTGACTGACGACGGCCGCCCACCTGACAGGCGCCGTCGGGGAGAATGGGACCGTGACTGTCGAGACGGTGTTGCTGTTCGCGCTCGCTGCAGTCGCCGTGACTGTGCTGGTGCGGTGGGTCGCGGACCGGACGGGCATGCCGGCCGCAGCCCTGCTGACCATCGTCGGTATCGGGTATGCGCTGCTACCGGGTCCCAACATCACTCTCGAACCTGACGTGGTCCTGACGTTCGTACTACCCCCACTGCTCTACAGCGCTGCGCTGGACTCCTCGCTGCTGGCGATCCGCCGCAATCTCCGCACTGTTGTCAGCCTGTCCGTGGTCCTGGTCCTGGTGACCGCCCTGGCGATCGGCGTCGCCTTCGAGGTCTTCGTCGCCGGAGGACCTTGGCCACCGGCATCGCTGTGGGCGCGGCGGTCGCGCCCACGACTCAGAGCTTCGACGCAGCCATTCGCGGCGACGGCTGGCGTACTTGCCGCGCGCCCTTGCGCCAGCACGTCGACGGTTCCGCCTGGCATCTACCGGGGTCCTGATGACTGCGAGCACGACGTTGTCATCGACGTCGGCGGCGGGTCTGTTGAGCGCCGCTCGAGAGCCTTGTCAGGGCACAGGTGTTGGTCTCGGCCGAGGTTGCCGGCGCGCGGGAGCCAACTGCGGACTCAGCGCGAACACAATGTCGACCCGATCGTCACTGGGGAAGACGGGCGCGTGGTCACCCCGGAGTCACGAGGCCGGCTGGCACGATAGGCCATGTGAGCAACCCACTGGCGCCCTGGAAGGCCATCCGCGACCGGCTCCTGGCCCTTCCGGAGGCGAGCAGTGCCGTCTTCGCCCTGGCCTGCGCCGAACGGCTGGTGGCGCATACGACGTCTGAGCGGACCACCGGCCTTCGAGCGGCGCTGACCCTGGGCTGGTCGGCAGTACTTGCCGGTCAAGGCGATCTGGCGGAACTTTGCCGTGAGCTCGACACGCGACCCGACCTCGACGACGACGAGGTTGCCGCAGTGGCGTACGCCCTGCGGGCCGCAGGCGGTTCGCCCGATGACGCATGGTGGGCCGCTTCCCGCGGGATGGATGCTGCGTTCGAGCGCATCGCACACTCGGAGGTCGTCAACGGATTCCGCGCCCTCGACGTAGACGCGGCCGAACCGGTCGTCCAGGCTGAAATGCAGTGGCAGCAGGCTGTACTGGACCAGTTGGAGCAGACAGGCCCGACCGAGGAGCTCGTTTCCCGCCTGCGGTCGTGACCGTCGGGCAGCAGCACTGCCCGCCACCGTGGCAGTCCGTCATCGCCAGCGTCATCG
>JGI24137J36423_1000259_pt1 | contig 13674 bp, 13 predicted proteins | sample BarGraNGADG00311_FD_36423 | JGI IMG/M metagenome (IMG submission 36423) | reverse complement strand
CTCCTCTTCCGTTAAGCGCCTCAATGTTTTCCGGAATGGTCGGGTCCGGTATATTCTCCGGCCGGAATCCTGGTCCTTCATCAGCAACTTTTATTTTAAGCTCATTTGTTTTATAGCTTATAACAATTTCTACAATCTTTTTCGGATCAGAGCGGTTACCATGTAATATAGCATTATTCACAGCCTCCATTGTTGAGACCAGAATTTTTCCGTAACTGTCCTGCGAAATTCCAAGAATAGTAGTAGTTTCATCAATTGCATTTTCTACAACTCGTAAATTTTCTGATGAAGATTCTATTTTGATCTTTTTGTACATAATTTCTTAAATGACAGTCCTTATACTAAAATATACCATATTTGTTACACAATTCCTCAGTTTTTTGATATCCAGGCTTCAGGATCGAGATATTCCCTTTCCTGACATATCATAAATTTTAAGATTGATTTGTTTCCATTCTCCTTGTCGCAATAAACAAGTCCTATCTCCTGTTTCGTTTCAATTCTGTCTCCCGTTTTAACCTTCAAATCTACAATATTTTGATAAACTGATAAATACTTACCATGCCTTATAATAACTATCATATTTGCTCCTTGTACCGAAAAAACTTTTGCAACTTCCCCTTTAAAGATACTTCTTACCGATGTTCTGCCCAGACTTGTGATTTCTATACCAATATTATTCTCAGTAACATATTTTAACACAGGGTGTTTCTGAATTCCAAACTGGCTTGTGATAATTCCCTTTTCTACCGGCCACGGTAATTTCCCTCTATTTTCTGCAAAATTTTCTCCAATCAGTTTTTGTTCCGGAGTCTTATCTGATTTTATAACTTTTTTCCTCTCTTCTTCAACAAGACGTGCAATTTCCTTCTCAATTCTGTCAGCAATATGCTTCTTTTCTTTGAGTTCCTTTTGAAGCTGTCTCTCCTTACTACTTAGCGATTTGACCATTTGCTGTTTTCTCTCTTGTTCAGACTGTAACAAGCCTTTTTGCTGTTCTTCTTTAGATTTTAAATCTGAAAGCCTTGATAAATCATTCTGTAATCTATCCTTTGTTGTTTGAACTTGCTCCTTTAATTCCATTATTATCTCCGATTCCCTCCGCCGGAACTTTGTTACCTGTTGAAGATATTTGAGCCTTTTATAGCCCTGATTGAAATCTTTTGCTGACAAAATATATACTAATTCAGGATTTTCCTTTTTAGCTTTATATGAATTAAGAATTGCTCTGGCATAATCATTCTTTAAACCAACCAAATCGCTTTCCATCATATTTATAGCTACAGTATTCATATCAATTCTTTCTGAAAGCAGATTTATTTCTTCGCGCATTCCTCTGATCACCGATTCTCTTAAATTCAATTTATTTCCAATTATTTTTATTTCATTCATGCTTTCAGCCTTTTTCTTTGCTGTTGATTTAAGCATATTATCCACGTAAACAATTTCGTTAAGAGTTGCTTTTCGCTTTTCTTCGAGCTCTGCTTTTGTCTGGGCGCATAAACTATTATCAAATACAAGAATTATAATTAGCAGATATAAATACTTCATAAAAGCTCAATTATTTCATAGTCCCTTCCCGGGATAAATTCTATTCTCCCGTTCCATGGCTGCTGCATTTTTACTACTTTAATCTTCAATCTTATATTATTCTGAGAATCTATTAGTTCTATGTTTTCTGGCATTAATAAATTACCGCTTTTTATAAAACTACTATATTTTATATCGATACTTTTCAGATCAACACTATTATGTTGTTTAACAAGAATTGTTTTCCCTTTCTTACAGTTTATCTCATAATTTAGAAATATGCCCTGAACAGCACAATCAAAGTTTAATTTATCTCCGGAACATGATGCCTTGTTTCTTTCTGAATTTTTTTCTAATATGACATCTCCAAAAAATAAAGGTAAAAAATTCATTGAAAGACCATATTTTCTTTTCAAAAATAACGATGATACTGAATACATTTTCTTATTAATTCTATCGTTAATAAGTATTGTATCTCCCGAGGTGTATATCCTTGCTCCCTCAATTCCAGTCCTTCCTTTTATGCTTATCAGATATTTATCAGGATGAATAAATTTCACACTCCCTATTAGCCTCTCCTTGCTATTTTGAGTTATGATTTCAATTTCGGCTTTCTGAATAAAAAAATTATCGTTTGTAATATTCTGATTTTTAACACTTTCTAAAATATTCTCTGACAAAAACTCTTTTGAAATCTCTAAGTCTGTTACTCGTGTTTCTTATTACAGAACAACCAGCACTAAAAAATCCCAGAATTACTATGACAACTATTTTCCACAATTTTCAATTTCTTTTATCAAATCAGTTTTTGTGCTATCTAATTTCAGTGCAATATTCCAATTATCCACCGCTTTTGTGCACTTTTTCTGCTTTTTCAATATATATCCATAATGTTCATACCATACAGCGTCAGGCTTATCCCCGCTACTGATTATTGACTCCATAACTCTGGCAGCTTCATTTAGCTTTCCCCTTTTATATAGAACCCATCCATAAGTATCAAGAAATGTATTATTCCCTTTTTCTTTTTCAATGACCCTTTTTGCCATCTCTTCTGCTTCCTTAAGGTTTGTATTTTGCTCAGCAAGGTAATATGCATAATTATTAATAACCGTCAGGTCCTCATTATCGGTTTTCAGTGCTTTTTCAAATGTCTCAAATGCCTTCAGATAATCTTTCATTCTGTAATAAATATCTGCTCTCATGGTAAGTACCTGAACAATAAATTCCTTATTATCCACGGCTAGAATTTCAGCCTTTTTCAATTCATCAAGTGCTATTGAATATTTGCCACTTTCAAGCGCTCCGTTTGCGTACAAAATTTTTGCAGGAAAAGACCTGTTAAACCTGGTAGCACATTCTTCTCCTTTTGCTAATAGATTTTTATAATCTTTCAACTGGGTATATACTACAAGCAACTTTTCCCACGCATAATAATTGTCCGGATTCTCTTGAATGATCTCATTCAGTCTGACTGATGCATCGATCAGTTTGTTTTGTTTAATCATCAATTCCGGCCGAAGGAGTGGTATTATATTATCACTTTTATAATTTGCCTCTAAAACCATCATCGCGATTATTAACTTGTCTCCCCCTTCTTTATTAAGTTCCGGTATTTCTATAAGTCTGGCAAGCAATGAAATTTTATCTTCACGGTCAACTTTACTATTAAGCATTACAGTATTTAATAGCATAAATAAATCATTATAACTTTTTTCAGCAAGTAGTAAGTCAATAAGTGAAAGTTGAATCTGAGGATTGTCAGGATTTCTTTCCAGGAGCTGATTGTACACTTCCAGTGCTTTCTGATTATCTCCCTTTCCACGGTAGATGTCTGCAAGCAGTCCGTTGAATAATACTTCCTCCGGATATTCTTTTAGCAGTGCTGATATTTTAACCATTGCATCATCATACTTACCTCCTGCCATAAGGTTCTTAATTGATGATATTGTCGAGGTTTCATTTACTCCATATTTCTTATCTAAAGAATCAAAAATCGAATTTGCTTCTTCATAATTTTTATTTTCAGAGTACAGGTTTCCTAGTGTAAGTTGGAGATTTTCTTTCTCAGGAAAATATTTAACTGCTTTTTCATAATAAATTATGGCACTATCAAGATTCTTTTCCTGATAGTATAATCCGGCCAGCATTGTCAGGTACCAAATATTTTGTTGAGCAATTGATAATGCCTTAGTTGCAAAATGTTTCCCGCTTTTTATGTCACCATTAGCAATTACAATTTGAGCCATTTGAAAATACGAGGCATCACTTTTCGGATTAATCTTTATGCATTCTTCGAAATATTTAAGTGCGTCACCGCCATTTCCGAGTAATTTCTGCTTCAAAGCTTCCACATAATAATAACTAAATGCGGCTTTATCGTAATTATTATCTGCTTTCCCACCAATTCTCGAACGAAATACTGTTCTTCCACAAGAACTGAAGCTTAATATAATAAGCACTAAAAAAACAAAACAATATTTATATAATTTCATACTTATTTTTTACCTGTATGTCCGAATCCACCACTTCCTCTTTTTGTGTCAGCCAGACCGCTTAAAAATAATCAAAATTCAGATGACAAATATACTCCTAATGACCAAATCAATTCATTGTAATAAATGTTGTGATGAAAATAATGTAATTTGAAAACCAATATTTTCTTGTATCATCCAAAGTTAAATATCTTTGCATTCACATTTGCAGAACTTTATTAACCAATTACCAATTTCATGAACAGTATGATTAAAAGGATATCTTTTCTCTCGGTTTTTTTTCTCATTATCTCCTGTAATGCCCCTGGCGGTAACGAGAACACTATTGTCTCGGTTAAAACCACACTGGGTGACATTAAAATAAAACTATATGATGGAACCCCCCGTCATCGTGATAATTTTATAAGGTTAATTAACACCGGTTTTTATGATGGNGTCTCTTTTCATCGTATAATTAAAAACTTTATGGTACAGACTGGAGATCCGGCAACTAAATCAGGTTCGGTTTCGAATCTTCCTGATTCTATTAAAACCTACACTATGCCAGCTGAGTTTAATTATGAGTATTTTCACAAGAAAGGAGCACTGGCTGCTGCGCGCCAGGGAAATGATGTTAATCCCGAAATGCGGTCATCCGGAACTCAATTTTATATTGTACAGGGTGTCATACAAAGTGATGACGATTTAAACCAGGCGGAACAACGGATTAACAGTAATATAAAACAAACTCTATTTAACAAAATAATAAAGGAAACCACAGACAGCGTCAGGTCCGCCGGAAAGAGTCTGAATGATGCTGAAATTCAGGAAATTGCATCTGTTAAAATGTTTCAATACCTTACAATTAATAAAGATTTCAAGTTCTCTGATGAACAACGTAATATGTACAAAACAATTGGTGGAACACCTCGTCTTGATGGGTCCTACACCATATTTGGCGAAGTAACAGAAGGTCTGGACATTATTGATAGAATGGCAAATGTACCAACTGACGGTAATGACAAACCGTTAATGATATAAAAATTATCAAAATAAAAATTATAAGAAATTAATTAATGTTGATTTAAAACTTTTTTTTAATGCTTCAAAAAATTACTGATCTGTTAAATGATATTTCATCCTTGACTGTAAAAAGCTCTGAAGAACTGGAGCTATTCCGTTTGAAATACCTCAGCAAGAAGGGATTAATTTCTGATCTTTTCGAAGATTTCAAGAACGTACCTGTTTCCGAGAANAAAGTGGTTGGACAGAAGCTTAATCTTCTAAAACAGAATGCACTTGACAAATATAATTTTCTTAAGACAGAGCTCAAAAATAAAGAAGAGATAGCTGATGGTGCCGATCTTACAAGGCCTTCTTTCCCTTTTTCAACAGGGTCTCGCCATCCCATTTCTATAGTCAGAAATGAGCTTATTGACATATTCAACCGTATAGGGTTCACTGTGTCTGAAGGTCCGGAAATTGAGGATGACGATCACGTTTTCACAAAACTTAATTTTGCACCTGAACATCCTGCAAGAGATATGCAGGACACCTTTTACATTTCCAGATTATCGTCAGAAGACTCGAGTCCTGAAGATATTTTACTACGAACTCATACATCCTCAGTCCAGGTGAGGGTTATGCAGAATCAAAAACCTCCGATCCGTACCATTTCGCCCGGCAGGGTTTTTCGTAATGAAGCGATCTCTGCAAGGGCTCATTGTATATTTCATCAGGTTGAGGGATTATATATTGATGAAAATGTATCTTTTGCTGATCTCAGACAGACTTTATTATTTTTCGCAAGAGAGATGTTTGGAAAAGAAACTGAAATAAGGTTAAGACCTTCATATTTCCCTTTCACTGAGCCTTCTGCAGAAATGGATGTAAGCTGTAAAATCTGTGGTGGTAAAGGCTGCAATGTATGTAAATATACCGGCTGGCTTGAAATTTTAGGATGTGGTATGGTACATCCGAATGTTCTTGAAGCCTGTAATATTGACAGTAAGAAATATACCGGTTTCGCTTTTGGAATGGGTATAGAAAGAGCTGCTATGCTGAAGTATGGGGTTAATGACCTTCGACTATATTTTGAAAATGATCTGCGGTTCCTTGATCAATTTAAAACTGCATTCTGATTTATTTGAACATTTTTGATAATGCCTGTGTTAATCTTTGCACTATAAGAGAGGAAACGAAATGAAACAACAAGAAATTCATGTTCCGTTATGTGACAGTTGCGCTCTTGAATCCGGGTCGATTTTTAAGTATCTTACTCCTGCCGAAGTTGAGGCTCTTAACTTTGAAAAGGATTTCCGGCAATATAAACGCGGGGATATTCTTTATCAGGAGGGAAACCGTATCAGCGGGTTCTTCTGTATTAATAGCGGAATCATTAAAGTATTCAAAACTGGTTTTGACGGGAAAGAACAAATAATACGTTTTGCAAAAACAGGAGATATTATTGCCTATCGTAGTGTTCTTAGCAATGAACTGGCATGTACATCTGCGAAAGTTATTGAAGATTGCCAGGTTTGCTTCATTCCGTCAGAAATATTAACCTCTTTTATTAAAACAAATCCGGCATATGCTCTGGAATTGCTTAAACTTGCCTGCCACGAGTTAGGTGAGGCAAATTCATTCATTACCGATATTGCTCAGAAAACTGTCAGGGAGAGGTTGGCAGAAATACTGCTTTTGCTGGTAAATGATTTCGGTCTTGACAATGAGCAATTCCTTAATATCTCTCTTACAAGGGAGGAACTGGCCAATATAGTAGGCACTGCCACTGAGTCAGTTATCAGATTATTATCTGAGTTTAAGTCCGATAAACTTGTTGAGTTGAACGGTAGAAAAATAAAGATTCTGAATACAAAGGGGCTGGAAAAGATAAGTAATGTGTTCAATTAAGATTCTTACCACAAAAGGAGAAGCTGTTAAAAGAATACAAATCCCCCGTACTGTGTCGAACAATAAAGTTATGTTTGATGAGTCCGTTCCACGATTTGGAGATTCCTCACTTCGTTCGGAATGACAATCTCATCATAATCAACAAGGAAGAAGCGGCGATTTGCAATGGGAGTTTAATTTATCCTTATCCTCAATTGCAAATCGCCGCTTCTTCCTTTCACACAATAAACAACCTGTCATTCCGAACGAAGTGAGGAATCTCCGGATTAACAGAATAAACTTATTCTAAAACAGTTTCCCCGGCATATCGTGCCCGAATTGTTTTCCAAGATGTTTATATGCATGTTCTGTGGCTTCCCGGCCTCTTGGGGTTCTTTTAAGATATCCTTCTTTTATCAGGAAAGGTTCATAAACCTCCTCAATCGTTCCGCTTTCTTCGCCTACCGCAGTAGATATAGTGTTTAACCCGACAGGACCACCACTGAATTTGTCAATTATGACAGATAGAATTCTGTTATCCATCTCATCCAGACCATGCTGATCAATGTTCAGAGCTTTTAGTCCATACTTTGTTATATCGATATCTATTTCTCCCGAACCTTTGACCTGTGCAAAATCTCTCACTCTTCTCAGCAAAGCATTGGCAATTCTGGGAGTACCCCTGCTTCTCCTGGCAATTTCTACAGCTGCCTCGTCATCAATTCTGACGTTGAGTATACCGGCCGATCTTTTTACAATACCTGTAAGTACTTCATGATCATAATATTCAAGATGGAATTTAATTCCAAAACGAGCCCTTAACGGGCTTGTCAGGAGACCGGAGCGAGTCGTTGCACCAATAAGGGTAAAACTATTAAGTGTTAATTGGACACTTCTGGCACTCGGACCCTTATCAATCATTATATCGATCTGAAAATCTTCCATGGCAGAATAGAGATATTCTTCAACTACCGGACTCAACCGGTGAATTTCATCTATAAAAAGCACATCTCCCTCCTGTAAGTTAGTAAGAAGTCCTGCCAGATCGCCAGGTTTATCCAGTACCGGGCCGGAGGTAACCCTGAGATTAACCTGCAACTCATTTGCTATGATGGTTGCAAGTGTTGTTTTACCTAATCCGGGAGGACCATGTAAAAGGACATGATCGAGAGATTCACCACGTTGTTTTGCAGCAGTTACAAACACCATAAGGTTTTCAATTACCTGTTTTTGTCCNTTGAAATCGCTGAAACTCAGCGGACGTAACTGCTTCTCAAATTCCTTATCCTTTTGTATGAGAATATCCTTTCTGATATTAATGTTTTCTTCCATAAATTAAAATAACTATTTAATCAGCTTGGTGTCACCCTCAGGAAGCTTAATTTTCACACCATTAATGCTTATCTCCACATCATCCTTATATGATATTACAAGTACAGGAATGCCTTCCTCATTAAATTTCTTCCATGTTTTCTGCCTTATACCCATCTGAAAGTACTGTTCCTCTTTAATCCTGCCGTTTTCATAATAGAAGGTCTGCTGACCATCGGGATTGCCCTGAACATAGTTTCCCTTAAATTTTGGTTTTCCGTTNTTATAAGCTGATATCCAGGCGCCATCTTTTAATCCTGTAATGTATTTTCCCTCCTCAGTCATTTCTCCTGATTTATATTTCCANTCACCGTTTTTCTCACCGTCAGAGTACTGTCCCTGGGCAATAATATCGCCCGTAACAGAATATTCTGTGGATGATCCGTCACGCTTTCCCTGAAAGTATTCCTCCTCTTTCAGAAGCGCTCCGGTTTCATAATACCATTTCCATAATCCGTCCGGACGGCCATTATTAAAAGAACCGGTTTGCTCAATTTTTTCCACGGTATTATAAAATTTCCATTGGCCAGAACGTCTGTTATCAGTATACTGACCCTCTGCCTGTGTTTTTCCGCCAGAATACAGATCTTTCCATTTTCCATTAAAGTTTCCAGCCTCGTCCACAATACCCTCATGGAGGAGTAATCCATTGTCATTGTAAATAAATGCATTCGTAACCTTACCATCTTTCCCAAATTCTCTGTGTATGCCAACAGGAATTTTATTGCGGTATGGGCCGCTATAAATTAATTTACCATCCTGATCATGCTTATTTACAATTTCAATATCCGGCTCATCTTCCACTCTTGATTTTACTATTGCTCCGTTTTCATAAAGCATTGTAAGCACAAGTCTTCCACGATTATCATATTCTTTATAATAACCATGTATGAGGTCATCTTTAAATGTTTTTTCAGATTTGATTCCTCCGTTCGGATAGAATTCTTTCCACTCTCCCTGCTTTAAACCATTGTTGTCAGTTCTGTTAATCTTTTCCCTGCTGACAAGAAAATCATTATTATATTCATAGAGTGTTATAATATTTCCTTCTTTGTCGTATTCTTTTGAAAGTCCCTCCTTTTTTCCAGAGTTATATGCAAAAGTCTGTTGTATTTTTCCATCAGGGAAATAGTTATATGCAGTACCCTCTTTCCTGTCTGCAGCAAAAAGCTCTTTTGACCAAATATAAACTCCCTGCGACGGATCCTTTTTAAATATAAAATACCAGCCATTCTTCTTGCCGTACAGATAATTTATTTTTTCTGTTGTGTCTCCTGCCTGATCATAAAATATCCAGATACTGTCAAGAAGAAAGTTTGTTCTCTTACCTTCAGATTTCTTTATACCTGTAACATAATAGCTTTTCCAGAATCCTTCCGGTTTTCCGTTTTTAATCAAACCTTCACTTGATACTGTTCCATTTGGATACTTAAAGATTGTATATCCATCATTTAAAGTTCCTTTTTCCTGTGTAAAACCTGTATTACAGGTTAAAACAATAAATATGAAAACAATAATTTTTTTCATGATTTAAAGACCTAGTTTTTCAGAAATTTCCATCATCCTTCTAATAGGTTTTTGTGCTTTTATGAGAATTTCCCCGTCTAAAATAATCTCAGGTTTTTCGCTTTTAAGGCAATTTAATATTTTTTCAATAGTTATAAGTTTCATAAAATTACACTCACTGCAGCCACAGGTAGAATCTCTTGGCGGGGCCGGAATATAAGTTTTCTCCGGATTTTCTTTTTTCATCTGATGAATTATTCCGGCTTCAGTTGCTACAATATAACAATTTCCAGGATCATTCCTGATGAATTGTAATAATGAAGATGTGGATCCTATAAAATCTGCAACCATTCTGACAGGTAATTCACATTCGGGATGAACAATAATCTTTGCTTCGGGATTTTCTTTCTTTAATCTCAGAATTGCTTCAAGNGAAAATTCTTCATGTACATGACATGTTCCGTTCCAGATTATCATATCCCGNCCTGTTTTATTAAGGACATAGTTTCCAAGATTACGGTCAGGAGCGAATATTANTTTTTCATCAGCAGGAAGAGATTCAACTATCTGAANCGCATTTGATGATGTGCATATAATATCCGACAATGCTTTTATTTCTGCAGTTGTGTTTATATAAGAAATAACNGTTCTTCCCGGGTTTTCCTTTAAAAATTTCTNAAAATCAACTGCTTTACATGAGTCTGCAAGAGAACAACCTGCATTCAAATCAGGAAGAAGCACTTTTTTTTCAGGAGAGAGTATTTTAGCTGTTTCTGCCATAAACTTAACTCCTGCAAAAAGTATAATGTCAGCTGAATTTGAAGCTGCTTTTTGNGATAGAGCAAGACTGTCACCTACAAAATCAGCAATATCCTGAATATCTCCTGTCTGGTAATAGTGAGCAAGAATGATAGCATTTTTTTCAGCTTTCAATTTTTTAATTTCCAAAATATTTTGTTCTGTAGAATGTGGTTTCATTTTAGTAAAAGAATTGACATCAATCTGACCATAAACTTAATCATTATTGTTTATCAAATTTCTCTGATCTATACTTACAGAGCTTTAATTAACAACATAATATTCTTATATATTAATTTAAATTTTATTTATGATGATTATAATATCCTGTTAATTGTGTTGATATAATAATCAGAAATTTATTGTATTTCTCATCATTATAACCGTATCAACATCTTTTCAACAGCTCAAAAAGCATACCGATTTTGAAAATCAGAGAATTAGTAAAATAATTAACAACTGTTAAGATAAACTTGTTGATACTTACAAAAAAGCAAAAGTAAAGTTTTTGAGGTTTATTTAAAGTTCATATTTTGATTTTATTTTCTAATAACTTTAATAAATTTAATCAAAGATTACTCCAGACAATTTTAATGGTTGATAAAACAGGATATTTTGAGTCTTTATTGCCGGTTATTTACATGTTATTAACAAAAGGTAGAAAAAGACCACCANCAACCTATCTTTCAACGCGTGTTTGCCCCCTGCTCCCTTTAGGGGGTAATAACTTATNGGACTGAGCTACAATCCTCCTCCTAAACAATCAACCGATGAATTTGTTATTTTGATTAGGAAAACAGATTGAAGATATTAGAATAGTTTTTTCTTTTAATTAATCAATTGTATTAATTTGCGCTCTGTTTACCAGAATAAAATTAAAAGTTGAAAAGTTGAAAAAGAAAATAATAGCAATAGTGTCTGACCATGCAGGTTTTTACCTTAAGGAAAAGTTGTTAAAGTATCTTATTAAGGAAAAATATGATGTTAAAGATTTTGGTTGTTCTTCCAGTGAAACAGTTGATTATCCAGATTTTGGTCATCCGCTTGCAAACGCAATTTCTGCGGGTGAATATGAATTGGGAATATCCATATGCGGAACAGGTAATGGAATAAACATGGTAGTAAACAAACATCCCGGTATAAGGGCCGCTTTATGCTGGAACGAAGAGATAAGCCGTTTATCGAGGGCACATAATGATGCCAATATTCTTACTTTACCCGGGTGGTTCATTTCAGAATCTGAAGCATATCTGATAGTTAAAACATTCCTTACCACATCCTTTGAAGGGGGAAGGCACTTGAGAAGAATAGAAAAGATCTCATTAAAAATGTATTAAAATGCTTTCAAACTCGTGCAGATACGGTATAAGGGCTGTTATTTATCTGGCAAGTCAGCCGTTATCTGGCGGGAAAACAGGCATAAAAAAAATAAGCCATGATCTTGATCTTCCAANACCTTTTCTGGCAAAAATNCTTCAGCAGCTTGCAAAACAAAAAATTCTAAGTTCCTCAAAAGGGCCACATGGCGGATTTTCTCTTCTTAAGGATCCCCGAAAAATTACATTGCTCGATATTGTAAACTCAATTGACGGTAAGGATATTTTCACTAATTGTGTAATGCATAATGGTTCATGCAAAGGAGTNGAGGGAGATAAAAAGCGTTGTCCTCTTCATAAGGATTATGAAAAGACAAGATCAGAATTAATCAGATTATTCAGCAACAGTACAATTTATGACGTGGTTAAAAAGTCAAAAAATGCAGAATTAATTACTATCTGAGTATCTCTTTTACAGGAGGTTTAATCCAACGCCATAACAAAATTGAAACAAGAATACCGGCACAATTGAAAAGAGCATCCCAAAAACTTCCGGTTCTGGTTAAAGTAAGAGTTGATTGCAATATTTCCATAAGGATACCATAGAAAAGAGGAATCAGCCCGNTAAGGAATAAGTGACCTGAACTTTTTATAGTTTTTCTGTTTTCAAAGATAATTACCGACATTAAACTGAAATACATTCCAAAATGAACAATTTTATCGAAATTTGGAATATTAATTATTGAAACTTTATCAAAAGTATTCGAGCTGGCAAGGCTTAGATACATTATAACCAGAGCCACCAGAATTGAGAATATATTTTTCTTTACCATTTTTATTGTTTCATGCAAATTTAAAATTCATTGTTGAGATTACCCCTATAAATAGAAAAAATGCAAGTGCCACCAGGACGCAAAGACATCAAAATTCGCAAAAAGGTTTCGAGGGATGACATATCCTTTATGTAACTTTGNGCCCTTTAGCTCTGGTGNTAAAAAAAAAGTATTTAGAGTGGATGGGTAGTTAAATATTTAAAAAATGGCAGGAATATATATACATGTACCATTTTGCAAAAANCTCTGTTTTTACTGTGATTTCTATCACATAATTTCACAGGAAGATAATTCNGCATNTATTGATGCCCTGATTAAGGAAGCATCAATGAGGAAGGATTATCTTGGAAACGANACAATATCAACAATATATCTTGGAGGAGGTACTCCATCGGTTTTTTCAGTTAAAGAATTAGGGACCATACTCAACCATATATATAAATTGTTTAAAGTATCGAAGGATTGCGAAATAACCATCGAGTTAAATCCTGATGATATTCAGCCGACTTATTTAAGCGGTTTAAAGAATCATAATATTAACAGAATAAGTTTAGGAATTCAATCGTGGAGGGATTCGGATCTTAAAATGCTGAACAGACGCCACAACTCAACCCAGGCTGTTACGGCTCTAAAAGAGACATTTAATGCAGGATTTGAAAATGTGACAATAGATCTTATTTATGGACTTCCGGGAATGAGCCTTCAGGATTGGGCATCAAATCTTGATTTTTCCTTTTCATTCAACATTCAGCACTTGTCGGCCTATCACCTGACTTTTGAACCGGGAACAATCTTTGGGAAAATGCTGGAGAAAGGTGTAATCTCTGAAATTGATGAAGATGACAGTGCAGCACAGTTTAACATTCTTATTGAAAAAGCAGAATCTGCAGGTTTTATCCATTATGAAATTTCAAATTTCGGAAAACCGGGTTTTTTCTCAGTTCATAATTCAAA
>JGI24137J36423_1000254_pt1 | contig 13762 bp, 12 predicted proteins | sample BarGraNGADG00311_FD_36423 | JGI IMG/M metagenome (IMG submission 36423) | reverse complement strand
CCGCCGGTGCTCATGTTCGGCTTCCTATTTCCGCTCTTTATGTTCCTCTCGTTCTCCTTAGGCAGGAGCGCCGACCTTCATACACTTTTCCCTGGACTTGCAGCAATGTTTGTGTTCTTCGTAGCTTCGTCCGTTGGCCCTTTGATCACCCCATGGGAGAAGCGAGCAGGCACCTACGAAAGGCTACTATCCTTTCCTGTGACCGTGAACACTCTGATTCTCGGTGACGTTGTCGCAGGCATGCTCTACGGCATCATCATCAACGTCATCATCCTAGCCGTTGGAATGGCGGCGTTCGGTTACTCAGTGAGTTTCACAGGAGTTCTCATTATTGCTATAAGCCTGGTGCTCGGCGCATTCTGTTTCTCAGCTCTCGGCGTGCTCCTCGCGTCTCCGGCTAGTACAAACCCCCCTAACGTTATGCTGCTCTCAAACCTCGTCCGCTTTCCTCTGATCTTCATCAGCGGCATATTTGTGCCGATTGCGAGCCTCCAGGGGATTGCAAGGGTGGCTGCGTACTGTTCGCCAATTACATACCTCGTCAACGGTTTTGATCTTGGTTTGCTAGGGAGCACTGCGATCCCGCTCCTATTCAGTTGGACCGTCCTTATCGGCTTTAGCGTTGTCTTTGTGCTGCTAGCTCGAACATTTCTCCGGCGCAATCTGATGAAAGGCCTGTGATTGCTCCAAGTTGTTTCGTACCCCGGGATTATTGAGAATGCGCGAAATGAGTGAGTTCTTATTTGGCTGACAAACCGGATACCGGCGATAAGAAAAAGATCCTATTCCTGTGTACTCATAATGCCGCACGATCACAGAAAGCTGAAGGGTTTTTCAACGCTGGCTCTCATGGCCTCTAAAAAGCCAATCTCAAGCTGCCAGCTCGATGTCTCGCCAGAATTGAATATAAGTATCGTAGACATCGTCAGGGAGTGAAAGTTAGTAGTGCTTCCAATAGTTCCACAGCATGAAGCCGCTATTATAGTTCGCTAGATCTCCGTCGCAATTCGATCTCAGCGATTTTTTTATGAACGAGAACGCCAAGCGCCGCCATTTCCGGTAAGGAAAGCGAAGTCCCCTCCTAAACAACACAATAACGCATCAAGCGGGTCATTTGCCCACGCTTGCACTGAGTCATAATGCCCTTCTCCACGCTCTTTATACTTCTCAATGTGGGCGTCAGCATTGGCTATTACCTCTTGAAGTTGCTCGTTAGTTTTCGATTTTGCCCATCGTAAAAGCCGCTGTTTTTCATAGTCTGACGTGTTTTTGTTTTCTTGATCATCGGCGAGATATGCGTAAAACAAGCGCGAGATTATTTCATCATACGTTTCGCCCTTTTTTCCCACGTACTTTAGCTTCTCGCGTGTCTCTTTATTGACCCGAATGATGGTCATCGGCTCCTTGACCTTCGTAGCCGCATTCATAATTCTACATCCAGAGATTCGTTATTTTAAACGCGCTCGTATCAATTGTTAAGGCACAGCAAGTTTAATTCCCGAATCCGACCTGCAAAGCTGCTCTACCGGCTCCTGACGATCAACACCGGAACCTTAGCCCCCCGTACCAACTTGTCAGCGACGCTTCCGATAAGCAATCGATCTAAACCTTTTCGCCCGTGTGTTCCGATAACGACGAGATCAATATCTTGACTGTCCGCGTACATTTCGAGTTCTTCCGCCGGGTGTCCGTCAAGCACTATGGTTACGATATGATCTTCATTGACGCCGCCCGAAACTAGCTCATTTTTGCCTTTCACTACGATTTGTTTTCCCGCATCGAGATTTACGTCGTACATGTTTGAAGATTCGTCGATCCGGTATCCCGTAAATTTGGCACTGTCTAGCACGTAAGCGACGTGTACGGTCGCATCAGTGAGTTGCGTGAGATAGGCTGCGTGAGCATAGACGGGGATCATCAGATCCCCACCATCCGTTCCGATTAATATTTGTTTATATTTCATGGGGTTCACCTCCTCAGACCTCTGGTGTTGCTTCTTCGACGGGCCTTTGTAGCTCAATTTCCGTACCCTTTCTTTTGATTAAAAGCGTCACCAAGACGCCTACGAGCGAGACACCAAGCGCGGTCAGGAATATGTAGTTAAATGCGGTCGCATTGGGAATAAGAGGCCCCATAACCGGGCCTCGTGAGGTTTGAATGACGAGTGGCGTAACGTACTGCGCAAGGAATACCCCTGCAATGGTGGGTCCGATAACGCCGCCAATCGTCCTAAAGATTGAGTTCATAGCGGTAGCAATCCCCGTCTCAAATTGCGACACCGACTGTATGACGATATTAATCATCGACACCATTACGAGCCCCATCCCGACTGACATAAACATCAGCCCTAAGACGACTTGCACTTGCGTATAGTGGAACACGTAGATGAAGTAGAAACTTATTGAGAGCACGATACTGCCTATTACTACCGGCAGTTTCGCGCCACGTTTACTCACAATTCTCCCAGCAAGCGGGCCGACGGCGAGCATGACTATTGAACTCGGAACTTGGAGCAGTCCCGCTTCAAAGATGCTCGAGCCAAAGCCAATAGGTGCCGGCATTCGTGCAGGTAGGTGATAGACTGGAACATCATAAACATGCCCATACCAACGACGAAAGCTGCGATGTTCGTAACGAAGACGTTCCGTTTGCTGAGCACGGCAAGGTCTATCATCGGATCGTGCACACGCCGCTCGACAAGGACAAAGAGCGCTATAAAGACGAACGATATCGCCATGAGGCCTAACGTGTTGAGTGAGGTCCACCCCCAACGCTCTCCTTCAGTCATCGCAACGAGGAACGTGAGGATTGCAACCGAGAAGGTGGTGGCTCCGATGACGTCAACCCGAGACGGGTTACGAATCGGAGATTCCTGCAACTTGTAAAAAGCGAGTAGTGTTACGCCTATGGCTAGCGGAATGACAGTATGATAGGTCATCCTCCATCCGTAGTTCTCGCAAATCCATGCGCCGATGACCAGGCCTATTGCCGTTCCAACGCCGAACATCGCGCTGATGATACCCGTCGACATCGCGACTTTTTCAGGAGGGAACTCATCCCTAATAAGCCCCCAAGCAAGCGGAAAAATGCCNATACCTAAGCCCTGTAACGCTCTAAAAGCTAACAAGCTTTGGATATTCCAGGCAAATCCGTTCAAGATCACGCCACAGGTATAAAGGCTCATACAAACAACGAGGAGCTTCTTTTTTCCATACGTATCCCCGAGCTTACCAAAGATAGGCGTAGCCACCGCTCCTGCGACTAAGTAGATGGACAGTATCCACGACGCCCAGGTGGCAGTCGTGTTAAACTCCGCCTGTAAGGTTGGTAGGGCAGGAATAAGCATCGATTCGGTGAACATAATCATAATGGCTGTAAGACTCAAGAGCACCAGAATGAAGCTCAGTTCGTTTTGCTTAATCTGCACTGTATTTGTTTCGTTCATTGCATTTCTCTCATTGACCTGTCAAAGACACATACCGCCGATTGCGTCAGTACCCTGTGCTAGGCTTCAATGATGATTATTTATAACAGCTAATAATATAACAGTAAGTTACATAACAGTAATTTACATATCAGTTATTGTTATATATAAAGATGACTCATTTTGGATGATGATCGAACACAGGTTACCTTACCAACAGAGGATTACCGTGTATTCGTTATTCGTCCTGTATTATCTTCTCACTGGGGGCCCTATGAGCGGTTACGAGCTAGCACATCTCATCAAAAAACGTAGTCACGGGCGCTTTAGGGCGACCGCTGGCAACGCATATCCACGTCTTCATGAACTCAAAGAGGCGGGTGACGTGGAAGCAGGTGAGCCGACCGGAGGCCGCGAAAAGGTTGTTTATACAATCACTGAGCAAGGAAAACAGACCTTTCGAGGTGGTGCGCTCGAACAACGGCAACGAATCGAAAACTTGCTAAAGATGATCGATCACGTTGATGCCATCACTGCGCCCGCAATTAAAAAATAAGCTCCGTCAAGGGCAACCACCATAAAATATTGATTGTCCATGCTTAGATTCACCACCACCAGAACATGAAAAAAGTAGTTTATATGTTCTGGGTAATTAAGTCTCTGATCTCCTAGACGCCCATCTCAAGCATTTTATCAAGCGCTTTTTTAGCGTCTTTTCGAACGTCCTCAGGCACTGTGACACGGTGTTTCTGCTGTTCGAGAACGCGGATCACGTCCTCAAGGTGTGTGCGCTTCATGTTCGGGCAAATCGCGTTAGTGAGGGCAGAAAATTCCTTGCTTAATTCCTAGTCTATAGGTTATTCTAAAGCCAAATCCATATCAGTTTTTAGTATAGTTTGCATTCGGGATCTATACTCGTTATTCGTATTCCGGCATCTGTGCAGGTTTTTTTGATGTTTAATCCGATGAGCAGTGGCGTAATTTTTTCTATGATTTGGGCTCTTTCTAGTGGTCCGCAGTCTACTACTTTTACTCCCGGTATTTTCTCTATTAGTCTGGCGACGGTGATTTTGGATTCTAGGTCGTCACCGGATATGAGACAATCACAGTCTATGGGTTCTCTGAATTTCATTAACGCCCCGCTGCTGATGTTGTTAAACGCACAAATGACGGTAGTGTTAGGTAAGATCTTTTGCGCTCTTTCAGAAGCTGCTCCTTCTGGTAGGTATATACATCGGGTAGGTGAACCGCCAATAGCTGATTCAAGGGGCTCCGTAGTATCCATCAGTATTTTTCCTGCTGCTTCTTCCTTGACAGACAAGAGCGTTGCGCTTTGAGCAGTCAAGGGTACGGTTAAGATTAATATCTCGGCTTCTTTTGCAGCCTCAGGATTTGCTGCAGCTTTAAGGTTGGGTATTTCATTTTTTTCGAGAAGCCTTTTGATTTTATCCACAGCTTCCTGCGCTTTTCAACTGCCCGTGAGCCAATTATGACATCTTCACCGGCTTGACAAAACGTATGGCGATGCCTAGACCCTGGCCGTCGGTTCCACCAATAATTCCAATCTTCATTCTATTAAGACCTCTGCTTGTTCTTAACAATCTTCTCTTTAAGTCGACGTTTTCTCCACCAAATCGTGTGATCTGTTTTATTTGGTCTTTTTTTCACTATAATGCGTGGAGCATTAAAAAATAGAATTGACTTTATTGATACTACAAAGTTCTCTCAATTACTCCGCGTCGCTGCCGGTTAAGACTGGTCCCTTTTCAATCATCTTTTCCCTCAGCACTTTTCAGGTATTTTTTACACGGCTATAGTTATCGCAAGCTCGAAATTATTGCTCGCTGCAGTGAATGCTAGCGTGGCCGCCTTAGTATAATTGATCCACCCGCCAGCAGACGTAGAGAGTGAAGAAGATTATGCTTTTTTAGCAGAATAAATGCTTATTTCCAGTTCTTTCGCAATAATATCTTTAATGGCTGCGCGAAATGCTTTGAAATGTTCCGTTTGGGTATGGGTCTCCAATACGTCGCTGTTTTCCCATTGCTCAAACATCATTAGAACATCCTTATCTTCAGTGCTGGTAAATAACTCATAACTGATACACCCTAATTCTGAACGGGTGGATCCAATTACATCCTGAGATCTTGAAATTATTTTATCCCTATCACCCGGTTTGGCTGTTAAGGTAGCTTTTACTATGATCATATCCTATCCCCTTGCTTTACTTTATGAAATTGAATCATACGATTGATAACAATTTGCTCGATATTCTTATAATTTGATAATAATTTTAGACTTTTACTATTATTACATTGATTTTATGCAAATGCAATATTAAATAAAAAATAGTATGCAGTTTAATGTCAATCATAAAGAGAGATGAAATAATGAAAGCAGCACAAATAAAAAATTATGGTGACGTTAACGCTATCGAAATCAATGGAGATGCTGAAAAACCATCATTACAATCAAAACAGGCTCTGGTTGAAGTCTATGCCGCTAGTCTCAATAGAATCGACTCAGTAATCAGAAATGGATATGCTCAGGCTATGATGCCCCTATCTTTTCCTTCCACAGTGGGAGGAGATTTTTCTGGCGTAATTTCTGATTTGGGAGAAGGAGTAACTGAATTTGGAGTCGGTGACGAGGTATATGGTAATGCGGGAGCTTTTCTAGGTGGATCGGGATCAATTGCAGAATTAGTAGCTTCTGATAATGCAAAGATGTCCTTTAAACCAAAAACTCTTGATTTCACGCAATCCGCATCGCTTCCATTAGTGGGGGCAAGTGCAGTGCAGGGCATTGAAGAGGAGATAAAAGTCAAAGAAGGACAAAAGATACTGATTCAAGGAGGGGCAGGTGGAATCGGTTCAATTGCCATTCAAATTGCAAAAATGCATGGTGCCTATGTAGCAACAACCGTTGGAACTGACAGTGTGGATTTTGCACAAAACCTGGGAGCTGATGAAGTCATAGATTACAAAGTACAAGATGTAACTAATGTTTTACGTGACTACGATGCAGTGTTTGACACAGCTGGAGGAGATAGCACGAACGATCTCTTCAAAATAATCAAAAGAGGGGGGACACTTGTTTCCATGGCTGGAATGCTAGACCAAGACCTGGCAAATAAACAGGGAGTAACAGCTATCAGTCAAATGACCTTAGTGAGCACTGAACAACTCCAAAGGCTTGCGAGATACGTTGACAGTGGAAGAGTAAAAGTGCAGATTGAGAAGACTTTCCCGTTCTTACAAGTTAAAGAAGCATTTACTTATTTCGAAGCACAACATCCGAAAGGAAAAGTTGTGGTGGAAATAAAATAGCCACAACGTCTAACTTAGAAAATTAGAAATTGTTTGAAAATTCAACGCACCCGGATTGCGGCGGCAGGCGGCACCTGTCCGGTATCAGGTCCCCTATGCGAGCAGTGGCCGCAGAGATCACCGAATCCGCAGCGCCATAGTAGACGATCAGTTCATCATCCTCATCGAGGATGTCCTTCTCTCCGTCTCGTGGAACAGCTCCACACGTGTACACAACGCGCGGAACCCACGACTGCTTATCCTGACCCAGCTCCCATTCGTCTTCAGGCTCGAGGATAAAGTTGGGGGAACGATAGAGCAGTTTGGCAGGATTGTCCAAGTCCAACAGCATAACCCCCAGCCGATAGATATGTGCATAGTCGACTCCGTGGGTGATGATCAACCAGCCGAACTTGGTTTTGATCGGCTGAGAGCCGCCACCGACCTTGACCGCATCCCACATCATCCCGGAGGTGGCTCCCGCCAGGATCTTATGCATCTTTCTGGGCCAGGGACAGCTTAGGTGGGGGGAGAAGGTTACCCATATATGCGGATCCACGCGATGAAGCATGGCGAACTTCCCGTTGAACTGCTCGGGAAACAAGGTGGCATCTTTGTTGCTAATTCCAGGGAAAACCATGCCGTGTCTCTTCCAGGCTTTCCAGCGTCCATGCAGGAACGCATTTACTGGAATCGACGCTAAGGCGACTTGGGCCGTTATGCCATCGTAGGCAGTATAGGTCATGTAAATACGATCCCCTATCCGTGTCAGACGAGGATCCTCGCACCCTTGAGCGTCCACTTTTTCTTCCGACTCAAAGATGGGATGATCGAGCCGGTGTGTGAATCTGAATCCATCGTCGCTGATGGCGAGGCCTAGCCGCGAGACGTTGTCTTCGCCGAATGCGCGGTAAACCAGATAGAACTTGCCATCCAATTTGATAGCGCCCGCGTTGAGCACATATTTGGATTCCCAGGGATGGTTTTTGATCGGCTTGAGCACCGGATTATGCGCATACCGCTTCAGCATTCCGGCCGGAGGCTGCCCTTCGATGGGACCTGCTTTTGCTTTGGGCATAATTTCGCTGGCTTCCTTTTCCGTTCCCAGCACCAGTTGCGCCAAATCTTCCTGTGCNCTTCCCTGCCCCATCAACTCGGTAACCTTCTCCGCCACGTCTTCGATATCCCCTCCGACAGCCTTGAAGTATTCAAGGAGGAACTCCCGGGATGCCCAGTCCCTCTCAACGTGCGCTGAGAAGGGTGGGGGGGAAGCCCGGCCCCCTTTAAAGCTATAGCTCGCCCAAGACCACGCAGAGCACGTCACAAAGCCGCCATCGGGGAGCGACAATGCCAGATGATAGGAATCGGCTACCGATCTAAGATCATCCGCTAGCGCCAATCGATCCTTATTGCCCGGATTCTTCGTGGCGATGGCCTCAGCCATCTGGCGCAGGCGCGTGGCCACTGACTGGTGGATGGCGGCTTCGAATATACAGTGCGCCGAGAGAGGGTTTCTTCCCCAGTGTCCCTCAATCGACTCGATGACCTTCAGGCCAAAGTCCTTTCGTTCCGAAGCAAATTTCTGCCATACCTGACCGAACATTTCAGCCTCGACGATATTCTTGACTATGGTCGTCAGGTACCGTAGCCGGGGGAATTCACCACCCATCCCCTTATGAAGGCTGGTCACTAAAATGCTGGAGCCTAGTTTATCGAGGGCAGAAGAATCCTGCATCTCCACGAGCGACGGGAAATCATCGCCATTTACCACGAGCGACTTTATATCGCAGGGGCCAGCATGTTCAGAACGAATGGCCTCCCGAATGAAGCCCCAGAGTCCCTCGACGTAGTCCCGATCCTCTACCCAGCTTGCCAGGGCCAGAACGTCCCGGGGATCGTAATTTTGCAGGAGTTCATCCAGCGTCTCAAAACCGAGTTTGATCGGCAGAACCGTCGGCGGCATCTGCGCCAGTATCGCTGATATCATTTCGGGAACGAGGGAGAAGGCCTCCTGATGGGGGCAGTCGGCAAAAATGGCGTCGACCACCTTCTGAGTGCCTTCGATGGTCGAAAGATCGATATCGGGGAACAGGCGGTTCTCTACCGAGAGGAGGAATTTGCGGACCGCAAGAGACGTTTCCTGAGAGCCGGCATCGCGCCGGACTCCTAGCCGCCCATAGACGAAATGCTCGAATTCCTGGCGGTGTCTGTCAAACACCGAATCATAGACATCGTTTGCCGTGACGATCTCGCCGTCGGGGGCTACCAACTGTGACGGAACAACCAGAGGCACTCCGGGTATGAACTCCCGATAGGTCACCGGGGGCACCGGCGGTTTGAGCGCTTCGGCCTGCTCCTGCCATGCCGCCGTGAATGTCGGCCTCTGCACGAGGAACTCATTCACCAGTGCTTCAGTCCGCGACTCAGCTTCGATGGAAATGAGATGGTCGGCATTCAAAGGAACAGTCGACTCTAGTTCAGTCCTCAGCGCTTCGATTTCGATCAAGTTGCTACCAGTGAACCCGGCATACAAGGGAATGACTGAATCGCCCAGGTCATCCTGGGTAAAGTCTCGATTGAAGGCATAGGCCAAAAGCATAGTATACAGGATGGTTGTCCACAGGCCAGCCGAGAATGTGAACTCCTTCGCTTGGACGTCTGCCATCTTCTCCAGTTGCCGGTAGATCTCAGCTGGGAATATCTTATCGTACAGCCAATGGAATTCGTTGAAACCCTCCTGGTATTCGGCCATCAGCACATCGGCAGTCGTCTCTGAAGCCAAAGGCCGGTGTGATTTCCGAACGCAGACTGTCGGTAATCGTTTCAGAATAGGCGGCTCTTCAGTGATTTCAGTCGATTGCCACCAATTCTGGTCTTTGAGAATTTGATCGAACAACGATCGGGTCACTTGCCGGAACACCAGTCCCCGCTTCCCTCCCGATTCTTTATGGATCTTCACTCCGAGGTTGGCTTCGCCTATCCTGGCGTTGGTGACGATAGCGTTGGTGACCATCCAGGCGTCTATCCCATGTCCGCTGGTAGTTGCGTTCCAGTTGCGGCGTGCTTTATCCCGATAAACCCGAAGCAGTTGGTGGGCGATGCCCCGGAGGCCGCCCCTGAGAGAATAGACCGGGGAGTTGTACACTGAACTGAGCAGCGGATACGTCAGACTGGCGTGCGTGAGGACATCCGGGTAATGCAGATTGAACCGAGAGACCACCAGATCCATCTGACCACGCTTGATGGGGTCAAGCAAACACCGAATCCACTCTGGAGCCATCCCCAGCACTTCTTCTTTGCTTTTTCGGCTGGNCAGATCGGCCTCCAGCAGGACCAGATCGCCACCCAGTCGATCCGCGATCTCTATGATNGCGCGGATGCTCCAACCCTTCCCATCCAGTAGGTCATCATCGAATGTGAAGGCGATCTGCTCCACAAGGGATTCCTCCCTCAGACGAGTGGAGTTGATGGCCTCGAGCGCTTTCCCACCCGCCGGGGACCCAGCGGCCACGATAACCGATTTCGCATCGGGATAATATTGATCTAGTCCCTGGGCGGCCGTCCTCAACACGTGACCAATCGAGTCTGCCTCATTGTAGAAGGGAATCCCCACAACAATATCTGCTACGCCTATTTGCTGCGCCTGACCGAGAGGGTCGCTTATCGCCTGCCGAAAACGGTCCTGCTGTTGGTTGCGGCTCGCGATTCCATTTAGAGGGACTAGCACATCATTCTCCTTTGGGAATCCTGGTCAAGACCTGAAACCCCCATGGTCCGTAACGTAGAATTCCAAGCGGTCTGACGTCCTTCTATGTCTATTTAATATTTCTCTTTCTACTTCGACTGCTGTGTGGGAGATTATCACAAGCACAGGGTTATCAAGCGTGGTCGCGCGCTCACTTATGATCGTAACCCTGGTCTTGCATTTATAAGGTTCTGCTAGCTCTTCTCCATACCCTGACACGAACAGCGTTCCATTAGCTCCAGATATGCTCACCCGTAAAGTTGAAAAACAAAATTGAATATTAAGGTTTGGACACTCCCTGAGGCGAGGGGTCCAAGGGGATGAAATGTGTTTCTTCCCTAACTGCGGATAGGTTAAAACCTTTTTACGGATCGTTTTCTTTTAACTAAGTTGGCGGGGCGCCGCCTCGCCTGTCTGCACATAATCGAGGCCAGTTTTGCAGACGGTTATCTCTACTTTCGGCATCACCTTGCGACTAAAAGAGGGTTGAAGTGAATCTCTTTGAAGTGATCCGCAGCTTTTCCGTTCTTTCGATAGGATCCTCCGTAGTTTACACGCTTCTCTGAATCAAATTTTGATAAACACTCATATCTTATCAGAGACAATTCTTAGCCCGTATGTCCAACCTCACAGTCGCGGTCCTCGCCCCCCCAGACTATGCAAAGGATCTGGGGAAGAAGGGTACGACATCTGATATCACCTTCTATAACCTGAAAAGGGGCGAAGCAACTGTCACCTTCATTGAGCCAACACGGTACCCGGAAAAACTCTCCTCGCTCTTCTATGCGGTCTCCTTGTCAGACCGCGTTATCCTCGTGGTCGATGAGCTCAATTCAACGTTCGGTGAATGCGTGCTGATGCTCCAGTGCGCAGGAAAGTCCGACGGGTACCTTATCCTCAAGAATTACATATCCCCGGACCAGATCGCGCCGCTGATCAAGGACACGGTGCTCGAACGTTACGAAGTCCTCGAAGAGGATATGATAGGCCTCCGAGAGAAGATGATCGATATTTCGGTGAACCAGACCGCCCATCAGAAGGCCCACGAAACTGTGGGAAAAGGGGTTGTGCCGGTGGACGCCCATTTTCACGTCAAAGGTGTTGGTGTAGTGGTTCTCGGTTCCGTTGCACAGGGCAGCATCAAAAAGCATGAGACGGTTAAGGTTCTCCCGACCTCAAAGACTGCCCAGATCCGCTCCATCCAAAAACATGATGATGATGCCGAGTTTGCAGTCGCCGGCGACCGGGTTGGCCTTGCCCTTAAGAATATCGAGTCTAAGGACCTTGACCGCGGCTTTGTCCTTACGACCGATCCCGCAGTACAGTATGCCACAATCATCACGGGAAAGCCGAGCTGGTGAAGTACTGGCCGGCCCCGCTCAAAGAAGGCATGGTGCTCTATATCGGGCACTGGATGCAGTTCCTCTCAACCCGGCTTGAAAGGATAGTGGTTGAAGGAGACTGGCGGAAACCGGTCCTGACCTTTTCCATGGATAAGGCGCTGGTCTATTACCCCGGCGCCAGCGTCGTACTCCATTATCTCGAAGGCGGTAAGCTCCGGGTTGTCGGCTCAATGACAATTAAGTAACGTTTCTTTTACTTCCGTTTCCTGCTTTAATTTGCGATGATTACTTGGACTGTACGGTCGTCTTTTTTTAAACCTTGAGCTCTTATTGTGAGACTTGTTGCTTGTTAGGCCGACTGATAAGCTCGAAATAATTCGACGACTTCTGCATCAGCATCTGCATCAGCATCTGCAATCCAACTGCTTCAGCATCAATTGTCAGCCCAACGCCAACACCCACATCGGTCAAAATTGCCACAGCTATTCACGTGTGGGCAGGATACATGGGGATGCCCGCGTTATGGCTTGAAGACCCCCAGAATAATACGGTCGCACGAGGGTCGGAACAACAAGTCCGAAATTGGGTCGATGCCGCTGACGGGACGCATCCGTGTGGGGCGGCGAACTACTATATAGACAATCAAGCGGCTGGGGGAACTTGGGGCATCACGAAACCACAACCTGAATATTGGCAAGGTTGTCCGGGCGGTCTCGCAGGTGGTGCGGGAGGATTGTATCTCTACGCACGTGACACCAGCCAGTTAAGTCTGGGATGGCACACTGACGATTGACTACCTCGGCAACGACATCTACGCGCCTTCACAGTTCGTAGCGCAGTTCTTGGTGGTAGCATAAATACTGCATAAATAAACTGTCACTGTCAACTTGGGTAATTATTAACCACTCTGTGTAAACGAATATAAATGTAAATACATTGGCAACTCTATATGAGATGAGGAGGGGCGATTTGAGTTTAGATCACAGAAGCTGGATCCACTATATTTGGAGCTGAAGGGACCGTCAAAAGCTGATCTGATCATAGCGCTTTGTTATGTCTTATGGTTCGGTGAGCGTAACGCCGACCGGAGGCGCTTGCGATGGATCCAGTTTAGTCGCTTGTGGCGCCCCTACATGATAGCAAAAATCGCTTTATACGAAAGCAGCAAATAAATAGTAATCGATGCGGCAAAAAGCGTCTATTTCGGCAATTGCCCTTATACTAATTGTGCTGCTTACGTGTGGTTGTTTAGGGGGCGGGCAAACCAGTGATGAAACGACGTCACCTCTCGCACACTCCTTACTCGTGGTAAGATCGGTTGAGGCGATGATCGGTTACAACACGTCCCTTTCCTGCGTTTTGAACACGTCAAACGGGCTAGGTCTAAACGATCAAGTGGTCTATTGGTACCTTGATGGTAAACCTCTTGGGCAAAGCTCCACATATTTCGGTTTTGCCGTGCACAACCTTTCGGTCAACGACGTCTCGGGGTTGGCCACAGGAGAGCATCGCATTGTTGTAGAGTATAAGGGCAACGCTGATTATGCTGGGTCAAATGGGGCAGGTGTGCTGCTAATCATACCAAAACCTACACCAAAGCCGTCGACATCACCTAGCCCTTCACCGAGCCCATCACCTAGCCCTTCACCGAGCCCATCACCTAGCCCTTCACCGCGTTCATCACCGAGCCCTTCACCGAGCCCTTCACCGAGCCCTTCACCGAGCCCTTCACCGAGTCCTTCACCGAGTCTAACGCCGACTTCAACACCAAAGCCGTCGGTAAGTGCTTCACCGACAACGCGGTAATAGAAGCTTATTGGGACTATATCGTGACCTGCTACGACAAACGCCAAAATACGAGACTCTCGAAGGGTAAACTCGATATAAAAGACTTTAGGGTGAAAAGCGTTTTTAGTTCCTCTAAAAGATACTTACTTTCACG
>JGI24137J36423_1000248_pt1 | contig 13862 bp, 9 predicted proteins | sample BarGraNGADG00311_FD_36423 | JGI IMG/M metagenome (IMG submission 36423) | reverse complement strand
TCCAAGTACGGCGCCCCGATGAGGGCGACCGGCCCGCGCACCTGGCGTGCGATCCGCTCGAGCGAGGCTCGAGCCGCCTCGAGAAAGCCCGGGCGCAGGAGAAGGTCTTCGGGCGGATACCCGGTCACGGTCAGCTCGGGAAAGAGAATCAGGTCCGCCTTCTGCGAACCGGCATCGGCAAGCGCGGCGCGAATCTTCTTCTCGTTGCCACTGATGTCACCGACTACGGTGTCGATCTGAGCTAGCGCAAGGCGCACCGTTCCTCCAGGTTTGCGACTCTAGGTCTAAAACCGAGTGTACCACGCTTGCCGCCACCGCCCTTCGACTGCGGCGCCGCTAAAGAAAAGTGCCGCAGCATTTTTCGGCTACCCTCTCGATTCCTTGGTATCCGCCGCTGCGCCGACCGGGGACTCGTCTTTTCGCTGAAGCCTTTTAATGCCATGCGGAGAACGGCGACTTAGCGACCGAAGGGGATGGAATGCGATTCGTGAACGAGCTGAACCGTAAGTGGTGGACGCTTGGAGCCGTCGCTTTCGGGCTGTTCATGATCATGCTCGACAACACGATCGTCACCGTCGCCCTGCCGACGATCCGACGTGACCTCAAGATCGGCATCACCGAGCTGGAGTGGATCGTCACCGCCTACACACTCACCTTCGCCGCCTTCATTCTCATCGGCGGCAAGCTCGCCGACCTGCTCGGGCGCCGGCTCATGTTCAACGTCGGCCTTGCCGTCTTCACGATCTCGTCGTTTGCCTGCGGCAGCGCCGGCAGCATTCACATGCTGATCGGCGCGCGCGCCGTTCAGGGAGTGGGAGCGGCGATCATGATTCCCTCCACGCTGTCGATCGTGACGGCCGTCTTCCCGCCGCGCCAGCGCGGAACCGCGATCGGCGTCTGGGCCGGCACCGCCGGGATGGCGCTCGCCATCGGACCTCTGCTCGGGGGTGTGCTGACGCAGCAGCTCAGCTGGCACTGGATCTTCTTCGTGAACGTGCCCGTGGGCGTGCTGGCCATCGTCGTCTCGCGCATCGTCATTCCGGAATCACGCGACACCTCGCTCGAGCAAAGTCTCGACCTGCCCGGCTTGCTCAGCTCGGGCCTCTCGCTGTTCGCGCTGACCTACGCGCTGATCGAAGGGAACGACAAGGGTTGGAACTCACCGCTCATCGTCGGCCTGTTCGTGTTCGCAGCGGTCACGATGCTCGCATTCGTCGCGCTCGAAGCGCACCGCCGCCTGGCCGTATCGAGCGTGGTCGTTGCGGGGCTCGGTTTCTTCGCGCTGATCTGGGCATTCATCGAGGCGAATAGCACGAGTACGTTCGAGCTGCACTCGGGAAAGACTCTCCTCTTCAGTTTCAAGCTTGGCTGGAACTCACCGTTCGTAATCGGACTCTTCGCTTTTGCCGTTACCGCCTTGCTTGCCGTCACCGCCTACGAGCTGTTTCGCCTCGAGCGCGTGCGCAAGCTCGTCGGTTCGAGCGAGGGCGCCGCCCCACCGCGCCGCGAGCGTATCCCCATGCTCGAGCTNTCTCTGTTCAAGATCGGGAACTTCGTCGGCTCGTCGGTGGTNGCGTTGCTCGTCTCTCTGGCGATGTTCGGCGTCTTTTTCTTCATGTCGCTCTACATCCAGAACATCATCGGCTACTCGCCGACGCGGGCGGGCGCCAGCTTCCTGCCGATGACAGTTCTCGTCATCCTGGTGGCGCCCGTGGCCGGCCGCTTTTCCGACCGCATCGGCTCGCGCTGGTTGATAGCGGGCGGAATGGCGCTGGTGGCGATATCGCTCTATCTCTTCTCGCGAGTCGGCCTGCACACGACCTACCGCGAGCTCTTGCCGGCGATGATCATCGGTGGAGTCGGTATGCCGCTGGCGATGTCGCCGACGACCGCCGCGGCGATGGCCGCCGTCCCGGTGGACAAGGCGGGGGTGGGCTCGGGCGTCCTCAACAGCTTCCGTCAGGTCGGCGGCTCGCTCGGCATCGCGCTACTCGGTGCGATCATGGCTTCGCGAAGCTCGTCGTTTGCCAGCACGGCCGAGGCCGCCTACCACGNCAAGGTGCAGAAAGCCGCCNCGCTTGGAATCCATCTCCCCGCACCGACTGCTCAGCAGAAGCAGTTGGTCGCGCACGAGGCCTTCGTAAGCGGATTGCATAGCGCCCTGCTCGTCTCGGCCGCGATCGCGCTCGGCGCGGTGCCCATCGCCATAGCGCTCGTGCGCAAGCGGCACCATGAGCACGCCGAAGATCTGACGCCGGCGAGCGAGCTCGCCTAGCGCGCCGCCTAATCATCCTCATCGCGGAGCGTCGCGTTCCGGCCGTCGCCGGGTACCTGGCTTCTAGAAAGGAAAAAGCCCCGGCTGCGGCACCCGGGGCTCAATCCGTTTTGGGGAGACCCCCGGCTGCGGCTCCAGGGGGCGCTCCCAGAAGATTGGCCTTGGCGACGAACCGAGAGCTGTGGCTCTGCGGCCCAGCCACGACTTCGGAGCTATCGTCGCTGGCCTTTCTTCCCATCCGACCGCGTCTGGCGTCTGACTTAGTCGGCGTGAACTCACTATATGACCGCTCAGAAGCCGAGTCAAGTAGCTCAGTCAAGTGATTTATTTACCCCAAAAGCGGCACAAAGAGCCTGCAAACTGCGCTCCTGTCTGACGACCGCAGATACCCGCCTGCCCTCTGCTAGCGCGCGCGGCGGGATAATCTCCGCTGAGGTGACGAGCTAGTACCCGAACAGGTGATTGCAGCCAATTGGGAAGGCGACGAGTATCAGGGGGGTAGATATGCCGCAGGTCCACGCCGACACCCATGCCGTTTCGGCAACCGAGCGCCAACGACCGAAGATCGGGCTTGGCGAACGTGTCCGTCAACGGCGTGTCGCACTTGGATTGACGCAGACGGATCTCGCCGGCGCCCGTTTCTCCAAGGAGTACATCAGCCAGATCGAGCTCGGGAAAACCCGGCCGACGCCGGACACGGTCGATTACCTGGCCTCCCGGCTCAGCATCGATCCCGGCTACCTCGCCCACGGAGTGTCGACGGAAGACAACGCTCGCGTCGAGGCGATGCTTGCGAGGGCCGAGGCACACGCGCAGGCGCGCGAGTTCGAGAGCGCGCTCGAGGTTTTCGCCGACGCCAAGACAGCCGTCGCGGCATCGGGGTCGGCTGCTCTTTCCGCTCGGCGGCTGCTCGGCGAAGGCTGGGCGCTGATGGAGGAAGGCCAGATTCGCGAAGGGCTGGAAGTGCTGACCAAGGCCCGCGAACTGGTGGACGCAGAGCAACTCGGCGACGTCGTTCGCGCGGAGGCTCTGTTCAAGCTGGGTGTCGCGCGCACGAAGCTCGGCAGCACGCACGTTGCTATCTCACTCCTAACCGAAGCACACAAGCTGCTCGAGCAGCTTCCTCTGGCTGCTGACTCTACGCGCGCGCAGGTTCTCGGTTATCGCTCCGTCTGCTACCAGCGCGTGGGCGACATCGAAGCGGCGCGCGAAGACGCCGAGCGCGCGGTCGAGCTTTCCGAGCAACTCGGTGACCCGCGCGTCATCGGTTACTCCTACATGCAGGCCTCGCTCGTCGCCGAGCGCGAGGGACGCTTCGTTTTAGCTCGCACTTATGCCGAGAAGGCCCGTGCGAAGTACGAAGAGGCCGAAGATCAGTTCCAGCTTGGGAAAGTCCTGAACAACCTCGGCTTCTGCCATGCCCTGCTCGGCAAGAACGACGACGCTCTCGAGAGTTTCAAACGCGCGTACAAGATTTTCCTCGACGCCGGGGCCAACGAATGGAGCGGTGGCGCGATCTCGTCGATAGCCAGCCTCTATCTCGAGACCGGCGACCCGGCCAAGGCCGAGGAGCAGGCGCGATACGCGATCGAGNTGATCGGGGACGAAGCAGTCGATCCCGAGCAGGTCGGCGAGGCTCGTCTCGTGCTGGGCAAGGCGCTACTTGCCCAGAACCGNCTNGACGAGGCCGCGGANGCGTTGGACGAGGTCAAGGGCCTGTTCGAAAGCGTGCGCGCTACCAGCAACCTGTCGCGCACCTACGTAGCGCTGGGCGACCTAGCCCGCGCACGCGGAACCACGGATGAGGCGGCGCANNTGTACCGGCATGCCGCCGAGTTGATGCAAGACCTTCGATTCTGAGAGGAAGGAGGGAAGAATGGCCAAACTCCTGCTATTACTCGCGCTCAGCGCGGTGTTCGCTGCGGCGATCCTCGCAGGCCCCGGATCCGCAGCAAGGCAGAAGCCCGACAAAACGACCGTTACCACTGTGACTACGACCGACAGTTCAGCCGTAGTCGTCAAGGGTTCGGGCGGCGGGCGTATGCACTACTAGCAGCCGTGATGGCCTCGGGGCGTGAGGGCACTGGCGGCACGCCCCTTGTCGTCTCGGCTGCAGTAGATGCCACTCGGCCCTGCGCTGGTCCACTCGCCGTGCCGGCGTGCTCGTGACCGGCCGGGCCGTCTTTTCGGTCTCCGAGGTCCGAGCGGATCAGACTGCGCGAGTCTCCGTGCTTTTGTGCGCACCTCGACCGTCGGGTATCGCGACGGCCACCTAAACTGTCTAGATGACTGCGCTCAAGATCGTCTCGCTGCCGAAGTTAAAGCGACCGGTTCTCGTCATCGCCTTTCAGGGCTGGAACGACGGTGGCCAGGGCGCGACGCTTGCCGCGGGCTATTTGGCCCGTCTGTGGAACGCCGCGCGCTTCGCCGAGATCGACCCGGAGGAGTTCTTCGATTTTCAGGCCACGCGCCCGCAGGTCTCGCTCGTCGATGGTGAGACGCGCGAGCTCACGTGGCCCGAGAACGCCTTCTTCCATGCGCGGCCCGAAGGTCAGGACCACGATATCGTCCTGCTCATCGGAGTCGAGCCGAATCTGCGCTGGCGCTCTTTTACGGAGCTAGTCGTGGGGCTTGCGCGCGATCTCGGCGTGGAGCGAGTGATTACTCTGGGCTCCCTTCTCGCCGATGTCCCGCACACTCGCCCTGCGCCGGTCACCGCGAGCGGAGACGACGGCGACTCGATCGATCGGCTCGACGTAGATACCTCTCGTTACGAGGGACCGACGGGAATCGTGGGCGTAATTCAAGAAGCCTGCCGAAGGGCCGGAATGAAGACGGTCAGCTTCTGGGCGGCGGTTCCGCACTACGTATCGCTTACCCCCAGCCCCCGTGCGGCGCTCGCGCTTTGCGAACGCGTCGATCAGCTCCTGGGGACGGAGCTCGACCTGGAAGAGCTCGAGCAGGCGGTGGACAGCTACACCGAGAGCGTCAGCGAAGCAGTGGCGGGCGACGACGAGACAACGTCCTATATCGAGGCGCTCGAGCGTCAGAGCGACTCAGGCGAGCCGCCCGAGGAGTACGAGCCGGATATTCCTAGCGGCGAGTCTTTGGCCGCCGAGCTGGCCAAGTTCTTGCGCGATCGCGAGAACAACGACGACGACTCAGGCCCTGCGACCGGCTAACGCCGGGCTCGTAATCCTCAGCGGGCCCCGACGAGCCGCTTCGACAGCTAGGAGCTGCTTCCCGGAAGCGGGATCGCGCTCGGCTTTTCCTGCCCGCCGCCTGGCTCTTCCTTGGCGGTGGGGGTTTCCGGCTTGCTTTCGCCGGCGCCGGCTGCCGCGCCTTGCTGCGGCGGCGCTTCCGCGCCTGCCTTATTGGTTGATGCCGACTTAGTGTTGCCGGTCTTGCCCTGCTGAGACGCTGCAGTACGCCGCTTCCTCCGTCGCCTCCGTCGCGAAGACTGAAGCTTGGGCGCCGGTAGATTCTCGGCCAGCGCCGCCGCTATCTCGTCGCAACCGGCCAGTCGCTCGCGCGCCGCTTCGATCAGTTGAGTCGCCCGCGGCGTGTAGCCCTCGGCCGAGGCCAGCAGGGCCGCCCCGACGTGCAGTGGCTGCTCGCGAGCCACGTTGACCAGCCGGGCGACGTTCTCTTCGTGGCGACGCCCCCGGGAATTGGCCACAGCACCGAGCAGACGCTTGGCATCGGCGAACTCGGCGCTCGCCTTGCGGTCCTGAGCCTTGCGGCTTGCCCGCGCCAGACGCCAGAGCCAGCGCACGAGGATCTGCTCGGGGGCGACGGCCTTACCTTCAGCGAGAGCGCGCAGAAGCACGCGTATTCCTTGCAAGCGCTCCTTCTCCCAGGTGGGCGCCTGAGTGACGAGAGTGACCAGATCGTCGTAATCGGCTCGCTCCACGGGAGTGGAAACCCGATCGACGAGCGCCATCAGGCGGAGGCGGCGATTCGGATTCTCGGCGGCGCAGGTGAAGAGGAACTGCTCGAGTGCCACCTTGCTCGTGTTGCCTTCGATCAGTTTGCGCACGAACTCGGCCCGCTCCTCGAAACGGATACTGCGCCCGGCGATCATCGCCCAGAAGCGCTGCTCGTCTTCGTCGAGGTACTTCGGATCGATCCTCTGCCACTCNCGCGCGATTACGGCCAGGCGCCGCTTCACATCGGGNGTCACGGGCACCAACCAGGGCGCCGGAGCAAGGCGGCGGCGCGCCCGGCGCTGCATTCGCCGCCTGGGCGCCGGAGTCACGCGGGCTCCCTCGCGGTAGAAGTCGGCGCCGAGCAGGGAATGGAGCGAGATCACNTTTTCGCTGTGCGTTGACGATTTGGGCACGAAATCGATGACAACGCCTGCCTCTTTGCGCGGGTGTGTGCGCATGATGCGACCGATCCGCTGCTGGTAGACGCGCCGGGAGGCTGTCGGAGCCAGGTGCATGCAGATCGTGGCGCGGGGCGAGTTCCAGCCCTCGGCCAGAAGCTGAGCGTTGATCAGCACGTTGATCTCGCCGCGCTCGTAGGCGGCCAGCGTCTCGGCCAGCTTCACCGGCGGCGTTCGTCCGCTGACGGCCTCGGCCTTGAGGCCGGCGGCCCGAAACTCCTGGGCCAGGTTGTAGGCGTGATCGACTCCGGCGGCGTAGACGATGCCGGGCGTGTCGTCGAAGCGATCGCGGTAGAGGCTTGCGGCCGCCTGGTTCAGCGCCGTGTGGTCGAGAACCTGCGCCAGGGCNCGCTCGTCGAAATCGCCGCCGACGATCGGAACGGAGTGAATCGCGGCAACGGGCGGAACGCGCAGGCAACGAAGCGGCGCGATCAGCCCGCGGCGAGCAGCGTCCTGTAGGGGCAGATCGTCGACCGAGGCGGGGAAGACGTCCGAGACCTGCTTGGCGATGAGCTGCTCGGTGGCCGTCATGCCGATGAAGACCGGGTCGGGGAAGGCGCGNATAGCNGCGCTCGTTTTCTCGCCCAGCGCCGTGTGCGCCTCGTCGCAGATCACCAGNTGGTAGGCGGTCGGCTCGACCTCGGCNTGGTGGCGCGCGAACCAGGCATAGGTCTGAATCGTGATCGGGTTCGGCTTGCGNACGCGGTGCCCNCGCAGGATCACGTCCGAGAAACGCTTGGCATACCCGGTCTCGGTGAGATCGTGGCGGAACTGACTCACGAGCAGGCGCCGGTGAGTGAGGATGAGCACGCCGACGGTTCTCGCCGCCTCGACGAAGCCGGCCGCCGCGATCGTCTTGCCCGAGGCGGTTGGATGACGGAAACGAAAACGGCGGATCGCGCCCGGATCCTGCATAGGCGCCAGTTCCGGTAACTCTTCTTCCTCGCCGGGATGCGGCTCGCCAAAGCCGTTTTCTTCCTCTTCTTCCTCTTCCAGCTCCGCCTCGTCGGGGAGGTGGCCGTTGGCGAAGGCCGCCTCGACCTGGCGCTGGTTGGCGGCGATCAGCTCGGTNAGCATGCCGGCGAGCGCATCGACCTGGTGGCGCCGGAGCTCCAGCCCCGAGGCCAGGTGGGGCGGCTTCTCCGTCAGCACCCGCTCGAGCCCGAGCATGAGCGCGTAACGGACTTTCCACTCGGACGACGGCTCCGCGTTTCCCTTCTCGATCTCGGCGATCGCGTCGTCGAGGGCGCGCCTACGAGCCGAGCCCGAGGCCATCGTCTTCGCCGGATCCTCTCCCTCGCGCAAAAACGACTCGCCCGCCCACGCTTCGGCGCGCCGAGCCTTAGCGGCGATTTCCTCGCCGGCTTGGTCGAGCGTTGTCGGAAGTTGGTCTGTCGTCTCTGACATGGGAGGGCGGCATGCGTTGCCGCGCCGTGTCCACCAGGAATAGACGTGCCGACGCTCAGATAGCTACTGATGGAGAGCGCGGCTCAACGAAAGAATAGCTAAAGATCAGGCGTGGAGCGAGAAGTGGACGCTCGGAACGCGATTCGGTTAGTGCTGAGGGGGAACGGAGGCGGCAAATCGACTCGTTGCACACTACAACGACAGCGAGCGCCGCAGAGAGCGCTCCATTCGTTCGAGGTTACTCCCGCGTCGCCGGCGGATGCATGAAGACCGTGAGCACGATCGGCTCCAGCTCGGGGTCGTACTCCAACTGGGCCTGCTTGACGGCCTGATCGATCAGATCGGAGAGGCGATCGGGATCGATGCGCACGGCGTCGGTGAGGACGCGGAAGCGCCCGGTCTGCGAGTACTTGGCCAGGCCGCGCTGCACCTCCTCGAGCATCGACGAGTGCACATCGCTTATTACGGTGTTCGCCGACAGCAGCTCGGGCGCGACGGTGATGTGGCGGGCAACCGCCCGGTACGGTTTCTCGCGCCGGCCGCCGTTTTCCTCGGCCAGCTGGATCAGGCCGGCCTTCAGCAGCATGCGTACGTGGAAGTGCAGGTGACCGGGGTCGATCCCGATCCGGCCCGCCAGCTCCCGGTTCGTGAACGCCTGCCCGGCTTCCTCGCCCAACATCTCGAGCACCCGCAGGCGCAGAGGATGCCCGAGCGCCTTGAGTTGATCGGGCCTGGTAATCGTCAGGACGTCTAGCGTCCCGTGGTCTTCCGGTGAGGCCGGCATGCGGACTGCACTATATGACGTGATCTACGTCAGCGCGCGATCAACTGGCGGCCGATCGGGGCCCTATTGATCGTCGCCGCTGAGCTCGCGGGAGCGCTCCATGGCCGCCTGAATCGCATTCAGGAAGGCGGCTCGGATACCGGCGCGCTCGAGCTCGCGAATGGCCCTGATGGTGGTGCCGCCCGGCGATGTCACGTTCTCGCGCAGCTCGACCGGGTGTATGTGCTCGTCTCGTAGTAGCTTCGCCGTGCCGAACATCGTCTGAACGACGAGTTGCGTGGAGATCTCGCGCGAGAGGCCGAGCAGGATGCCGGCCTCGATCATCGCCTCGGCGAGAAGCGCGAAGTAGGCCGGGCCCGAGCCGGAGACCGCCGTGACGGCGTCCATCTCTTCCTCCTGCACGCGAACGACCGCTCCCAGGTGGGCGAGCACGTCCTCGGCCAGCGCCATATGCTCTTCGCCGGCGTGCGCTCCGGCGCAGATTCCTGCCATGCCTTCTTGCACCGTGGCCGGGGTGTTGGGCATCGCGCGAACGACCGGAACGTTCGCGGAAAGGTGCTTCTCGATAGTTGCAGTTCGTACGGCCGCCGCAACCGAGAGCACAGTCTGCTCGCTCGTAAGCCCGTCACCGATCTCATCCAAGAGCGCCGACAAATCCTGAGGCTTGACCGCGACAACGATCAGGCCGGCGTCCTTGACCGCTTCGCGATTCGACTCGCTCGTCTCGACGCCGCAACGTTCCTTGATCGCCTGCAAGCGCTCGCTGTGGATATCGGTGGCGATGATCTCGCCTGGCTTGCGCCAGCCCGACGCGCACAGGCCCTTGATCAGAGCCTCTCCGATCTTGCCCGTGCCGATAACAACGATGCGTCGCTTGTCTACGCTCACCGCGCGGAGTTTATACCTCGCTCGGCGCGCGAGGCAGCGGCTGCCTCCGGTGCAGGCGTAAGGCTCGAGCGCCTGTCTCGACATCCATGGCGCCGCGACCGAGCGGAACCAGCCCCTGGCGCGATCCCCGCAACAGGTAGACGGAGGCCAGGCCTTCCCACTCNCCGTAGCGCGCGAGCAGCTCGCCCGTCTCGGCCTCGCTTACCCAGCGGCCGGCGAGCACAGAGCAGAGCTTCACCAACCCCAGATCGGCGACGAGGCCATGGTCGTAGCGACCGAGGCCCTCTAGGAAGAGGACGCCGATCGACCAGGGCCCGACCGTCCGCTCACGAGCGAGCCGGGCGAAGACGGAGCTCGACGGCAACTCACGCAGCCGCTCCAGGTCGAGCGTGCGGCAGAGCCGGATGAGTGCCGCGGCGCGCTTCGGCGCCAGGCCGAGCCGACAGAGCTCGGCCGGCGAGAGCGCGGCCAGCCGCTCCTGCGTGGGTGGGGCGTAGAGACCGCTCACGGGATCGAGCGGCGAGCTTCTGCGGATGACGCGTGCTTCGATCGCTCGCGCCTCGCGGGCGGTGATCAGCTGTCCGCAGAGCGCACGCAGAAGAGCGTGGGCGACCGTGGCGAGCCTGATCGGTCTCAGTCCCCGAAGATTTCGCAGCGACGCGCCGAGAAGAGAATCGTCGCCGAAGCGCTGGAGAAAGGCGGCGTGGTCGTCGTCGAGCGCCAGCTCGAAGCGGAGCCGATCCAGGCCGCGCTCGCTGCTCGCGCTCAGGGTGACCGTGCCGTCGGGCCTCTGCCGCGCCCGAACGATCTCGGCGCCGCTTCCATCCTCTACCAGAGCGGTTAGCTCGCCGCCTCGAAAACGCCTGCANGCATCGCCCGCGCCCCGCGCCGAGAGGGCGAGCGAGTAAGGCCCGCGCGGAGAAACGTCAACGACCAAGCCGGCTTGCTGCCGCAGCTCTTCGATCTCCTCCTCGATGGGCGCGTGCACCTCTCTCACTTGGGGTGGAGTGTACGACGCGGTCTAGCGGTAGGCGCTCGCCTGTAGCTCGTAGAGCTCCGCGTAGAGACCTCCCAGCCGCATCAGCTCGGCGTGGCTGCCCGACTCCTTCACCTTCCCGTCGGCGACGACGAGGATCAGGTCGGCCATGCGCACGGTCGAAAAGCGGTGCGAGACGAACAGCGTGATCGCGCCGGTGGCGGCGCCTACGCGCTTGGCGTTCTCGGCATAGCGCTCGAAGAGCTCGTGCTCCGCCTGGGCGTCGAGCGCGCTCGTGGGCTCGTCGAGGACGAGCAGGAGCGGGTGCTCGCGCATCATCGCTCGTCCGAGCGCCAGCTTCTGCCACTGCCCGCCGGAGAGCTCCGTGCCCTCGGCGTAGCTCTTGCCGAGCTGGGTCGAGAGGCCTTGTTCGAGGCGACCGATCATGTCCTCCGCGTGGGCGCGCTCGAGCGCCCCTTCAACCGCGGGCTCGGAGTCGAGATTGGGCAGATCGCCGACGCCCACGGTCTGCTGAGCGATGAGCTCGAAACGGGCGAAGTCCTGGAAACCGCTGGCGATTCGCTCGCGCCACTCGGCGATGTCGAAACGGCGGATGTCGACACCGTCGAGCAGTATCCGGCCCTCTTGCGGCTCGTAGAAACGGCAGAGAAGCTTGACCAGCGTCGTCTTGCCGGCGCCGTTCTCGCCCACGATGGCGACCGTCGAGCCAACCGGGAACTCGAGGTTCGCGCCGCCGAGCACGACACTATCGGTACCCGGATAGCGGAAGGTGACGTTGTCGAACACGATGCCCTTCGTCGCCCGCGATGGCGTCGGCCGGTCGGGCTTGACGCGCTGATCGCCGGCCACCAGCTGCTTGAGCCAGTGGTAGCGGCCGATGATCTTCGCCATTCCTTGCAGGTTGTAGACGAGCCCAAGCCCGATCGACACCTGGGTATTCACCTGGGCCGCCAGCGTGATGGCAAGCACGACGTCGCCCGGCTGTCCTTGGTGCCTGATCACTCCCTGAACAACCAGCAGCACCGAGGCCACGTAACCAACCGAGAACACAAGCTGGCCGAGCGCACGGACGACCGTGTTCGAGCGATGGATTCGCCAGAGCCGCCTGGTGGCGTTATCCCACAACTCCCCGTGGCGGCGGCGAAGCTCGTTCTGGAGCCCGAACAGGCGCAGCTCCTTGGCCGGCCCGGCACTCGTCGCCTGGCGAAAGAGATGACGGCTGAGGCGGATCTCGCCGGCACTCGCGTCACGCGCGCGGTCGAGGCGGTTCTGGGCCCAGCGTCCCGTCAACAGCGGCGGCAACGAGAGCAGCGGCAAGAACAGGAGAAGCGGGTTCACGAACGCCAGCAGGATCCCGGTTTCGATCATTGCGACCGTGAGACCAAACGCGGTGAGCAGCGCCTCCAGCGACGCCTGGAGCTGGAACATCTCCTCGCGCAGGATGGTCAGCCGGTCGCTGTAGTCGGCCCGCTCCTGATGCTCGATCCCGGGAGAGCCGTTCGCCAGCAGGATCANNTCGGAGTCGATCTCGAGCATGTTGGTGTCGGCCAGCTCGAAGTAGGAGATGTGGGCGAAATGCCCGAGCGTCAGCCCGAAGATGACGAGCAGCGCGGTGACGGCGCCGGCCACGGCGGCGCGGATTCCGTCGCCCGCGAGCGCATAGTTGGTCAGCTGCTTGAGCGAGAGTCCCACGAGCGGCGCTGCCGCGTAGGCGGCCAGCATCAGGCTGACCGCGAGCACGGTCTTGGGCTTGTTGTTGCGCCAGGCCAGCCCGAGTAGCGTGCGTGCGCCGAGAATCACCTCTCTCACAGCTCTTCGTCCTCCTCGTCTTCGCCTTCCTCTTCGCCGCGGGCGAAGCGCTCGGCCTGNAGCTGGAAGAGCTTCGCGTAGCGACCATCCGCGGACAGCAGCTCCTCGTGCGTTCCCTTCTCGACAACGCGGCCGCCCTGAAGCACGACGATGCCGTCGGCGTGGCGCACGCTCGAGAAGCGGTGCGAGATGAGGATCGTCGTGACGCCGCGCGTCAGCTCGACGAACTTGTCGAAGAAATCGGCCTCGGCGCGCACGTCCAGCGCGGCCGTCGGCTCATCGAGCACGAGGATAGAGGCGCCGCCCTCGAGCGCGAACAGCGCGCGGGCGATCGCGATTCGCTGCCACTGGCCGCCGGAGAGGTCGGCCCCGCCTTCGTACTGGCGCGAGAGCGGGGTATCGAAGCCCTTCGGGAGCCGCTCGATCGCCTCGAGGATGCCGGCGCTACGCGCGGCCTTACGAATCGCCTCGCGGTCACCGAGGTGAGGGACCGAGCCGAAGCCGATGTTGTCGGCCGCCGACAGCTCGTAGCAGTTGAAGTCCTGGAAGATGATTCCGATCTGGCGGTGCCAGTCGTCGACGGGAAAGTGGCGAATGTCGACTCCGTCGGTTCGAATGCAGCCGGAGCCCGGCTCGTAGAGGCGCCCGAGCAGCTTGACCAGTGTCGTCTTACCGGCGCCGTTCAAGCCGACGATGGCGGTGGACTTGCCGGCTGGGATCGAGAGCTCGAAATCGCTCAGGACCTGGCGCTCGCTGCCCGGATAGCCGAAAGAGACGTGGTCGAAGTTGAGCTCTCGCTTGGGTAAGCCCTTCGGATCGCGCACCGGCTCGAGCTGCACGGTGCTGCCCTCGTACTTCTCGACGCCGCGCTCGAAGTCGAGCATTCCGGCGTGGGACATCATCCCGAACTGGGTCTGGGTGTCGGACTCGGGGTAGTGGCTGCCGAGGTTGATGGCAGCGATCGCCGCCTGAAAGGTGAGGGCGAGGTCTCTGAGAGTGACCGTCCCGCTCGCGGCGCTGTTTCCAACGGCGGCGAGCGCGGCGGCCGAGACGAGGAGTGCGAACGCGGTGATCAGGAGGAAGGGCTTGAGGTAGATGCGCCGCCGCTCCTTCCAGACCGGCCCCATGAACTCGAGGAACGACTCGCGGTAGCGCTCGCGCACCCAGGGGGCCAGACCAAAGACGCGCAGCTCCTTCGCGGCCAGCGGATCGAGACCAATGCGGCGGAAGTAGTAGTTGCGGCGGCGAATGCTGACGTTGGCTCGGAAAACGGCCGAGTACTTGCGCAGGCCGCCGCGCTGGCCGCAGCGGAAGA
>JGI24137J36423_1000244_pt1 | contig 13901 bp, 13 predicted proteins | sample BarGraNGADG00311_FD_36423 | JGI IMG/M metagenome (IMG submission 36423) | reverse complement strand
CAGGCAGGTCCACATGTTCGGCATGAAGTTCCCGATCGACGTCCTGTTCCTCGACAGGGAAAGCCGCGCGGTGAGGTGCGTCCGCGAGCTGGCCCCGGGTCGCCTGTCTCCCTGGGTGCGACGGGCGCGGACCGCCATTGAGCTTCCCGCGGGGACGCTGGAGGCAACCGATACGCATGAAGGGGACGTCATCGAGATCGAGCTTCCCTCATAGGGCTATTTCGATTGCACGCCGGGAGTCATTCCTACTTGTCAGGAGTCATCTTAAATTATCTTATTTAGGGGAAACTCCCGACGGGGGCAGGGTGAGCCTTTTGCGAGCGATTCGCAGCGTCTCGGGGGGCATAGAGAGTCTGCTGATTTCAAAGACGCGAGGACCAGCGAGCAAAAGGCTTACCCTTCCCCGTCCCCATTAACGCTTACCAGACCAGGTTCTCCGGGTCCTCGGGGTTATCGTTGGTGACGATCTTCGAGATCTCGCCGCTGTGCAGGTGCACCACCTTGTTGGCGATCTGCGAGATGGCGGAGTTGTGCGTGACCATCAGGAAGTTGCACTTCTCCTGCTGGGCGATGTCCCGCATCAGGCGGAGTATCATTATCCCGGTGTCGTAGTCGAGCTCGCCGGTGGGCTCGTCGCAGAGCACCACGGGCGGCCGCTTGGCCAGGGCGCGCGCGATCGCGACACGCTGCTGCTCACCGCCGGAGAGCTGGCTGGGGAAATGGTTGGCCCGGTCGCCCAGCCCCACCTGCTCCAGGACGTCCATGGCAGAGCCACGCTTCTCCTTGGGCACCAGGTCCAGCGCGAACTCCACGTTCTCTCTGGCGGTGAGGGTCGGTATCAGATTAAAGAACTGGAAGATGAAGCCGACCGTCTCGCGCCTGAACTTGGTCAGCTCCTTCTCGTTAAAGGTCGAGATGTCGTGGCCGCCGACGATGATCGTCCCGCTGGTCGCCGAGTCGATCCCGCCGATGCAGTTGAGCATCGTGGTCTTGCCGGAGCCGCTGGGCCCCAGCGCGACCAGGAACTCGCCCTTGACCACGGTCAGGTCCACCTCTTTGAGGGCTTTGACCTCGACCTCGCCCATCTGATAAGTCTTGGAGACTTTTTCCANCAGAACCGTCACGTCNTCGTTCAAGGAACATCCCTTTCGGAAGGATCACGCGGAATCTCGCAAGTCCTCAGTGCCTATGCTAGTTTTTCACGCCCTCGGCGGTCAAGCGATAACGGCGGAACGCCGATAATGGACAGAGGCTATCGAGCATCCGCGACAGAGGGTTACAATGGCCCTGGCAGAGCGTGTCCCCCAGAGTTTCAAGGCCCCCCATGGTCCGACCCGCTCCCACGGAGAACCCGATGGATAACAANGAAGGCATGCCGCTGCGGGCGGCAGTCATAGACGACGACCGCGACATGGTCAAGGTCATCCGCGTGATGCTGAAGGTCAAGGGCATCCAGACGGTCGAGGCCTTCAGCGGTCTCAGCGGCTATGCGATGGTCAAGCGGGAGCAGCCCGACATCGTGCTCCTCGACATCATGATGCCGGACATCGACGGCTTCGAGGTGCTCCGTAAGCTCCGTCTCGACAAAGAGACAGAGCGAATTCCGATAATATTCGTCTCGGCCCGGGCCGGCCGCGAGCACGTCGAGCGCGGGCTTTCGCTCGGCGCCCAGGGATACATAACGAAACCCTTCAAGCCCGATGACCTCATCGCGAAGATCGTCGACGTGCTGGACCTGGCGGGAGATTCGGCCTGAGGCGTACCTCGAGGCGACCCGTTGGTGTAAATTGTAGCCATGGATCAGACCGACGACGAACGACGAGAGCAGAAACTTTCCAGCGTAAGAATCGTCCGCCACCACGACGGCGATTCGTTCCCGGCCGATGACGTCGTGGCTCGCGAGGAGCCACTGGAGATAAAGCTCAACGGCGTCACCCTGGTATACCTCATGAGGCTCCCCGGCGACGACAAGTTGCTTGCCGCGGGATTCTGCCTCAGCGAGGGACTCATCTCGGACCGCGGACAGATCGAGCTGATGCAGCACTGCCTGGAGGGCGATTTCGCCGGCATGGGCGAAGGCGCGGCCGCCGGTGGTGAGGCCCCGGCGGGCCCGGGCAACCTGGTCGAGATAAAGGCGTCGCTCGCGAAAGGCGCGGACAGGTTCAAAGAGGCCCGCATCGTGCGCACCGGTTGCGGCGGCGCGGACCTGCAGCGCGAGGTCGACCTCGAGGGGATAGAGGTCGTCGCGGACACAGTCTTCAGTCCGGAAGTGATCCTGCGGGCGCCGGACGCGCTGCTTGCGGGACAGGAGATATTCCAGCTGAGTGGCGGCACGCACGGCGCGGGGATCTTCGATGAGGCGGGCAACATGCTGGTGGTCATGGAGGACGTGGGCAGGCACAACGCCGTGGACAAGGTCCTGGGCCACCTGCTGATGTCCGGGGAGAGCCGTGGCGACAAAGGCATGATCCTGTCCGGCCGTCTTTCCTACGAGATGGTGCTCAAGGCCGCGCGCGCGGGGTTACCGCTGGTGTGCTCCGTCTCGGCCCCCACCGCCCTCGGCGTGCTGGTGGGGGACAGGGCCGGCGTCACGCTGGTCGGCTTCCTGCGCGGGACCGGCTTCAACGTTTACACGCATCCGCGCCGCATCGGGAGCGGATGATGGCGACAGGGATAATCCTGGCGGGCGGGGCCAGCCGGAGGATGCCCGGTGACAAGGCGTTCATGGAGGTCGGCGGCCGCAGGGTGATCGGCATCCAGCTCGAGGTCATCGAGGGCCTGTTCGAGGAGGTGCTCATCGTCGCCAACGCCGGGCGCCTGGAGCGGCTGGGCGAGTTCGAGTCGGCGGCTGCGGGAGTCCGCGTGGTCGAGGAGCCCATCGCGGGGAAGGGACCTCTGGGCGGTATCCTCAGCGGCCTGATGCTGTCGGAGGCCGACGAGAACTTCGTGCTGGCCTGCGACATGCCGTTCATCAAGCGCGATGCGGTCGCCTTCGTGCTCGCGGGGCTGCGCGACTACGACGCGTGCCTGCCCGCGACGCCCAAAGGGCTGGAGCCTCTGCACGCCGCATACCGCAAGAGCTGCCTGCCCGCCATCGAATCGCGCCTTGCGGCGGGCAACCTGAGGGTCACGGGCTTCCTCGAGCAAGTGCGGGTCAAATACGTGCCCTGGGAGCGGCTGCTCCAGTTCGACTCGACCGGAAGGCTTCTGACGAACATAAACGAACCCGATGACATGCGGCGGGTATCCACGGATGAGAGGGGAGGGCGCTCTTGAAGATCGTCAAGGTGAGTGGGACGGAGGGCAGGCGCGCTCTGGCGGAATCCGTCCAGTCAAAGATCGACGACTCGGTGCTGCTCGCGCTGGAGAGGGGCGACGAGAACGAAGCGCCCGCCACGGGCCCGCAGATCGAGCAGTGGCTGGCCGACTGCGGGCTGGCCGAGGAGGCGGAGGTGTTCGTCCTCGAGACCAACGAGCCCTTAGTGGGACTGTCGACGTCCTTCGCGATCTTCTTCACCGACGCGCCGCTCGACGCGCTCGAGCCGGGTGTGGGTGAGGCCGCGCCCGGGGCGGACCTGGTGCTGGTCGATCTCGGGGAGGCGTTCGAAGCCGCGGACGAGCTGCGGCTGGAGGCCTCCATGAAGGAGCGGACCGGCGCCCGCAAGGTTCTGATCTACAGCGACGAGGCCGGCCGTGAGCGGGCTTTTTCCAAGGCCGCCGACCTGACGGCGGCGGAAGTTGGAGGTGTGCGGATGACCGAGGATGTACCCCAGGAAGTGACCGAGGCCGTTCAGCGGGAGGCGGCCGAGGGAAAACTGACCTGCGAGAGGGCGCACGAGCTTGCCGCCGAACTGGGAGTCCCGCTCGAGGTCGTCGGACGCGCGCTGGACCTCGCGCATATCAAGATCACGCGCTGCCAGCTCGGCTGCTTCTAAAACGCAAGAAAGGGATTTGACCCCTATTTTGCGGTATTTTGCGATTCGTCGCGTTGTGCGGTACCCCTAATTGATATAATCACATCGCCACTCGACCTGGAGGAGCCGCAATTGAGCAGTAAGTACGGCGGGTACATGGGTAAATTCCTGGACATCGACCTCTCCACAGGCGATGTGCGCGAGTACGAGGTCTCCGACCGGCTCCGGGAGGAATATCTGGGCAGCAAAGGCCTGGCGGCCCGGATTCTATACGATACCGTCCCCAGGGGAGCCGACCCACTGGGGCCCGAGAACGTCCTGATCGTGAACACCGGCCCGCTGGTCGGCTCGGGTGCGCCGTGCACCAGCAGGTTCAACGTCTCGACCAAATCGCCCTTGACGGGCGGAGTGCTCTCCAGCAACTGCGGCGGGAACTTCGGGATGTTCCTCAAGAGGGCCGGGCTGGACGGCATCCTTCTTAGGGGCAAGGCCTCGTCGCCCACCTGGATTCGCATCGAGGACGGCCAGGTCGAGCTCGAGGACGCCTCTGAGCTCTGGGGGCTGGACACCGAGCAGACCCAGGAGAAGCTCCCCAAGGACACCGGCAAGATGGTGATCGGCCCGGGGGGCGAGCACGCGGTGCGCTACGCCTGCATAATCTCGCAGGAGCGTGCCGCCGGCCGCGGCGGCGCGGGGGCGGTCATGGGCTCGAAGAACGTCAAGGCCATAACCGCGAAGGGCAAGGCCAAGGTCCCCGTCGCAAACCCCGAGAAATTCCAGGCCGACGTAAAGAAGTGGATACACATACTGAAGTCGCACCCGGCGACCGGGGAGATGATGCCGGCATTCGGCACCGCGGCTTTCGTCAACCGCTGCAACGAGACCAACACGCTCCCGACCCACAACTTCAAGCGCGGCTCGTTCGAGCAGGCCGACGCGATCAGCGGCGAGACGCTGGCGGATACGCTGCTCACCAGCAACTTCGGGTGTACCTCCTGCGTGATCAAGTGCGGCAGGCGCGTGACCGTCGACGGCAAGGACGTCAAGGGTCCGGAGTTCGAGACGCTGGGGCTGCTGGGTCCCAACATAGAGAACGCGGACCTCGCCAAGATATGCGAGTGGAATTACAAGGCCGACCTGATGGGCATAGACACCATCAGCCTGGGCAACACCCTGGGCTTCGCCATGGAGCTTACCGAGAAGGGCCTGATGGACTCGCCGCTCCAGTTCGGCAGGACCGAGGGGATCAGCCAGCTCATCGAGGACATCGCCTACCGCCGCGGGCTGGGCGACGACCTTGCCGAGGGTGTACGGGTCATGTCCGAGAAGTACGGCGGCAAGGATTTCGCCATGCACGCCAAGGGGATGGAGTTTGCCAGCTACGAGCCGCGCGGCGCCGTCGGCCACGGGCTGGGTTACGCGATCTCCAACCGGGGCGGTTGCCACATCGCGGGCGGTTACATGATCTACCTGGAGGCCAACGGCCCTCTCACGATGGACCCGCTCACCACGCACGCCAAGCCGCAGCTCACGGCCCTCATGCAGATCCTGCTGGACGCGCTCTCGGACGCCGGCTCGTGCCAGTTCACCGCATTCACCGCGGTCCCCAAGCAGGCGCTGGCGCTACAGCCCTCCGGGCTCCTCTACAGGATCCTTGCCAAGTCGCTGGAGGCTTTCGGCCCGGCGATATCCGTGATGCTGAGGTACCCGCAGGCGCTCGCGATCGTCCCGCCCATGGATCTCCTTCAGCACCCCAAGGCGATCAGCGACCTGACCGGCATGAAGCTGACCTTCGGCAAATACATCATGGTGGGGCAGAGGACATACCTCATCGAGCGGATGTTCAACCTCAGGGAAGGGATCACCGGAGCCCAGGACACTCTCCCCCGGCGCTCGCTCGAGGAGCTTCAGACGTCCGACCCGCGCTCCAGGGTCCCGCTGGCGAAGATGCTGCCCGCCTACTACCGCGTGAGAGGCCTGGACCGCTGCGGGGAGCCGACGCGCGAGACGCTCGACAGGCTGGGGGGTGCGTGCCTGACCGATGAGGCGTTGCCTGACTACAACCCTCAGGCGGGGGACGGAGCAGCCGGACGGGGTGGAGCGCTATGCCCACCGTTAAGTTCTTCGCAACACTGAGGCAGGTCGCGGGCGCTCGCGAGATCCAGCTCGAGGCCGACAACGTCAGGGACCTGCTCGACCGTCTCTCCACCTCCTACGAGGGCAGGATGGACAGGTACCTGAAGATAAGCACGGTCCTTGTGAACGGCAAGAACGTCGTGCACATGAAGGGCAAGAAGACGAAGCTGAAGCCGGACGACGAAGTATCGATCTTTCCGCCGCTCGGCGGCGGGTAACGGACGGGAGTGGTGGCTGTGCCCGAGCTTTACCAGGAACTGGGCCTGACGCAGGAGGAGTACCAGCGCATCAAGGGGGTGCTGGGGCGCGAGCCGAACAAGGTCGAGCTCGGCATGTACTCCGTGATGTGGTCCGAGCACTGCAGCTACAAGAGCTCCAAGCCTCAGCTGAAGAAGTTGCCCACGGAGGGCGACAGGATACTGCTGGGCCCCGGTGAGAACGCCGGCGTGGTGGACATCGGCGGCGGCTACGCGGTCTGCTTCAAGCTCGAGTCGCACAACCACCCCAGCGCGGTGGAGCCGTTCCAGGGCGCCGCCACCGGCGTGGGCGGCATCGTGCGCGACATATTCACCATGGGGGCGCGGCCCATCGCCAACCTCGACCCGCTGCGGTTCGGCTCGCTGTCCAATCCCCGGACCCGCTACCTTCTCGACGGCGTGGTCGCCGGCATCGCCTCCTACGGCAACTGCCTGGGGATCCCCACGGTCGCGGGGGACCTCTACTTCGAGGACGCCTACGAGGAGAACCCGCTCATCAACGTGATGTGCCTGGGGATCATGCCCAAGGAGCGACTCATACTCGGCCGCGCGTCGGTGCCCGGAAGCTACGGCATCCTGATGGGGTCGAGCACCGGCCGCGACGGCATCGGCGGGGTGAGCGTGCTCGCCTCCCAGGAGTTCGACGAGACCAGCGCGGAGAAGCGCCCCAGCGTCCAGGTGGGCGATCCTTTCACCGAGAAGCTCGAGATCGAGGCGTGCCTGGAGATGCTGGACAAGGGCCTGCTGCTGGGCCTGCAGGACCTGGGCGGCGCCGGCCTCACCTGCGCGACCTGCGAGACCGCCGAGAGAGGCGGCTGCGGCATGGACGTCGACGTGTCCAAGGTGCCTCTGCGCGAGCCGGGCATGGACCCCGTCGAGATCATGATGTCGGAATCCCAGGAGAGGATGTTCGCGCTGTGCTCCCCCGAGAATCTCCAGGAGGTGCTCGGCATCTGCGACAAGTGGGGCCTCGACGCGATCCCGATCGCCCGCGTGACGGAAGGCGACGAGCTACGGCTGACGTGGGGCGACGAGGTCATCGCCACGATGCCGGCGAGCTCTCTGGCGCAGGGTCCCGAGTACGACAGGAAGGCAGAGCGCCCCGGCTACCTCGACGAGCTGAACGCCTTCGACACTTCGAGCCTGCCGGTCGACGACGATCTCGGCGACGTCCTGATGCGGCTGCTGGGCTCCGCCAATATCTGCTCCAGGCGCTGGGTGTACGAGCAGTACGACCACATGGTCAGGGTCAACACGGTCGAGCTTCCCGGCGGTGACGCCGCGGTGCTGCGGGTCAAGGAGACCGGCGCCGGGCTTGCCCTGTGCTGCGACTGCAACGGCCGCTACACCTACCTCGACCCGTACGTGGGTACGCAGGTGGCCCTGGCCGAGAGCGCGCGCAACGTGGCCTGCACGGGCGCGACCCCCATCGCCATCACCAATTGCCTCAACTTCGGAAACCCCGAGAAGCCGGGCATATTCTGGCAGTTCGTCCAGTCCGTGGATGGGCTGGCCGAGGGCTGCCGGCAGCTCAACACGCCGGTGGTCGGCGGCAACGTGAGCTTCTATAACGAATCTTTCGGGGAGGCCATCTTCCCGACCCCGGTGATCGGCATGCTGGGCCTGTTGGAAGACGTGGACGACCGCATGGTCTCGGCCTTCCTCTCGGAAGGCGACAAGGTGCTGCTGCTCGGCGACACCGCGGACGAGCTCGGCGGCAGCGAGTACCTCAAGGTCATCCACGACAAGATAGCCGGGGTATCACCGGCCATCGACTGGCCGGCGGAGAAGGCGCTCATAGAGTGCCTGACCGGCGCGGCCTCGGCACACCTGCTCATCTCGGCCCACGACCTCTCGGAGGGCGGCCTGGCGGTGGCGCTCGCCGAGTCCTGCCTGCAGGGCGGCATCGGGGCTGAGGTCGAGATCCCCGGTGAGCTCGCCCCGGTCACCGCGCTGTTCAGCGAGACCCAGGCGAGGGCGCTGGTCAGCGTCGCGCCGGATAAGTTGGACGCGTTCACCGCGATGGCCCGCCAGAAGGGCGTGCCGGTCCACGCGCTCGGTACCGTCGGCGGGGATTCGCTCTCCGTGGAGGGCGCCTTCGTGCTGCCGCTCGAGGAGATGCGCGACATCTACGACAATGCCCTCGAGAAGATGATTGCAGGTGCTCACCACTGATTACAGAAAGACTCCACGAGCCCACTTGTCTTTGGTCAATACTTCCACCCCGGGAAAGAGGGATAATAACATCGTGAGAGATTTACACGACAATCCGGCCCGGAGCGGCGATTCCCCTGAGGAAGCCTGTGGCGTATTCGGGGTCTGGGCGCCCGGCGAAGAGGTGGCTCGCGTCACCTACTTCGGCCTCTACGCGCTGCAGCACCGCGGCCAGGAGAGCGCGGGCATCGCCGTCACCAGCGGCGACGGCATCCTGGTGGTGAAGGACATGGGGCTGGTCTCGCAGGTCTTCGACGAGAACAGCTTCCAGAGCCTGACCGGACAGGCGGCCATCGGCCACGTGCGCTACTCCACCACGGGTTCAACCTACTGGGAGAACGCGCAGCCGATGTACGACATCACCAGCCGCGGCCCGCACGCTTTCGCGCACAACGGCAACCTGGTCAACACCGAGGAGCTGCGCGAGTCGCTCCTCGAAGAGGGCGCGACCTTTACTTCCACCACCGACACCGAGGTCATGAGCAGCCTGCTCGGTTGTTCGACGGCCGCGACCACGCCCGAGGCGGTCGCCGAGGTGTTCCCGCGCCTGAAGGGCGCGTACTCCGCGGTCATCCTTACCGAGGAGGGGCTCTTCGGCCTGCGCGACCCCCACGGGATAAGGCCGCTATGCCTGGGCGAGCGCGACGGCGCCATCTTCATCGCGAGCGAGACGGCCGCGCTGGACGTGGTCGGCGCACGGTTTATAAGGGAGATCGAGCCGGGCGAGATAGTCCAGGTGAACGAGAACGGGATCAAGTCCCGCCGCTTCGCGGAGGCGGCGCGGCCTTCGCTGTGCATATTCGAGTTCATCTACTTCGCGCGCCCGGACTCTTCGCTCTACGACAGGGTCCTGTACGGGGCGCGCAAGGAGATGGGGATGCACCTGGCCGAGGAATCGCCCGTCGAGGCCGACATGGTCATCGGAGTGCCGGACTCGGGCGTCCCCGCCGCCATCGGCTTCGCCGAGCAGTCGGGGATCCCGTTCGGCGAAGGGCTCATCAAGAACCGCTACATCGGCCGCACCTTCATCCAGCCGACGCAGTCGATCAGGCAGCTCGGCGTGCGCCTGAAGCTCAATCCCCTGTCACAGATCATATCGGGGAAGCGCCTGGTGGTCGTCGACGACTCTATCGTGAGGGGCACCACCAGCCGCAAGATAATCGAGTTACTCAAAGAGGCCGGCGCGGCCGAGGTCCACATGCGAGTGAGCTCCCCGCCGATCAGCTGCCCGTGCTTCTACGGGATAGACACCGCGGTGCGCAACGAGCTCATCGCGTCACGCTTCTCGGTCGCCGAGATTGGCGAGTTCCTCGGCGCCGATTCCCTGCACTACCTCAGCATGGCGCACCTGCTGGAGTCCTGCGGGCAGGACAAAGAGAAGTTCTGCACCGCGTGCTTCGACGGCGAGTACCCGATGGATGTGCCCGAGGATTTCATGATGTCCAAGTTCCGGTTGGAGGAGAAGACGCGAGCCTAAGGAGGTGGTGGGTTGCCGGACGACGACAAGCCCCAGGGCGTTGACTACAGGTGGGCGGGGGTCGACACCAAGGCCGCCGACGAGGCCGTCCGCCTGATCAAGGAGAAGGTCGGCGCCACGCTCCGGCCTGAGGTGCTGGCGGGCATAGGGGGCTTCAGCTCACTTTTCGAGCTCGACCTTTCACGCTTCGAGAATCCAGTCCTCGCCTGCGGCACCGACGGCGTGGGCACCAAGATAAAGCTCGCCCAGATGCTCGATAAACACGATACCGTGGGGGTCGACCTGGTCGCTATGTGCGCCGACGACGTCGTCACCTGCGGAGCCGAGCCGCTCTTCTTCCAGGACTACATCGCCACGGGGAAGGTCGTGCCGGCGCGGATCGCCGAGATAGTGAGGGGTGTGGCGGACGGCTGCGTAAAGGCCGGCTGCTCTCTCACCGGAGGCGAGATAGCCGAGCACCCCGGCGTGATGGAGGAGGACGACTACGACCTGGCGGGCTTCTGCGTCGGCGTGGTCGAGAAGGACAAGATCATCGACGGTTCGCGGGTGATGCCCGAGGACAGGATNATNGGGCTGGGTTCCTCCGGCCTGCACTCCAACGGNTACTCGCTGGCCCGCAAGCTCCTCTTCGACTCGGGGGACTTCAACCTGGACGACCATACCAAGGAGATAGCGAACCCGCTGGGGGTCGAGCTTCTGACCCCCTCGATGATCTACGCGCCGGCGATCCTCAAAGTGATAGAAGCCTGTGACGTCAGGGCGATAGCCCACGTCACCGGCGGCGGCATCACCGAGAACCTGCCACGCGTGCTGCCGGGCAACATGCACGCCGAGATGATCTACGGGTCCTGGCCGGTCAAGAACATCTTCTCGTTCATACAGAAGGTCGGAGGCATCGACCTGTTCGAGATGCTGAAGACGTTCAACATGGGGCTCGGCATGCTGCTGGTGGTGCCGCCCAGCGAGGTGCGCAAGGCGCTGCAGGTGCTCGACATGAGCCTCTACCGGGCGTTCGAGGTGGGAGAGATAGGGCCCGGCGGCGGTCCCGTAAAGTACAACTAGCGCGGTTGGCGGAGCTGGCCGCCCCGGCGCTTGACGTTCAAACGGAGATGGCATGGCGATAGGCGAATCGAGGATCCGGCTGGGCATTCTGGCATCCGGTTCAGGCACCAACCTGGAGGCGATAGCCCAGGCGATAAACGACGGAGACGTCCCCGCCGAGATCGCCATCGTCATAAGNGACAACCCCGGGGCTTTCGCCTGTGAGAGGGCGAAGCGAAGGGGCATACTCTACGAGGTCGTCGATCTCGCCGACTTTCCCGACCGTCCCTCCTTCGACAGCGAGGTGCTCGCGGCGCTGGCCAGCGCGCGGGTGGACCTGGTGGTGCTGGCCGGCTACATGAAGCTGGTGGGCAAAGAGATCATCGACGCCTTTCCCGACAGGATCATGAACATACACCCGGCGCTGCTGCCGTGCTTCCCGGGCGAGCACGGGGTGCCCGATGCGCTGGACTACGGCGTCAAGGTCTCGGGCGTGACGGTGCACTTTGTGGACGAGGGCCTGGACACCGGCCCGATAGTGGCGCAGGAAGCGGTGCCGGTGGAGGAGGGCGATGACGTCGAGTCTCTCCACAACCGGATACACATGGCGGAGTACCGGCTCTACCCCAGGGCCATCAGGCTTTTCGCCGAGGGGCGGCTGGTGGTGGACGGGCGCAGAGTGAGGGTGCTGCCGGGAGACGATTAGAGACAGCGATTCGAGCAGCCGCAAATGCGGGCTGGACGAAAGGAGCGAAGATGGCCAAGGTGAGCCGGGCTCTGCTGAGCGTCTCGGACAAGAGGGATCTTGTCTGGCTGGCGAAAGAGCTCACAGCGATGGATGTCGAGGTGATCTCGACCGGCGGGACCTACAAGCTGCTGCGCGAGGAGAACATCAAGGCCACGCCGGTGGCCGAAGTGACCGGATTCCCCGAGATGCTGGACGGCAGGGTGAAGACGCTCCACCCCAAGATCCACGGAGGGATACTGGCCGACCGCAGCAAGCCAGACCACCTCAGGCAGGCCGAGTTCCAGAAGATCGGGCTGATCGACCTGGTGGTGGTCAACCTCTACCCGTTCGCCCAGACCATCGCCAAGCCTGACGTGACCCGCGAGGACGCCATCGAGAACATCGACATAGGCGGGCCCACCATGGTGCGCGCCGCGGCCAAGAACCACGCGCACGTCGCTATCGTCGTCAACCCCGACCGCTACAAGGGCATCATCGAGGAGATGAAGAGCACCTCGGGAGAGATAAGCGAGGCGACGCGCCGCGACCTGGCGCGCGAGGCCTTCACCCACACGCGGAGTACGACGCGATGATAAGCGCCTACCTGACGGCGAACGAGGGCCTGGGCGACGCTTTCCTGCCCTCGCTGGTGCTTGCGTTCGAGAAGGTCTCCGACCTGCGCTACGGCGAGAACCCCCACCAGTCCGCCGCGCTTTACTCCGAGCAGGGCGCCAAGGGAGCTTCACTGGCCTCGGCGCCGCAGCTCCACGGCTCGGCGCTCTCGTTCAACAACATCCTCGACGGCGAGGCTGCCTGGAACTGCGCGCTCGAGTTCGACGAGCCCGTCTGCGTGATCATGAAGCACAACAATCCCTGCGGCGTGGCGGCCGACGACTCGCTCGAGGTCGCCTACACCAAGGCGCGGGACTGCGACCCGGTCTCGGCTTTCGGCGGCGTGATAGCCTTCAACAGGCCGCTTGACGAGGCCACCGCGCGCGCGATGAAGGGCAACTTCATCGAGCTGCTGCTGGCGCCTTCTTTCGAGGAGGCGGCTCTCGCGGTCCTCAAGGAGCGCAAGGACGTCCGGGTGATGGAGATGGGCGATCCCGAAGCGCCGCAGGCCGGCGGCAAGGACTTCAGGCGCATCCACGGCGGCTTGCTGGCGCAGGACTACGACACCGACCCCTACGACCGCTCCGCCTGGAACGTGGCGACCGCCAAGGAGCCCACCGACGCACAGTGGGACGACCTGCTGTTCGCCTGGAAGGTGTGCAAGCACGTCAAGTCCAACGCGATCGTGCTGGTCAAGGACAAGGCCACGGTCGGCGTGGGNGCGGGGCAGATGAGCAGGGTCGACTCGGCGATGATCGCGGTCGAGAAAGCCGCCGGAAGGGCAGCGGGTTGCTCGGTGGCCTCCGACGCTTTCTTCCCGTTCCCGGACGCCGTGGAGAAGGTGGCGGGCGCGGGCGCCGCGGCGGTCATCCAGCCCGGCGGGTCCAAGAAGGACGACGAGGCCCTCGCTGCCTGCGAGCGGCACGGGATGGCGATGGTAACGACCGGACGCAGGCACTTCAGGCACTGAGGCACAGAGGAGCGAAGAAATGCACATCGTCATTCTGGGATGCGGCAGGGCCGGCTCGAGGCTCGCACAGCACCTTTCCGGCCAGGGCCACTCCGTGGCGGTCATCGACAAGAACCCCAACGCGTTTCACCTCCTGGGAGCGGACTTCAAGGGCAAGACCATCACAGGCGTGGGGTTTGACAGCAACGTGCTGCTCGAGGCCGGCATCGAGAACGCCGACGCTTTCATCGCGGTCAGCAGTGGGGACAACTCCAACCTGGTGGCCTCCAAGGTGGCCAAGGACGTCTTCAATGTTCCGCAGGTCATCGCACGCATATATGACCCGCGGAGGGCGGAGATATACAAGCGGATGGGCATACCGACCGTGGCACCGGTGACCTGGGGGGTGAACAGGATCCTGGATATTCTGTTCGTCGAGGGCAAGCCCGCGACCGACAAACATGGGGTGCTGGAATCTGAGTTGCTGGAGCTGGACGTCCATATCCCGGCGAAGTTGGCCGGAAGAAAAGTCGGCGAGTTCGAGATCAGCGGCGAAGTGAAAGTCGTTGCGATC
>JGI24137J36423_1000242_pt1 | contig 13955 bp, 10 predicted proteins | sample BarGraNGADG00311_FD_36423 | JGI IMG/M metagenome (IMG submission 36423) | reverse complement strand
ATCAGGATGCGATCAGACACTGTCCTCTCCGATCGCTCGGGCCTCCGGCGACTGACCCGCCTCTCCAAGCAGCGGGATCGTGAAGATCATGCNGGTGCCCTTTCCCTCGGTGCTCTCCGCCCAGATGCGGCCGCCGTGCGCTTCTANTATGGACTTGGTGACGAAGAGGCCGAGGCCGGCGCCCCTGATCCCTCCGCCCTCGGATTTGCCGCCCCGGTGGTACTTCTCGAAGATGAACGGGAGCTGCTCCTGAGGTATGCCTATCCCGTGGTCAGTGACTGAGACCATGGCTTTCTCCTTGAGCCGGCGCACCGAGATCTCGATGTCGCCGCCCTCGGGCGAGTACTTCAACGCGTTGCCGATGATGTTCAGCATCACCTGCTCCAGCTTGGCCTGCTCGGCGAGCACGGGNTCCATGACCACGGGGATGTCCAGGAGCAGCCGCCGACCNGCGGCCTGCTGCTCGATCCGCCCCTCCACCTTGCGTATCAGCTCGGGGAGGTCGACGAAGGTCGGCTTGAGGTCCAGCCTTCCGGCCTCTATCCGCGAGAGGTCCAGGATGTCGTTGATGAGCCGGGTCATCCGCTCGGTCTCGCGGGCGATGACCGCCACAAAACTCGTGCGGGTCTCGTCNTCGAACTGNACGTCCTGCCTCTGCAGCGTGTCGACGTATGCCTTGATCGACGTCAGGGGGGTGCGCAGCTCGTGCGATACCATCGAGACGAAATCGCTCTTTGCCTGTTCCACCTCGTGAAGGCCGGTGACGTCGTGCAGCACCGCGACGGTGCCGCCCACCGTCGAGGCGAGCTCCTCGATGGGGGCGCAGGATACCTCGATGCGCCTGCCGGATGCGAGCGCCACCATCTCGTTGATGATGGGCTCGTCCTGCTCCATGGCGCGCCTCACCAGCCTGACGACCGCCGGCTCCGGGATGGCGTCCTCGAGCGTGGAGCCGAGCCACCACCAGGGGCGGGCGATGGAGAGCATGTTGAAGACGCTGGAGTTGGCTATCATNAGCTCGCCCGCTTCGTTCATGGCGAGCACNCCGACGGCCACGTTCTCCAGGACGGCCTCGAGCTTCGATTTCTCCAGGGCGAGCTCGCGCGCGAGCCGCATCACGTCGGTGATGTCCTCGAGCACCAGGACGGCGCCTATGACCTTGCTCCACTGGCTCATGATCGGCGAGACCCGCGTGTTCATGACCCTGCCGGCGCCTTCCCCCGCCACGATGTTGAGGTCGAGACTGAAGGAGACCGGCTGTGCGCCCGGGCTATCGAGGATGCGGTTGGTGACGTCGCGGCAAAGCGGCTTCCACTCGGCGACCTTGCCTTTTAGAAGGTCCTCGAGCGGCTCGCCGCCGCCGGGCCGCAGGTCCAGCACATCGCGGAAGGTGTGGTTCGTCAGCACTATCCTGCTGTCGCGGTCGACCACCACCAGGCCGTCCACCATGCTCTCCAGCACGGCCTGCCCCCTGGAGAGGAGCTGCTGGTAGAGCTCGGCGCGCTCGATCGCTTCCGCCGAGAGGCTCGCCACCGAGATGAGAAGGTCGAGGTCGTCGGCCGAAAAGCGCTTTCGAGTGCTGGATGCGCAGGATATTACACCCACCGTGCGCCCGNCTATCTTTATCGGCGCGGCAATGGCCGAGGCGACCTTCTTCTTCGCCTTGGGGAAGGTCGCGAAGCGCGGGTNCTTGCTGATGTCCCTCGCGATGAAGGGCTCTCCGGTCTTGCCGACCCAGCCGATGAACCCCTCGCCCATCTTGATCTCGATCTGCTTCTGCTCTACCTCCTCGGTCTCGCCGCCTGAGGCCTTCACCACCAGTGTGTTCGTGCCCGGGTCGACCAGCCGAACCGAGCTGATATCGGTGCGGAAGATGGTGTCGACGTCGCCCAGCAGCCTGTGCAGCACCTGCTTGAGGTCGAGAGACTCACCGAGCGAGCGGCCGACCCGGTAGAGCGTCGAGAACGTCTCCCTGTCGCGCAGCTTGCGCCTGTACGTCGACATGGCGACGTTGATCGCGAGCGGGAACACCACCAGCAGGGCGATCTTCACGAAGGCCTGCGAGGCGGGGCCGAACGGGTTGCCCAGCAGCACCCCGGCGAGCAGGAATGCGAGCACGGCGTAAGCTGTGATCGAGGCTGTGAAGAGCGTGTCCGCGGTGACCGCGGGCACCACCAGCGTGACGAGCAGGAACGCGTAAAGCGGGCTTGCCGCGCCTCCCGAGTAGGCGGCCGCGAGGGCGATGACCGTGATGCTCACTACCAGCTGCCCCGCAAGCGCGTAGGAGAGATTTCTCTCCTCGAGGCGCTTTAGCGGCATCAGGTAGCTGGTGGCGTTCAACAGCGCGCCGACGGCCAGCACGATCCCGTAAGGAATCGTCCTGACGAAAGAGGTCCCGAACAGGAGGGCGGCCGCCGCGACCGCGAGAAAGACCCATTGAAGGTCTCTGGCGGCCTGGAAGTTTCGGGTATCGGTGTTCACGGAGTCGCGCGCCTTTTGTGCCATTGATGGTGCGAGATTAACAGAAAATTAACGCGCGAGTAAAGGCGGATTAACGAGGCCGGGCGATACTGCAGGAAGACAGACGATGACTCCAAACAGGAGGTCCGACGATGTCGACTGATGACGACAGGACGATGCTGACGTCGGAGAGCNCCCGGGANCCGGCCGCGGNCCCGCGGGCAGACTGGCCGGCGCAGCCTCCGACCACACTCCCGCCCNGCCGCAAAGCTGGACAACGCTCCTCGGCCAACCTGCAGTGGGCGCTGCTCGCTATCGGNGCCGCAGTCCTGATCGTGCTNGTAGCCGTTGCAGGCTTNGGCCTCGGNTTCTTCCTCGGCAGGAACCGGCCCGCCCAACGCGTCGCGACCAACGCGCCGGCGCAGGCGGACCAGGGTTCGACCGGTCAGCTGCCGGGCGCGCAGGGGCAGGCCGGCCAGCGGCTGCAGCAGTACCTGCAGAACAACGGTGCCAGCCTCCTGCGCGGGGCCGTATCCGCGGTCGACTCGGGCAGCCTGACCGTCGACACGCCCCAGGGCAAACAGACCGTCGCGCTGACTCAAAGCACCACGTTCCTCGGGCCGGGCGCGGCAAGCGCGGGAGGCGCGGGCGGGGTTGGGAGCCTGCATGCGGGCGCAAGCGTCTGGGTGGTCACGCAGAAGGGCGCCGACGGCAAGCCGCAGGCGTTGGCCGTCAGGGTCGGACAGGCGAACGCGGGGCAGCCGCTTCAGCAACGGTAGGCACTGAGGGCGGTCGGGGGGACACCCGCCGACTACTTGATGCCCTCTTTCTCGTCCTCTTCCGAGTAGGCTTCCGTCACGTAGTAGATCGCCCGGTCGAAGTAGAGGACGACCCGGTTGTTGAGCTCGAGCGCCTGGTAGAGCTCGAGGTTGGTCTTCAGGAAGCCTTCCTGGACTATGTAGAGCCAGACGTGGCGCTTCAGCAGCATCAGAGCCATGACGACTTCCTCGACACCGTACCCCGCCTCGCGCCTGTTCTGTCCGACGCGCTTATAGAAGGACGCCAGGCGCTCGCGCGGCAGCCTCCTGCCCAGGAAGTAACCCATCCTGCTGCAGACGTTCTCGGCCCTCTCGTGCAGCTCCTCCGGCGACTCTTTCGCGTAGGAGCGGGTGTACGGGAGGGTGGTCACGTCATCGACCCACCTGTCGGCGATGGTGGACGAGTTCTTTTCTATTATCTTGACGAGCTTGCTTGCGAATTCCATCGTGGTCCCTTCAACCTTGCGGACAGTGGTACACATTTTATTGGAATAGCAATTCGGTGGCAAACTCCAAGGGCGGCGGCGCTCAGGCTACCTTACCTTCTCCGCGTCCNCGGTCTCGCTCCTGCTCCGGCTGACCTTGTCGAGGATGGATTCGCCCGAGATGTTCCGCGCCGGGAAGTATGTGCCGCCCATGGCCTCCGCTATCCTCCTGGCGGCGGTGGGCCTCGAGGCCAGCGGCGCACCGTCGTGCCGCGGCGCGCTGTCGAGCACGATGGCCTTTATGCCACGGTCCCTGATCTGCGCCGCCACGTCCAGCGCCTCGCGCATGGGGTCGGACGAGCCCATGGTCACGTTCCCGCCCCCGTCCGATATCAGCACCAGCACGGGCGCCGGCGCGGGGTTCCGGGAGAGCTCGCGGTCCAGGACCTGCCGGGCCAGGGCGAGTCCGTGTGAGAGCGGGGTCGTTCCCCCGGGAGCGAGCTCGGCCAGCAGGCGTCCCGCCAGCGCCGGGCTGGACGTCGGGNTCATGACGAGCTGGGCGGCGTTGTCCTTGAAGACCACCAGTCCCACGCGGTCGCGTTTCTGATAGGCCTCCACCAGCAGAGAGAGGATTGCTTCCCTGGACGCGTCGAGCCTCTTCTTGGCGCCCATCGATGCGCTCGCGTCGACGACGAACAGGATTGTCGCGCCGACCTTTCTCTTGCGCAACTTCACCTTGATGTCTTCGGGAAGGACCTCGGTGCCCCCATCCTCGGATGCGCCCCTCGCCGCTGAAGCCCTGATGGTCGCGTCGATGGCGATGTCCGATTTCGTCAGCTGCCGGGGGCCGGAGGGTGAAGCGCTCCGGTAGTATCGCCCGCGGGTGTCGCCGGTCGCCTGCGGGCTTCCTCTCTTTCCGGGCGTGGCGGCCTGTCTGGGCGGCTCGCCCAGCGTGATCTCCTCGAAGCCCGCCCGTGCCGCTTCCTGTGCCGCCGGTTCGCGCGCGCCGCCGGCTGCGACGGGATCCCCTCCAGCCTGGCGGCCGGCGAGCGGCTCCGCCAGCCCGGGCAGCGCGTCCGGCTCTATCTCGGTCAGGCCTGTCATCAGGGCCGGTATATCGAGCTGCTTTCCATCGTCGGTCCCCAGCGGTCCTTTTCGCACCCGGTGGTTGAGGGCCAGGTTGGCGACACGCGCCAGGTCGCTGATGTCCATGGAGTCGCGTTCCTCGAGCGCGGCGAGCGCGCGCGCTGAGTGCAGCATGGCGATGTCCGCACGGTGGCCGTCGGCGCCGGCGCGTTCGACTATGAGGGCGACCGCTTCGAGCAGGTCATCGGCGATCTCCACCGACGGGTAGCGGTCGCGTGCCGTCACGATCTTCGCGCGGAGCGCCTCCTGATCCGCGTGGAACCGGGACTCGAGCTCCAGCGGGTTGCGGCTGAACTGCAGGTTGCGCCTCAGTATCTCGGCCCGGTCGGCGGAGGTCACCTCGCGGTCCACCTCGGCGCAGAGCCCGAACCGGTCCTCGAGCTGTGGGCGCAGGTCGCCCTCCTCGGGGTTCATGGTGCCCACCAGGATGAAGCGGGCGCCGTGCCGGAAAGATATCCCTTCGCGCTCGACCACGTTCACTCCCATCGCGGCGGAGTCGAGCAGGATGTCGACTATGTGGTCCTCGAGCAGGTTGACCTCGTCGACGTAGAGTATGGAGCGGTTCGCCCGCGCCAGGATGCCGGGCTCGAAAGCCTTTTCCCCGCGGCGCAGCGCCTTCTCGATGTCGAGCGTCCCGACCACCATCTCCTCGGTAGCGTTCAGCGGCAGGGTGACGATCCTCATCCTGGACCGGCCGGCGGAGAGCGAGCCCTCCAGCGCCAGGTTTCCCGCGCAGTAACCGCACAGCGATTCGATGTCCCTGGGGTCGCAGCAGAACGGGCAGTCGTTCACGACGTCTATCTCCGGCAGGAGGTGCGCAAGCGCGCGGGCAAGCGTCGATTTGGCCGTTCCTCGCCTGCCGCGTATGAGGACCCCCCCGACCTGGTGGCTCACCGCGTTCAGCAGCAGGGCGAGCTTGACCTGCTCCTGGCCCACTACGGCCGTGAAGGGAAAAACGCTTTCCTCTCTGTTCAAGGACCACCTCTGTCTGGGAACGGACCGCACATCTAGTTGCGGGAATCCGGCGGTATCTCAATATATAGATTCACCCAACCTTTCGCGCTGTCCTTCCAACGCGCCTGTTGAGGCGGAAAACGGGCGGCCGGATGGGGCAGGAGGAGCGCGAGACAGGCCGGTCGAAGTATCTCATTGGAGGTCGCCCGGGGGCTCCGGCGGATGCCGTACGGTTTGCCTGGGTGGACGGCCCGTGGTAGAATCTCACTCGATTTTGCCCAGTCAGCCGAGCAAGGATTTGCATGGCGGCCGGGACGTGAATATAATACACGGGTTCCGGCAAAGGGCGGAACGGCAGCGCTGTCTAGGTTGGGAGGTTTGATAGCATCTTAGCGAAAAGGCCAAGAACAGGGTTTATCCTCTTGTCGGCTCTGATCGTTATTCTTTCNCTGATGATGACTCCGTTTGTTGCTGCGCAGTCACTCGATCAGCAGAAGGCTGACGCGCAGAAACAAGTGGATCAGCTTCAGAACAAGCTCGAGAGTTCCGTTGAGCGCTACAACTACGCGTGCGTGAAGCTCGAGCAGACCGGGGGCCTGATCTCAGACAACAAGACCCAGCTGACCGGGGCGGAGCAGAAGCTCGCCTCCGACAGGACTCGCCTCAACAACCGTGTCCGCGCGATGTACGTGACGCGCCAGTACAGGTTCGTGGACGTCGTGGTCAGCGCCGGCAACTTCGACGAGTTCCTGGTTGGGCTCGACCTGGCCAAGAAGATCGGGCAGAAGGACGCCGAGCTGGTAAAGCAGGTCAAGGACGCGAAGGCGCAGCTCGAGTCGGTCCGCTCCTCCCTGCAGCAGCAGAAGGCCGACCAGGAGTCGGCCCGCAAGGAGATGTCCGACGCGAAGGCCGCCGTCGAGACTGACCTGTCAGGCGCCAAGGGCCAGCTGGCCGGCGTCCAGGGTCAGATTCAGGCGGCGATGGCCCAGCGCGCGGCCGAGGCCACATCCGCCTCACCCAGGAGCACGACGACCAGCACGACCACCGCAAGGCGGGCAACCCCCGGTCCGATCGCGCGCACCAGGCCGCCTGGCGCACCGCACGGTGGAGTGGTGGGGGTCGCGTACGACCAGCTGGGTAAGCCCTATGTGTGGGGCGCGGCCGGTCCCGACTGCTTCGACTGCTCAGGTCTTACCATGTACTGCTACGAGGTCGGGGCGGGCATAAGCATCAGCCACAGCTCTTACGACCAGGCGAACGCGGGCACGCCGGTGAGCATCGGCGAGCTGCAGCCGGGCGATATCCTCGGATTCCGCGGCTGGGGCCACGTGGGCCTCTTCGTGGGCGGCGACAGTTTCATCCACGCGCCGCAGACGGGAGACGTCGTGAAGGTATCTTCGCTCTCTGCACGAACAAACTTCTGCGGCGCTGTCCGGCCGTAGAGATAAGCAGTAGATAAGTAAACAGGGAAGGCCCCGGCAAGGGGCCTTTCTTATCGATGGGAAGGAAATGATGATGTCGGAAGCGGTCATCTACTTCGACCCCCTCTACGAGGAGCACAAGACCGGCTACGGGCATCCGGAGAGGCCGGAACGACTCCCCGTCGCGATGAAAGCTCTGCAGGAGTCCGGCCTGCTCGAGAAAGTCAAGATCGTCTCGCCCAGGGACGCCACCGTCGCCGACATCGAGCTGGTGCACGGCGAGAAGTACATCGAGCAGGTAAAGAGGCTGGCCGACTCCGGCGGAGGCAACCTCGACATGGACACCGCGGTCTCACCCGACAGCTACAGGGCCGCGTTGAGGGCTGCGGGCGCGCTGCTGGACAGCGTGGACTGGTGCCTGGAGGGCGAGGACAGGGGCTCCTTCTGCATGGTGAGGCCCCCCGGCCATCACGCGCTGCCGAGCAGGGGCATGGGCTTCTGCATCTTCAACAACGTCGCCATCGCGGCGCGCTACGCCATCAAACGCAAGGGCGTCGAGCGCGTCCTTATCGTCGACTGGGACGCGCATCACGGCAACGGGACCCAGGAGACCTTCTACGAGGACTCCGACGTGCTCTACATCTCGCTGCACCAGTACCCCCACTACCCGGGCACCGGCTGGATAGACGAGACAGGCAAGGGCAAGGGCGAGGGCTACACCCTGAACTTACCCTTCCCGTCCGGCACCGGCGAGGCGGACTACCTGGAGGCGTTCCGGCGAGTGATCATCCCGGCCGCCGAAAGGTTCCAGCCCGGCCTGGTCATGGTGTCCGCCGGGTACGACAGCCACGTCGGAGACCTGCTGTGCTCGATGCGCCTGACCGACTCCTCTTACCGCAAGATGACCGATGAACTTGTGTCATTTGCCCGGCGTTGCTGTAATGGTAGACTCATAGTGACCCTGGAAGGCGGTTACAACCTCAATGCTGAGGCCCGTTCCATCGTCCAGACGGTGGCGGGACTCGCCGGGGTGGACATTCCCGGCAAGGACGAGCCGCCGCAGCCCACGGCATACCCTGACAGGGCTCGGGACGTCGTGGAGCAGGCGGCGAATCAGCAGGGGTTGGACTGAACCGGCCGGGACTCATTGGCGCCGGGGTGCCAGTAACCAAGCGGAGTTGAAAGGCGGTAGCATTGGACCTTCATGCCCTTCTGGCTCTGTCGGTCGAGAACCATGCGTCCGACATACACATCAAGGCGGGCAGCCCCCCGTACCTGCGCGTCGACGGCACGCTCTTCGAGGCTGACTTCCCGCGGCTCTCGCCCACCGACGTGGTCGAGATAGCGTTCTCGCTCATGGACGAGAAGCAGGCGCGCGAGTTCCACGATACCAACGAGTCCGACTTCGCCTACAGCGTGGCGGGCCTCGGCCGCTTCAGGGCCAACATATTCAAGCAGAGGGGCACCATCGGCATATCGATCCGCCGCGTGCTGACCAAGAAGATCCCGACATTCGAGGAGCTGGGACTGCCGCCCGTCCTGAAGCGTATCGCGGAAGAGGCCCGCGGCCTGGTGCTGATCACCGGGCCGACCGGCAGCGGCAAGACCACCACCACGGCTTCGATGATCGATTTCGTCAACGAGACCCAGAGGCTCAACATCGTCACCATCGAGGACCCGATCGAGATCCTGCACGTAGACAAGAAGTGCATCATCCATCAGCGTGAGATCGGCTCCGACACCGACTCCTACCGCGAGGCCCTGCGGCACGTGACCCGGCAGGACCCCGACATCATCGTCATCGGAGAGATGAGGGACGTGGAGACGGTCACCTCGGCCATGAACATCGCCATGACCGGCCACCTGGTGATCTCGACTTTCCACACCCAGGACACCACCGAGACGGTCAACAGGATGATCGACTTCTTCCCGCCCACCCAGCAGAAGCAGGTGCGCATAACGATGACGAGCACACTGGCGGGCGTCATCAGCCAGTTGCTGCTGCCCAGGTGCGACGGAGGCGGGCGCGTCCCGGCCGTCGAGGTGATGGTGATGAACGGCCGGCTGGCGGAGTGCCTGCTGAACGAGGAGCCCACTTCTGTGATGCGCGAGATAATCGCCGACGGGGAGTTCTACGGGATGCAGACCTTCAACCAGTCGCTGGTGTCGCTCTATGCCGACGGGCTGGTCGACTTCCAGACCGCGCTCAAGGCCTCCAACCAGCCGCACGATTTCATCCTGATGGCGAAGCAGATGGGGCTACCCGTCGAGGAGACCCTGGCGATCCGCTAGTAGTACCTCTCTCTCGGTACGACACCGTATTCATGGAGCTGGGTACTATGCGGTGGGAGTGCCCTCCGCGAGATCATTGTCCTTGGAGCGCGACGCGTGCGCCACGACCCTGTCGCGCCCGGATTCCTTGGCTTGGTAGAGAGCCTCGTCGGCCGCCGATATCAAGTGCTCCATCTGCTGGCTGTCGTAGGAGAATGCGGCCACGCCCATGCTGATGGTGGTGGTGAGCGGCTCGTCCGAGCCAAAGCGTCCACCGACAGCGCGTCGACTTTCTTTCTCAGCTTCTCCGCCACCTCGTAGGCCTCGGGCCAGTCTGTCTCCGGCAGCAGTATCGAGAACTCCTCGCCCCCGTAACGGTAGACGCGGTCGACCTCGCGCCGGCCGGAGTTGAGCGCCCCTGCCACCTCGCGGAGCATAGCGTCCCCCGCCTGGTGGCCGTAAGTGTCGTTGAAGGTCTTGAAATGATCTATGTCGGCCATGATGAACGAGAACGGGTGCCGGTATCTCCTGGCACGTACGATCTCGCGATCAAGGTCTCGCCTCAGCTTGCGGTAGTTGTAGAGGCCGGTCACAGGGTCGGTTATCGCCAGCCTGTTGACCTGCTCGAAAAGTGAGGCGCGCTGCATCGCCAATCCGAACTGGAAGGTCATCGACTGCGCCAGCTGTATGTCCTCCGCGGTGAACGCGTCGGGGTGCCTGCGCCTTATGTGGAGCACGCCCAGCAGCGTGTCTCCCTCGACGATCGGCAGGCAGATGCACGAGCCCGTCGTGACTTTCTGGAGATTGGGGCACTTGTCGTCGGTCGCCAGGTTGTCGACCGCGATCGGCTCTATATCGGTGCAGGCCCGGCAGAGGGTGGCCGTCTCCATGCCCCTGCGCTTCATCTTGTCGAGCACCTCGTCGCTGTAGCCGAACGAGCCGACGATCTCCATGTGGCCGTCCTTCTCCGAGACGCTATAGATCAGGCCCGAGTCGGCGTCGAAGACCTTGCGCGCCTCCTCCAGGCCTTCGGTGAAGATATCCTGCAGGCGGTTCTTGGTGCTGATGGTGGTGATGACCATGACCAGCGCGTTCACGCGGGTCAGCCAGCGGCGCGACTCGGCCAGGGCGTCCTGGCGCTGGCGGGCGAGCCTCCTCATGTCCAGGTAGAGTACGTGCGACCTGGTGGTGAGCAGCGAGGCGAAGTAAGTCACCAGCAGGCCGGTGATCGAGAACCTCACCAGGATCGAGACGTTCGACAGCGTGCTGGACGGCTCGTAGAGGAACAGCTCCAGAGCGAGCGCCCCGATGAGCAGGGCCAGGACCAGGTACCTCAGGCGCGAGGACGTGACCAGGCTGACAAACCCCAGGATCGCCGTGTTCACGATTATGACCAGCGCGGTGGCGTTGGAGACCCTGAAGATGCAGATGAACAGCAGGATGAGCGCCCCGAACAGAGTGCACGCGGCGATCAAGGTGGTTCTCTGAAGGTCATTCATCTTCATAATCCAGGATTTCATGGTAAGTGCCTTATGATAGACCGGCCGCGGTGATCGTCTCGGGCTTAGTTAGGCCGCCTGGATGGTGACTTCCGAGTACCCCGATGTCCCCTCGGTCCATTCGACCGCGGCCTCTTTTCCCGATGTCGCCTCGTAGAATCCGGCCAGGAACCCGGCGATCAGAGGTTCGTAATAAGGGTTGTCGACCCTCGCCCGGACGGTGCCGTCCGCTACCGAGACCGACGAGCCGTTGCCCATGCCCTTGAGCTCGAGCGTCTTCATGTATCTGAGGTAGCCCGCCTCGGACGTGTCGAGTCCCTTTCCCTTGGAGGCGATCAGGTCGCGGACCCGCGCCTTCTCTGTGTCCGCCATCATCCGGGGGACCTCGCCGCCGAGCTCCGAGGTGAGCTCCCCGAAGAGGTTGGTCAGCGTCATGACCCCGATGAGCACCACCCGGTGGCCGGTCTTGGAGTCCACGATGATCCCGCGGTCGGCCTCGAAGGTATACTGCCTGCCCAGGGTGACCGGGGCCTTGCAGACCGGGCACAGCTCGTAGATGTTCCTGCCGCCCATTGTCGGAGGTGGAGCGTAGGAGGATTGGTCGTCGCTCTCCGGGCGCGCCGAAGCGCCCGCCTCGATGCGGCAGCGCAACGTTCCGTCACCGGCGATCTCGAAACTCGCGGAAGCCGCACAGCCCTCGACGCTCTCGAAGGCGCCGCAGATGTCGCCGGTGATCGCCGGGCCGCTGTAGGCGTCGGTGATCACCCCGTCCAGGTAGCGGTGGCGCTTGTAAGAGGACACCTCGGCGGAGCCCAGGCCCAGCATGCTGACCTGCTTGGAGAGCTGGTCGTATACCCTGGTGCTTATCAGGTTGCGCGCGAGGACGCCCTTGGCGCCCGACAGCACCGCGTCCATGAAGTGCTTTCCGCTCTTGCGCTTGGCCTCCTGGATGATGGCCTCCAGCGGTACACCCAGGCGCTCGCCGATGGAGTCCATGGTGAAGTTGAGCGCGTCGTTGTCGATGAAGACCATCCTGTGGGTCTCGTCGCGCGCTAGAGTTATGGTGCCGTTGGGAAGCCAGCGGTGCTCGCTGGTAAGTATGCGTGGAACCCCGCAGCGGGGACATGTGCGCATGGGTGTTGCTCCTGTTCTCCGGTCGATCTCAGCCTTGAGGCGTCATGAAATTATAACTCGCCTCGAATATCTTTTCCTTGTCATAGTCGAGGGTCGCGACGTGGTAGCAGTTGTCGAGCCAGATGAGTTCCTTGTCCTGCGAGGAGACGTGCTCGAGTATGTACTCGGAGTTGCGGGGAGGGACCACGTGGTCCTCCCTGGCCGCGAAGATCCTCATCGGGCAGGTTATCCTGCCAAGGTCGCCCTCCACCACCTTGGCGAGCTTCACCAGCTGGTGCGCCGCGTTGCTGTGGAGCTTCTCGTAGGCGACCTCGGTGACCTCGGGATCCTTGAGGTCGTTGCCGGGGCCGGCGATCGTTTTCATGAAGTGCTTGAGCACTCCCACGAACTTGAGCGCCACGCCCTGGGCCCCGGGCGCCAGCCAGTGGACGGGGGCGGAGATCGGGATGACTCCCGCCAGCGTGTCCGAGTGCCTCTCCGCCAGGTAGAGCGTGAGCAGCCCGCCCATAGAAAGGCCCGAGACGAACACGCGGTCGCAGAGCTCGCGGATCTCCGACAGCGCCGTCTCCACGGTGGAGGTCCAGTCCGTGTAGGACCAGCGCCCCATGTCTTCAACGTCGGTGCCGTGGCCCGGCAGGCGCGGACCCAGGACGGTCACGCCCTTGTCCGCCAGGTACTCTCCCATCGGGCGCATGCTGGATGTCGTGCCGGTGAAACCGTGGATGAGAAGGCAGCCGGTCTTGCCGCCCTCGAAGAAGAACGGCTTGCCGTCCTCCATGACGTCGAGCCCCGCAGGAATCGTCAGCGTCATCGCACACTTGTCTTTGACAGGGGTCTCAGGCATGTTTGGTCCCTCCACTTCACTCGCCGCCCGCGGCTGCCGGTCAGTTGTCCGGGTTGCCGAAGATGTCCATGCTATCTATACCGGCGAGGCCCAGGCCCTCCTCGTGGACCACGCTGAACTCTCCCCAGTAGGTAAAGAAAGTCTCGAGAGTCTCCGACAGCCATCCCCGGGTGGCGGGGCCGTAGAGCTCGTGCCCGCCCGAGGGGACTATCATCGCGCAGACCATCGGGTTCTCGCCGGCCGCGGCAAGGAGGTCGTGCGCGTCTCCCACGGGTGACATCAGGTCGTCGCGCGCGTGCACCAGCAGGCACGGCACTTCGATCTCCGACATCATCTTGACCGGGCTCGCCTTGCTGTAGAGGTCGCTCTCGGCCATCTCGTAGTACTGGCAGGAGACCTCGCGGGTGTATCTGCCCGGATCGAAGAACCCCCGCGGTCCGTCCGACAGGGTCTTGAAGAACAGCAGCACCCGCTGGAGCGCGCGCCGCACCGACGCCGTGGGGGCCGACGGGCTCCGCCCCGACAGCCTGGCGACCTCAGACGCCGCCTCTGCGTAGGCGCCGATCGCGACCACGCCGCCGGCAAGCGGGCGGTCGAGACGCGAGCGGCCCGCGGCGATCAGTGCCGCGGAGCCGGCCATGCCCGCCGCGCAGACGCCGACGGTGCTGACGATCTCCAGCGAGTCGAGGTAGTCGGCCGCGGCAAGGACGTCGTCGGACTCCCGGTAACCCCAGCTGGTGGGCGCCTCGGAGAACCGGCCCGAATCGCCGCGATTCCTGAGGTCCATCGCCAGGACGTGGAAGCCCCAGTCGTAGTAGGCGTGGAGCGCGAGCGAGAGAACCCAGCCGGCGTTCTTGCTGGCGCAGGCTCCGCTCGCCAGGATCAGCGCGGGCCGCCTGGCGTCGCCGGCCTGAAGCGCGAGGTGCCCGCAGACCGGAGTGCCGTCCTGCGACTCCAGCATGATCGGCTCGAACGACGGGGGG
>JGI24137J36423_1000239_pt1 | contig 14035 bp, 13 predicted proteins | sample BarGraNGADG00311_FD_36423 | JGI IMG/M metagenome (IMG submission 36423) | reverse complement strand
GGTTATTTGAATACCAGAAGACAGGATCTGACAAGATTATCAGCGATAGTTCCCGCATCGGCAATAATTCTTTTCCCGGCGCTGCTGACTTTGCTTCAGCCTGATATGGGCTCTGCAGTTGTGTATTTTTCTTTATTCATAGTTTTATTCAGGGAGGGAATGAGCTGGTATATATTTGTATCAGGATTATTGATGATAGTTCTGTTTTTCCTTACCCTGCTTACTAACAATCTCTATCTTACAATCGGAATAATAGCTATTGCGGTTTTCCTTGTATGGTTTACTACACGAAAATGGAATATAGTTCTTTTTGGTACCGGTATTTTCATTCTTATTACTGTAATCATGTTTTTGCTTGATCAATATATCATTAAATCAATTGGTGATGAGATGGTTATTTTTATCTCTCTGATTCTTTCCGGGGTAGTTTATGCATTTTATATTTATAATAAGAGAGCGGTTTCTCTTTTAATTATATATTTATTCCTTGTAGGCAGTATCCTGTATATTAATTCGGTCGATTATACTTTTAATAATTTTCTGAAACCTCATCAGAAGGAGAGAGTTGACATTCTGCTCGGATTTAAATCAGATCTGCATGGGACAGGATACAATGTCAACCAGTCTATAATTTCAATAGGATCAGGAGGGTTTGCCGGAAAAGGATTTTTGCAGGGCACCCAGACCAAATTCAAATTTGTTCCCAAACAAAGTTCAGATTTTATTTTCTGTACTGTTGGCGAAGAATGGGGATTCCTCGGGTCAGGTATTGTGATTGGCATCTATTTGTTTCTCCTAATGCGACTTATAAAATTAGCTGAGCGGCAACGATCTGATTTTTCAAGAATCTATGGATACTGTGTTGTTTCAATTTTATTTACCCATATCTTTTTGAATATCGGAATGGCAATAGGCCTTGTACCTGTAATAGGAATACCATTGCCGTTCTTAAGCTACGGCGGAAGCTCGTTATGGGGATTTACTATTCTTTTGTTTATTTTTCTGAGACTTGATGCAAGCCGTACTGAATATCTGATTTGATCAGAAAGGTATAGTTATCCTGTGCGAGATTTCAATTCCAAAATCTTTCTCAACGTAATCAATGAGTTGGGGAAAAAATTCCATGAAATCATCCTGAAGAGAATAATAATTTNTTTTAAGGGCATGCATGGCAAATCTAGTTTCATTCGGAAGAGTTGAACGTTTGCTTAACGTATTTAAAACATGACGGATCCCGTTTATTGTCTGGTATGATTCTATCCAGTTGTTTATTATAAAGAAGGGCATCATTTCCCTTACATTATNGGGCATGATCTCGTAATTATTCACAAGTGCCCTGTAAAAGTTATAAGTGACGCTTTCAAGTGGTCGCCTGGAAAAAAAATCCCATTCCCTGGTAAGAAAATGATCATATATTATATCGGTTATGACTCCCGAATATTTATGATATTTCCTTGTAAAAAATATTTTGCTTCGGTGAACAACAGGGTGCCGGTCGGTGAACCCGTCAATGTGGCGGTGCAATATAATTCCTTTTCTGATCAAATCGGGGTACTTTAGGTAATCGCGTCCTTTTACATAATCACCTATGTAATTCCCAATGATTATTTTATCAGAATCACCGGAAAGATATATGTGAGCCAACACATTCATAACATGACATAATAGTACAAAGAATTTGCCATATACATTCTCATATTGAAAACATTTTCTTTAACATGTTTTCATCCCCCACCTAAAACAGTATTAACAGATTATTATTCAAGAAATTAAAGCAAAAAAACAGCATTTTAAAAAATACCATAAAATGCTCGGAATTTCAGTATGCAAATTATACATTTGTTGGTTCATTTTAAAATGAAAGTTCATTTCCGGCTATTAAATTTATAATAAACGAAGGAGGATTTATGACTAAGAAAAATGTCATCATAATTGGTGCGGCAGGTCGCGATTTCCATAATTTCAATACTTGTTTCAGAGATAACGAATATTATAATGTTGTTGCATTTACAGCGGCTCAGATACCCGATATTGACGGAAGAAAGTATCCAAAGGAGCTCGCTGGTAAATTATATCCTCATGGAATTCCAATTTTTGCTGAAGAAAATCTTCCTGATCTTATTAAGAAATATGAAGTTAATGATTGTGTATTTTCATATAGCGATGTTACGTATCAGAAAGTTATGGCTGTGAGCGCTATAGTAAATGCCGCCGGCGCGAACTTTGTTTTACTCGGACCTTCTGATACAATGGTAAAAAGCACAAAACCTCTCATAGCCGTAGGAGCCATCCGTACAGGATGCGGCAAGAGCCAGACATCGAGAAAAGTTATTGAGCTTCTTATGGAAAGAGGTCTAAAAGTAGTAGCAATACGACATCCAATGCCCTATGGCGATCTGAATGCCCAGAAAGTTCAGCGCTTTGCTGTTGTTAAGGATCTTGAAAAACATAAGTGCACTGTAGAAGAAATGGAAGAATATGAACCTCATGTAGTAAGAGGGAATGTCATTTATGCNGGTGTNGATTATGAAGCAATTTTACGGGCAGCTGAAAATGACCCGGCTGGTTGTGATGTAGTTCTCTGGGACGGAGGCAATAATGATTTCCCATTCTACAAACCCGATCTTATGATAACGGTTACAGATCCTCACCGGGCTGGTCATGAACTGAAGTACTACCCTGGTGAAGTTACTCTCCGTCTTGCCGATGTTGTTATTATAAATAAAATGGACAGTGCTTCTCCTGAATCGATCCAGATAGTCAGGGAGAGTATTGATAAGGTAAATCCAAAGGCAATTGTTGTTGATGGTGCNTCACCTATTAAAGTTGACGATTCCACTTTAATAAGAGGGAAAAGAGTTCTGGTTGTTGAAGATGGCCCGACTCTTACTCATGGTGAGATGAAGCTTGGTGCAGGAGTTGTTGCCGCGCGTAAATTCGGAGCTTCAGAGCTGGTTGACCCCCGCCCGTATACTGTTGGAAGACTGAGTGAAACATTCAGNCTTTATCCAAATATCGGAACTCTGCTTCCCGCGATGGGTTATGGTGATCAGCAACTAAAAGACCTTGAAACTACGATCAACAATACTGATTGCGATAGTGTTATAATTGCTACACCAATCGATCTGAACAGGATCATCAAAATCAAGAAACCGAATACCAGGGTTTATTACGATCTCCAGGAGATTGGTGATCCTAATCTTTCACAGGTTATAGATGATTTTGTGAAGAAATTTAAACTCAAATAGTTATTCTATAATCTTTCCTTTAGTTTCTTACCGGCCTCCTCGAAGCCCGGCTTATTGAGAAGAGCAAACATGTTTTTTTTGTAGGCTTCAACACCAGGTTGGTCGAATGGATTGACATCCAGTATATATCCACTTATNGCACATGCCATTTCAAAAAAGAAAATCATCTGCCCGGTATAGAATTCATCCAAAACAGGAATATTAATTGTGATTATCGGAACATTGCCATCATTATGCGCAAGACTTGTGCCTGTTTCAGCATTATGATTTACCTCTGAGAGTCTTTTTCCTGCAAGGTAATTTAACTGATCGGAATCATCATTTTCTTTTGGAATAGTCAGAGTCTTAAAAGGATTTTTAACAGAGATCATTGTTTCGAAAAGAATTCTTTGACCATCCTGAATATACTGTCCTAATGAGTGAAGATCTGTAGTCATATCGACAGATGCAGGAAAAATTCCTTTTCCATCCTTTCCCTCACTTTCACCAAATAATTGTTTCCACCATTCCAACATAAAATGAAGTTTTGGGGTAAACCCTACCATTATCTCTATCGATTTACCACTTTGGAGGATCAGGTTTCTTGTTGCTGCATACATGAGAGATGGATTTGAAGCAGCATTTTTATTATTTCTTGTAAGTTCCTCCATTACTCTGGCTCCTTTCACAATCATCCTTATATCCAGTCCGCTGATTGCGATTGGCAGAAGCCCTACTGGAGTAAGTACTGAATAACGTCCTCCGATATTATCAGGAATAATAAAAGTTTCATAACCATTTGTTTTTGCCAGTGACCTGAGGGCTCCCTTTTTCGCGTCTGTAATAGCGATAATTCTCCCGGCAGCTGCAGGTTTCCCGACTTTTTCTTCAAGATGATCCTTAAGTATTCTGAATGCTATAGCCGGTTCAGTTGTCGTCCCTGATTTTGAGATCACAACGATTGAATAATTTCTTTTATCCAGTATTTCAATGAGCTCAGCCATATAATCCTCACAGATATTCTGACCTGCAAAAATCACCTCATGGTGTTTACTTTTTAGAAGAGGGGAGAAGGAATGCGATAGAGCTTCAATTACAGCCCTGGCTCCGAGATATGACCCTCCGATGCCGATTACAACAGTTGTATCGGATACCGACCTTAGATAGCTTGCAGTTTTTTCTATTTTATCAAGTTGAGGAAGTATGTCATCGGGAAGTGACAGCCAGCCCAGAAAATCATTTCCGGAGCCAGTCCCGGCATTAAGAGTATCAAGATGTCTTGCAGATTGTTGTGCAAAGGCAGCGATTTCTTCAAATGAGATAAACTTGCTGGTGTTTTTCAGATTGATGCTTAAATTCTCCTTCATTTCAATTAACCGTTAAAAGTACTGGTCTGCAAAGTTAAGAAAAAAGCCGTCGGAACTGATCCGGCGGCTTTTAAAAATGTGTGAATATATATAGATTAGATGCTATCTTTTATGAATTCCACCTGCACTTGAGGAGTGAGCATCCACATATTTGGGATCTCCTTTATAATTGACATCTCCAGCACTTGAAGCTCTGGCTGTAATTTTTTCAGTTGCATAAATATCAGCATCTCCTGCACTTGAGACCGAAACATCTGCTTCTCTGGCTTTCAGTTCATACGCATTCAGGTCACCTGCACTGCTCAGATCGGCTTTAAGCATATCCGTCTCGCCCGAAAGAGTCATATCACCTGAACTGCTGATATCAATATCGATATCTTTTGCGTTTACCTCAAGTTTGATATCTCCCGCGCTGCTCGCTGATAATTCTAATCTGTCGCTCTTTATAGGTGTCTCTCCAAAAACATCCCCCGCACTGGTAGTTTTTACCGAATTAACCTCTTTAATTGTAACATAAACCCTTTTCCTTTCGGCATCACGGATATTATACTCTGAATAAACATCAAGGATCCCCCCTCTTACTTCTGTGATAATATATTCATGAAGGTTCTCATCCGCTTCAACGGAAACAGTTTCATTATTACCCTGTTTCAGATAAACGTCAATTCCTGAACTTACTTTAATGCCAGTGAAAGAATCAGTTTTTCTTTCTTTTGTGACCACCTTTTTATTTCCGTATACTGTTTTCCACGACTGGGCACTGGTGCATGAGGAAACTACGAGGATGAGGATTGCAATTGTTAAAGATTTAAGGTTTTTCATACTTCTTTTAATTTATGTTTTAATTCTAATCCGGATTAAAGACATGGAGAAAAAAGATTTGTTGCATAAATAATACATTTTTAATGCCACTTGAATATTTTTAATCCGAAAGCGAAAAAAAGGGTCCCGGTTGCTGTCAGTATCAGAATCGGAACTATTACTTCATGATAACCTGCTCCTTCATTGAAAATACTTCTTATACCATCTGTCAGCATTGTTAATGGAAGGTTTTTAATAACCGGCAGACTCCAATCCGGAAAATTCTGATAGCTGAAAAATATACCTGAAAGTACCATCATCGGGAACACCACAAAATTAATCAGGCCATTGCCTACTTCAGTATTTGAAGTATGTGAAGAAACGAGAACTGCGATTCCGGCAAAAGCAATATTCCCGGCAAGGAACATTAAAATGAGTGCTGAGATGTTTCCCTGGATAGTCATTTTAAATGCAAAAAGTGCGAAAATAAATAGAACTAGCGACTCAATGAAATTCATTGTAATCCTGACTGTTATCAATGCAATGAGGAAGTGGGATTTTTTCATTGGCGTCGCCACAAGTCTCCTTAACAGCTTCTTGGATCTCTTTTCAATTATTCCATAACTTATGCCCCACATACTGGACATCATGACACCCATAGAAATCAATCCTGGTACAAGAAAATCGATGTAACGTGTCCCTGTGGCAGTAAGCGGTTTTATTTCTGAGTTGCTTTGAACGGGTTGCATCTCTCCTTTCCCTACTATATTGCTAAGCTTTAGATAGGTAAGCTGTGCATCGGGGTTCATTGGATCGAAATGATACTCAATTGAGTCATTCTTGCCGAGGAGCAGTACATTAATTGTACCTCTTTTAAGGAGTTTAACTGCCTCATCCCATTTCATATTGTAAAACAGGAAAACAGAGTTGCCCAGTTTTTCGTCTTTGATTATAAATTTCCAATGCCATGAATCTTTTTCCAATGAAACATTCTTTTCGCACCTCGTTTTCAGGAACCCGGCAACAATTGAATTCTCTGAACCGGCCTGTGATCTTTCAGATATATTGATGATCGCAACTTTACGTATAACATCAGCTTTTTTTGTAAATGCCAGTCCCAGGCCAAGCGACATGAGAATAGGGAAAAGTATGCCCCAAAATAGTACTCCTGGTTCCCTGATTATTTCCAGGAAAAGAGCAGATATCAATTGCCATAACTGTTTAAATCTGATCCATCTATTCATTTATCTTCCTTCCAGTTAGTGAAACAAACAGATCATCAAGTGTTTTACGGCGGCACTCCATGTGCTTGAGAATTATATTCCTCGATTTCATGAAAGTCAAAAATGCAGGAAGTTCGGTTTCGAAATTTAACAGTGTAACAAAACCTTTTTCGCGGGTTTCCCCGGTGTGAATAATAAAAGGTAAATCAGGTGAATTAATCTCCTCATTGACAAAAACGCTTTCAGCAGTGAATTCAACAACTTTTTCATGTGTATCTTCTTCAAGTAGTTGCTGCAGAGTTCCTTCCTTTAATATTACACCGTTATCCATTATTACTATATAGTCGCACAGGTTTTCAGCCTCCTCCATATAATGAGTTGTAAGAATCATTGAAGTTTCAGATCTTTCTTTCAAGGTCCTTAGAATTTCCCATATCTCGCGTCTGGCATTCGGATCAAGCCCTGTAGTTGGTTCATCAAGAAGGAGGATAGCAGGATTATTTATCAATGCAATTCCTGTTGCCAGCCTCTGTCTTTGCCCGCCGGAAGATTTACCACATATGATTTTCTCTTATCCTGAAGTCCGACGATGTCAATTATCTCATTAACACGTTCTTTCCCAAGATTAAAAAATGCTGCAAAAAGCTGCAATGTTTCAGATACTCTCAGTTTATCTATAAACCTTGTCTCCTGTAGAGAAAGTCCGATGATCCGATGTAACTCATCTTCATTTCCTTTCCATTTCTTCCCCATAATGGCAATCTCACCTTTATCAGGTTTTTGAATTCCTTCAATCATCTCGACAAGGGTTGTTTTACCTGCGCCATTCGGCCCTAATAGAGCAACAAATTGACCTTTAGGGATATTAAGATCAATACCTTTCACCGCCTGGACTGTTTTAAAAGATTTCCAGACATTTTTCACCTCTATAACAGGATCCGGATTCATTTGAAAATTTCTTGTGTAATTTAATTTTTTTTAAGATAGGAATAGTTGAAGAACATATATTTCCTAACAATTGGGTATTGCCCAATGTTCGGATATTTTGTAACTTTAAAAAAAAATGTGCTTAAATAAAACCATAATACTGCTTTTATCTGTTGTGATGTTTCTTAGCTGCAAGCCAAGAATTTCAGAAAAATCCAATGATAAAATTCAATCGGAAACAAAAAGTAATATAGCAGGAAATTTTACTATTGGCGGGGCTTATGCACTTTATCCGTTGGTGCAGAAGTGGAGTAATGATTTTATGAAGAAATATCCATCAGTTAAAATTGTTGTTACAGCAGGGGGAACAGGTCAGGGAATAGATAACCTGCTGGCTAAAAAGGACCAGTTGGCTATGATTTCAAGACCTCTTACAGCTGAAGAGCTGAAAGAAGGAATATGGGTTGTACCGGTAGCAAAGGAAGGGGTAGCGCCGATTGTCAATCAAAAGAATCCATATTTCAAAAGGATTCTCGAACATGGGATTACTCCGGAAAAACTTATCAGGTTGTTTACAGGTGATAAACCAATGTCATGGGGAGAACTTCTGGATACTACCTTAAAAGAAAAGGCCGTAGTTTATACAAGGGCCGATAAGTCGGGCGCTGCTGTAGTATGGGCTAATTTTCTTTGGAAGGAAGGCATTGACCTGAAAGGGATTAAGGTTATAGGAGACGATGAAATGATAAAAAGCATTCAGGGCAATCAACTGGCTATCGGTTATTGCAACTTTTCATATGCTTTTGATACTGTAACAGGTGAACGGACAAAAGATATCCAGGTAATTCCAATTGACCTTGACTTCGACAAAACTATAGATAGGAAAGAGGTGCCTTTCTCCAATATTACTAAAGCTCATAGGGGTCTTTGGCTTGGCTATTACCCTAAAAACCTGACCAGGGAACTTACATTTGGTTCAGTAGGAAAACCAACCGATCCTGCTATTCTGGCATTTCTTAATTATACTCTCACGGCTGGTCAGGCTATGGTTGCGAAAAAAGGGTTCTGTGAATTGAACGATGTTTATATCAAAGATGCACTTGATAAACTGAAATAATTTTATTTTGTTCCGAAGAGCCTGTCGCCTGCATCGCCNAGACCGGGGACAATGTATCCGTGTTCATCAAGTTTATCATCAAGTCCGGCAAGATAAATCTGTACATCAGGATGATCTTTCATTATCCGATCCACTCCCTGAGGTGCTCCTACAACACAAACAAGTTTTATGGTTTTTGCGCCATGTTTTTTCAATATCTGGATGGCATCAGTTGAACTACCTCCTGTTGCCAGCATAGGATCGAGAACCATTACCACGGCATTTGACAGGTTATCAGGAAATTTGCAGTAATAGGTCATCGGTTTAAGAGTTACATGATCGCGATACATGCCAATATGTCCTATTCTTGCAGTAGGTATCAGGTTTGATATACCATCTACCATTCCCAGTCCTGCCCTTAAAACCGGGACCAGAACAACATCCATCGCAAGTTCCTGAGTGGTACATTTTCCGAGTGGAGTTTCAATAGTAATATCTTTCACCGGAAGATCACGTGTGATCTCGTACGCCATAAGTCCGGCTATCTCCTCCAGTGTTTCACGAAAATCTTTGGTACCGGTTTCCTTACGTCGTAGAAGGGTAAGTTTATGAGTCAGCAAGGGATGTTTCAACAGGTTTAACATGGTACTACTATATTTAATGACTATAAATATTTTTTATAATAATAATATAGAGCTTGATTTAGTATATGTAAAAGGTTTATATCCAACAAACACAAAATACTGTTGTCTGTTATGCAAAAAGTACATATTCAATCTTATGTTAATCACGTAAAATATTCTGAATGCCACATTCATTAAAAACGATTTCCTTTTTAATTTTGGAATCCAGTTCCGGTAAATGCTCCATCCTTTTCTCACCTGATGAGTTATATCTTCCCGATGATTAATTATCAGTTCGGATTTCTGAAATTCTTCATCATAGCGTTTACGGTTCCAGAAATGATGTACCATTGGTTTGCCCCATATTTTCATAAATCCCTCATTCTTGTTGCGGGTTGATAAAATATCAGCAACCAGAAATTGTCCTCCGGGTTTCAAAACACGATTTACNTCTTTTAAGAATGCCGGTTTATCAGGATAATGAAAAGCACTCTCAATGTTCAGAAGAACATCTACGGAATCCGAAGGAATATGAATCAGATTCTGTGCATCATCAACNAGGAACCTGACATTATTTACTTTTGCATTTTCCCTTTCATAGTTGGCAATTTCTATGTTTGCTTTACTTAGATCAATTCCTGTAATTTTTAAAGGATTAAATTTATTATTTACATAAAGAGCCTGAACGCCGTTACCACATCCGATTTCCAGAATTTCTTTATTTTCTATTGATGGAAGTAATTCAATACAATAATCCGTAAGGTTTTTTTGTGCCTGAATGAAACTATCGGATTCTTTGACAAAAAGCGGATAATGAAGCATGGTGTGCTCATTATTCAGTCTTTTAAGAGCCATATTCATAGACTCATAATATTGCCCGTTGGTAAACCCTGTACCGGAAAGCTTAAGTATTTTCCTTATGAAATTCATTTTATTATGTAATTAAATTTAATTATTCGAACTACTCCGGAAGACTCTTGATTTTTAAAAATTCAGTTGAGCCATGCTTTTACATCATCCTGGGAAGGATTCTGCAGTCCGAGCTTGTTCTTTTTGTTATATCCGCAAAGGTCCTGGTGAAGCTTTGTATGTTTTTCAACTTCCTTAAGCTTTGCCACCGTTGTATATCCAAGCTTTTTCAAAGGATCCACCCATTCTTCCGGAATACCTTTGTCAAGATATTCTTCCTTTGGACTTTCGACTTTCAACTTTTGGCTTTCAGGTTTCATCTGAGGGAATAAAAGCACATCCTGAATTGAAGGCTGATTGGTAAGAAGCATAGTCAGTCTGTCGATACCTATACCCATCCCTGATGTGGGAGGCATTCCATATTCAAGTGCTCTGATAAAATCGAGATCGATGAACATTGCTTCATCATCTCCCTTTTCAGATAACCTTAGCTGATCCTGGAACCTCTCCATCTGGTCAATCGGATCATTCAATTCGGAATAGGCATTGGCAATCTCCTTTCCATTAATCATCAGTTCAAACCGTTCTGTAACCCCGGGCTTGCTGCGATGCATCTTGGTAAGAGGAGATGTTTCTGTCGGATAGTCAATTATGAAGGTGGGTTGAATATAATTATGTTCACATTTTGCCCCGAATAGCTCGTCGATGAGTTTCCCTTTTCCCATTGCCGGAGTATTTGGAACATTAAGTTTATCACATACTTCTCTGAGCTGGCTTCATCCATCCCCGATATATCTATCCCGGTATTCTCCTTTATTGCATCAGTCATGCTGATCCTTTTAAACGGAGGATTTAGGTTGATGAGTTTATCTCCATATTGAATTTCAGTCTTACCATGCAGATCGAGAGCAGCTTTTTTTACTATCTCTTCAGTAAAATTCATCATCCAGTTATAATCTTTATATGAGATGTAAATCTCCATTACAGTAAATTCAGGATTATGGTTACGATCCATTCCTTCATTGCGGAAGTCTTTAGCAAACTCATATACTCCTTCAAAACCACCTACAATAAGCCGTTTAAGATAGAGCTCGTTAGCAACCCTCAGATAGAGAGGCATGTCGAGGGTATTATGGTGAGTGATAAAAGGTCTGGCTGCTGCACCCCCGGGGATAGGTTGAAGAATAGGTGTTTCTACTTCAAGATAACCTTTCGAGTTAAAGAGTTCACGCATTGACTGAATTATCTGTGTCCTTTTTCTGAAAACATCACGCACATGCGGATTAACAATCAGATCTACATAACGCTGGCGGTAACGCATCTCAGGGTCAGTAACCGCATCAAATAAAATTCCGTCTTTCTCCTTGACAATCGGTAGTGGTCTGATCGATTTACTGAGAATTGTAAATTCATCTACATGAACAGTTGTTTCACCCATCTGTGTTTTAAATACATGGCCTTTCACTCCTATAATATCACCTATATCGAGCAGATGCTTAAACACTGTATTATACATCGTTTTATCTTCACCGGGGCAGATATCATCACGGCGAACATAGATCTGAATTCTGCCTGAAGAGTCCATCAATTCTGCAAATGAGGCATTGCCCATAATGCGTTGGCTCATCATTCGTCCGGCCAGGCATACCTCCTGGAAATTGTTTTTTTCAGGGCTGTAATTATCGAGGATATCCTGTGCAAAAACGCTGGTTTTATATTCAGCAGCAGGGTAGGGATTAATGCCAAGTTTTCTTAATTCATCGAGAGAGGCACGTCTGAGCTGCTCCTGTTCACTTAAATTCATATACAGAAAGTTTTGAAAATTTGTGCAAAGATAAGAAAATTCGTACTCGTGTGATATAAAGATTTTCAGCCTTTTAATACTCTGGTCTCAGCATCGAATTTATCACTTATTAACCTTGTTACCGGCCCCCGTACTCCCTCACCAAGAGTGTTTCCCCCAAGTTCCGTGACGGGAATAACTTCGGCAGAAGTATTAGTAATGAAGGCTTCCTGAATAAACCTGATCCTGTTTTCCTGCAGAGCTTCTTCCCTGATTTTAATTCCGGACTCTTGTGCAATCCTTAAAACATTTTTCCGGGTAATTCCTGAAAGAACATGATCTGACTCGGGATGCGTAAAGAGAGTGCCGTCAATCACAAAGAAGATGTTTGAATGTGAACCTTCCGTAATAAGTCCGTTTCTGACGAAGATACATTCTTTCAATCCATTCTCACTTGCCTCCTGAAAACTTAAAGTATTGGGAAGAAGAGCAACCGATTTGATGTCGCATCTGCTCCACCTGATATCTTCTTTTAACATGACTTTAATGCCGGTTTCTTTTGACTGACTGTCAGGTACAAATCCCCAGGCACAGGCATAGGCAGTAGGTGGAACTTCCGGTGATGGGAAAGAATGAGAACGTCTGGCTGCACCTCTCGTCACCTGGAGATATACCATTGCCGGCTGGTCTTCGAGTTTATTATATTTTATAAGATCATTGGCAACAGACGGGAACAAATCTGCTTCGGCCCAATTAATTCTCAATTCCCTCAGACTCCTTTTCAATCTTATGCAATGACTGTTCATGTCATAAAAAGAACCTTCATACCATCTCACCACCTCATAGACCCCATCGGCAAAGAGAAATCCACGGTCATCAGGACTTATCTTAATCTCATCTTTAGGGAGGAGTTTCCCGTTGAAGTATGCTGTTTCCATCTTTTGAATCTTTAAGTTCAATTGTTTAGTATTGTGGTTCAATTATCTCTATTTTATATTTTATTGCCGATCTTGCCTCTTCGGCAGATGCTGCATTACCGCAAGCCGCCTGAACGAATAGCGAAGCGCCAAGAACTGTAGTCTCTTTCTGATCAATGATTTTCAGTGGAACACCCGAAAAGTTAGCTTTTAACTGGTTCCAAAGTCTGTTTTTTGATCCACCGCCAACACAAAGGATACTTTCAGTTTTAAATCCTCCGGCATTTTCAAGTGAGCTCTTGCCCTCAGCGAGTCTCACAGAAAGTGCTTCAAGCATTGCACGGTATACTTCGAAGCGGGTTGATTCCAAAGTAAGGCCGAGTATCTGACCTCCCGGTTTGCCCTTTAGCTCTTCATAGAATTTTGGGATGATCTTTACTCCATTGCAACCTGATGGTACTTTTTCGGCTCCGGATATCATAACATCGTAAACACCATCTTTGATATCAGTAAAAAAATTCCTCCTGCCCCATTCAAGCATTCCTGATGCGATCCACTGGTTACCAATATTATACAAGCCAGGCATGGAATCAAGTTCGGTTGTAATACCCATATCAAGCTGCTCTTTACCTGACCTGAATCCTTCTGAACGGACCATAAGGATTTCCCAGGTTCCTGAACTAAGAACAGGCTGGTTTTTTTCAGCTCCTGATCCAAAAATTGCAAATTGAGTATCATGACCAGTTGCTACAACCGGAATTCCCTTCGGGATACTGGTTTCATAAGAAGCTTTTACATTAATCTTTCCGGTTATAGTGCCGGGTTCAACCGGAGTTCCTGTTTTTTCAAAAGGGAATTTGATTTTATCTATAATATTTTTTGAGAATCTCCTTGTTTTCAGATTTGTCAGCATCGAAGTACCGGCCATAGTTGTGTCATTAACCATTTCGCCGGTAAGCAGAAAAGAGAAAATTGAAGGCATGAAAAGAAATCCGGAACTTTTTTCGACAATTTCAGGTTTTTGGTCGACAAACCAGATGAATTTATTTATAGTGTTGAATGAAAAAGGGAGAACGCCACTCTCGCCATATAATTCATTAAGAGGCAAGTATTTATCTATATTTGCCATAATAGGAACAGTTCTTTCGCACTGCCATGATAT
>JGI24137J36423_1000238_pt1 | contig 14088 bp, 11 predicted proteins | sample BarGraNGADG00311_FD_36423 | JGI IMG/M metagenome (IMG submission 36423) | reverse complement strand
ATTGCCGCCATACTTTACTTTCTGAAAATACTTCCGGTTTTCAGGATCAGGGATGGATTCAGCAGCCTCAAAGGCAATGATGAAATATTCAGTAAGACAATTGATGTTCTTAAAAACAAAAATGGACTGGTAATTCTTCCTGAAGGAGATCATGTCGGATTCAGAAGACTCAGACAGCTGAAAAAAGGTATCTGCCGTGTTGCTTTTCAATCAGACGAAGCAACGGGATTTAATCTTAATATAAAAATTATACCAGTTGGAATTGAATTCTCAAACTACAGCAGGTACAGACAAGTTCTGACGGTTGTTTACGGGAAACCTATTGAGGTTTCGGAATTCTTCGGCTTATATAAATCGAGCCCCGAGAGAGCTCTAAACGAATTAAGATCAAGGCTTTCAGATAAGATGAAAGGTATTATGGTGCACATCGAATCTGAAGAAGACTATGAAGCTATTGATGAACTCAGAAGCATGATTAATGGCAGATTCAGTGATGATATCAGATTTCCAAAACTATTCAGAGACAGAATCCTCGTTAATAAAATGAATTTGCTTAAAACAACGGATCCGGCACTTTATACAAAAATATGTTCCCTCAGCCTTGATATAAAGAAGAAAGCAAAAGATCTTAAAACCGACTACAGATTGCTTGAAAAGAAGAAACACCCGATAGGATGGCTGATTGCCGGAATGATAAGTATCATACTTACTTTTCCATTGTTTATTTACGGAAATATTTTCAATCTGACTTTTCTCGAGATTCCTAATCTCCAGATACGTAAGATAAAAGATCCACAGTTTCACTCATCAATACGATATGCTATTTCTCTGGTCCTTGCATTCGTTTTCTTACCTCTTTATCTTATTCTTTCGCTCTTTATTTTTTCCTCATGGTGGCTGGGATTACTTATTTTTCTTACGCTTCCCCTTTCGGGTCTCTTTGCCTGGAATTATTACCTCCAGTTCAGAAGAATAATAGGAGGGTTCAGAATAAGAAGTCTTATTAAGCAAAAAAACGAAGCGTTCAATGTTCTCAGAAGAAACCATTCTGAACTAGTTAACCTGATTGGCGGATTATAAAATGAAGAAAGAGAAACAGTTTACAGGTAAAGTAGCCTGGATCACCGGGGCATCCTCCGGCATAGGGGAAGCACTCGTTCATGAGTTTGTAAGAAGAGGTGCAACTGTTGTAGCTTCATCAAACGATCTGCCCGGCCTGGAAAGGGTAAAGTCAGAATGTAGTGATAAATCGCATCTGGTCTACTGCGTACCATTCGATCTTTCTGACACTTCAGGTATAGCTAAAATAGTTGAACAGCAGGTCGACACCCTGGGAAGAATTGATTATTTACTGAATATTGGCGGGATAAGCCAGAGGGCAAGAATTGATGAAACCCCTATGTGGCTGGACAGAAAGATATTTGAGATCAATTATTTTGGAACTATCGCTTTTACCAAAGCAGTTCTGCCATTCATGGTAAGGCAGAAATCGGGACATATTCTTGCAACAAGCAGCATATCAGGCAGATTTGGATTCCCACTTCGCTCCGCCTACTCCGCATCCAAACAAGCTCTGCACGGATTCTTTGAGACTCTTTACCTGGAAAATAAAAAATCCAACATNAGGGCCTCCGTGATTATCCCCGGAAGAGTCAGGACATCAATATCATATCATGCCCTTGATTCTGAAGGTAATGAACATGGAAAAATGGACGATGGACTGTCAAAGGGTATTTTACCTGAACGTGCTGCTGAAATAATTATCAGAGGAATGTTAAAAAACAAGAGGGAAATACTTGTTGGTAAAAATGAATTAATATTGTTGCATATCCGAAGATTTTGCCCCTGGCTGTTCTTCAGAATTGCAGATAAGGTAAAATCCATGTGAAGTTTGGAGTGCCTAGAGTTTGGAGTGCCAAAAGTTAAAAAAAAGAATTTCGTCATATTGATTAAAACTCTAAGTACTTTAGGCACTTTNGGCACTTTNGGCACTTTNGGCACTTTNGGCACTTTTAACTTAACTTATTAAAATGGTATATAAAATGAAAGGATACATACTTAGCGGCATCCAGCAAATGGGGATTGGCGTCACGAACGTTGAAGAAGCCTGGAAATGGTATAGAAAACAGTTTGGTATGGATTGCCGAATTTTCGAAGATGAGGCAGAAGCCAGGCTGATGCTTCCATATACAGGAGGAGAGCCAAGAAGCAGACACGCCGTATTGGCGCTTAACCTTCAAAGTGGCGGGGGATTCGAAATATGGCAGTATAAAGGAAGAGAGCCCGTAAAAATTAAAGAGGAGATCAGGATCGGTGATCTTGGTATCATTGCCTGTAAAATGAAAGCAAAGAACATCTGCAGTACTCTGGCACTATTTCAAAAGAACGGGATTCCGGCACCTGTAGAGGCAACGAAAGATCCATCGGGTAAAAGGACTTTTTTCATGAAAGATCCTTACGGGAATATCTTCCAGCTCGTNGAAGCAANCGACTGGTTCCGTGATGAGAAAAAATGTACGGGTGGTTCCTATGGCGCAATTATAGGAGTATCAGATATTGATAAGGCAAAAATTGTCTATTGCGATATCCTTGGCTACGATGAGGTTATTTATGATAGAACAGGTATATTCACCGACCTTGCAGACCTCCCGGGTGGAAATATAGAATGCCGCAGGATGCTTCTCAGGAGATCAACATCGTTTACTGGCGCCTTCAGTAAAGTATTGGGAAACAGCGAAATAGAACTCATCTGCACTCCCGGAATTCCTGGTAAAAAGACATATGAGGGCCGGTTCTGGGGCGACCCGGGTTTTATTCACCTGTGCTATGATATGCATGGGATGGACGAATTGAAAAACTATTGTGAAAGTAAAGGATTTCCCTTTACCGTNGACAGTAAAAAGAGCAATGAGGGAAACAGTTTCGATATGGGTGAAGCAGCCGGTCACTTCTCTTATATACAGGATCCTGACGGAACACTTATCGAATTTGTTGAAACACATAAAGTGCCAATACTCAAGAAACTTGGATGGTACCTTGATCTGCGAAAAAGAGACCCTGATAAATNTCTTCCCGACTGGATATTGAATACGCTCCGGTTTTCAAGAGTAAAGCATTGAATTATTGAATTNTGCCTCGTACTTAACTAGGTGTGGGTACCGGATTTTGAGCCATTCCTTCCACTTTCCTTAATACTCTCATTACATTGCCACCCCAGATTTTTGTAATATCTGACTTTGAATATCCGCGACGAAGCAGTTCAATTGTTATATTTTTCATCTCTGAGGCAGTTCTGCAACCCTCCACTCCTCCTCCTCCGTCAAAGTCAGTTCCGATGCCGACATAGTCACTTCCGATTACCTGAACTACGTGGTCGATATGATCCACGACATCTTTGACAGTAGCAGGCTTTTCATATGATTTCTGAATATCCCTGTATTCTTTGCGAACCACTTTTTTCATGGAATCAGAAAGGGCATTATAATCTCCATACCTGTCATGAAGTTCTTTTAGNTTTGAATCCAATTCCGGATTGGGCTCCGGAGTTTTAAGATAATTTCCTAAAATACAGATCTGAATTACACCCCCGTTTTCCTTTAGTGCTACCAGCATATCATCAGTAAGATTTCTGGGGCTCCCACACAATGCCCTGCATGAGGAATGAGAAGCTAAAACAGGTGCTTTTGTGACTTTAATAACATCGTAAAAAGATTTGTCAGAAATATGAGAAATATCTATCATCATTCCGAGCCGGTTCATCTCCTGAACTACTTCTTTTCCAAAAGGAGAAAGACCACCGTTTTCCGGACCAGCGGGATCAGTTGATGAATCACAAATGTCATTATTCTTCGTATGAGCCAGGGTTATATATCTGGCACCCAGATCATAATATTGTTTTATTCTTGTCAGATCTTTGCCGATAGGATAACCATTTTCAACACCGATGAACGCAGCGATTTTTCCCTCTTTCATCAATCTGTATGCATCATCCGGAGTGGTTGCAATTTCAGCAGTTTTAGAATTTTTCTCAACATTTTTAAGTAATGCATCGAAAATATCAAGTGCTTTTTGGTGAACCTTGTTGTAGGTTGAGTCGTTTCTTNGGCCCTGCCCGGTAAATACGGCAAAGAATTCAGCATGAAGTCCGCCTTCAATCATTTTGGGGAAGTCAACACATCCATCATCATTCTTTACTCCCAGATCAAATCCCGGATCTGAAAATTCCATCGGAGTATCACAATGAGTATCCACTGTCAGAATTGAGGTCTGAATTTTATCTGCCCTTTTAATCAGTTGTTCTTCTTTATTACTACATCCTGTCAAAAAGAAAGCGACGAATAAAATGTTTATGAATATTCTCATCTTTTTTAATGTTGATTTCAATCGCAAGATAATTAAAATGAGACCCGCGTTAATAATTTACTGTCTGTTTAACCTATTTTAACAATGCAAAAAANTGCAATTGGAAAATACCCATTTTCATAAGATCAGCCAATCATTGGACAAACTACAGTTTCAGAGTGGTAAAGACNCTTAACATGACAATTACTCCGATAACAATTATTAGAATTCCTGCAATCTTATTTGCTCTTACAATCACCCGGAGNCTTATATTTTTTTTAAACCGGCTTACAAAATAGCTCAGAAAAAACCACCAGGNAATAGTTCCGATCAACACACCGGGCATAAGAAGAAATGGTACCTGTTCCGGTTTTACGTTTCCATTGAAATGTACACCGGAAAAGAATGCAACGAAGATAAAAATACCTTCAGCCCTACTCCTATAATAACTAATCCCGCAATTATAGAGATAATGAATCTCTGCGAATTTATAAAGCTGATAATAACAGTAAATCCTAATGCTGATAAAACTGCGAGCAATGTATCCGCAGTAGCGAGTCCAAGTCCGGAGAAGAATCCGGAGAGCATACCTCTTTTAATTGTTCTGTTAATCAATATAATACCGATGGGGCCTAATGGCATTGAAACTGTTAACCCAAGAATTATTCCTTTCAGAAGTATTTCTATAGCCGGAATCATCTTTCCTGAATATGAGAAACAAATATAATAAGTTTATTTACCACGGAAATGCATTAATATTATAGTTAATCCGGTAAAGACTATGATTCTTCTGCTATTTTTGGAAATTATTTTAGTATGGCTGAAAAAAGAAAAATCTGGCACTGGCTTGTCATTGGAATTTTATCTCTGATATGGGGAACAAGTTACATCCTGATGAAAAAAGGGCTTGAATCCTTCTCATCTATGCAGGTAGGCTCCCTGAGAATAACGATAACTTTTTTATGCCTGCTGCCAATTGCCTTAAGAAATTTAAAATATCTGACCAGGACTAATATTCTCTCATTATTATTAATCGGATTATTCGGCAGTGTAATCCCTGCCTTTCTTTTTCCGCTAGCAGAAACCAGGATCAGCAGTTCCCTTGCCGGAATGCTGAATTCCCTGAGTCCGGTTTTTACACTGGTACTTGGAGTAGCTTTTTATGAAAGGAAGGCAATAAAGACCCAGATTGGTGGAATAGTACTTGGCCTGATTGGAGCGGCAGGATTACTCTATTCCGGATCACTCACTTTCAATTTATACGGACTGCTGGTAGTACTTGCCACAATTATGTATGGACTCAGTTCAAATGAAGTAAGTAAAGTAAAAGGGATAAACGGATTCAAAATAACCGCACTCTCTTTCTTTGTATCAAGCCCTCCGGCAATCATTTACCTCTTCTTCTCAGATTTTTCAACACCTCTGCAGACAGAAAACTGGATCAGGAATCTTTGTTTTATAGGGATACTTGCGATACTGGGAACTGCAACGGCTCTTGCAATCTTTTATGTACTGATACGAGACACTTCACCGGTTTTTGGGTCCATGGTTACATATCTTATTCCTATAGTAGCTACACTCTGGGGATTTGCAGATAATGAACATTTTTCCTCNTCAATGATTATCTCAGTTGTTTTTATTTTTGCCGGAGTATTTATTATTAACAGACCTGACTTTTTTAAAAAAAAGGAAGTGATTTCAGATGAGTAAATATAGCCTTGCAGGATTGTCGGTTATAGGAGGTATTCTCTCAGGATTAGCATGGACGGGTTGGTGTTCCGGGCTGATACTGCTTGTTGCTTTTGTTCCATTTTTCATAATTGAAAATCATTTATTTGAGAATCCCAAAAGGTTTAGTCCAAACACATTTTTCATTCTCATCCTTCCGGGTTTTGTGATCTTCAGCATTTTAGCTCTTGGCTGGATGAGAGTTGCCAGTATTATCGGAGCAATTTGTGTAATTATGGGATTGGCATTTCTAATGGCATTTGCATTATGGCTTGCTCACATTGTACGCCTGAGGGCAGGGAATCTTCCCGGTTTTATATCTTTGATCACATTTTGGCTGAGTTATGAATACATCAGCCTGAATATAAATATTATATCACCCTGGATAAATCTGGGTAACGGGCTTTCAAAAGATATCTTATTTATTCAATGGTATGAGGTAACCGGGACTGCGGGGGGTTCTCTCTGGATTCTATGTTCCAATCTTTTCCTTACAATAATTCTGGTAAATTCGCTTACAAAAAAAAGCAGAAACGGATATTTTTTAATCATCTGGCTCGCAATAATTATTATTCCGACAGCAATTTCCGTGACCAGATATTTTACAATAAAACAAAATACGGGTAAAGGGTCAGAAATAATAATCATCCAGCCAAATACAGATCCATATACCGAAAAGTTCACTGTACCTTTCGAAGATCAGCTGAAAAAAGTAACAGCACTTGCAAGTGCTGAGATTACAAACACAACTGACTGGATAATTACTCCGGAAACAACTGTTGATGATCCCGTTAACCTTGATGATATGACAAATAACAAATATGTCAGGATGATTAAAGATATAATAGAACATTACCCTCGCATTAATGTAGTTACCGGATTTGTAACGTANAGGCTCTATCCTCCAATGAAAGATGCCCCGACTATTAGTGCAAGGAGAATTGATGCATCAGGTCTCTATTATGACCATTTCAATTCTGCAGTTCAGATTGATAGTGGAAATACTATCAGTATATATCATAAATCGAAACTTGTTCCGGGTATCGAAATGCAGTTTTCAAACGGTCCCGGCAGATTCATTACCAGAATATTGCCTTATCTTGGAGGTACAAAATGGGGTTATGGTATTCAACAGGATCGGGTTTGCTTTGAACATCATAGCATTTCGATGAAAATAGCACCAATAATATGCTATGAATCTGTTTTTGGAAAATTTGTGACAGGTTATGTTAAAAATGGCGCTGAAGCCTTATTTATAATTACAAATGATGGCTGGTGGAAAAACACCAATGGCTACAAACAACATCTTTACTATGCGTCCCTGAGAGCAATTGAAACCCGGCGACAAGTCGTTAGGGCTGCAAATACGGGAGTGTCATGCATAATTGATATCAGAGGTAAGAGAATAGAGGAGACAAACTGGTGGACCCGTACTGTGATGAAAGGAGAAATACATCCCGAAACCAGAATAACTACATATGTTAAGTATGGGGACTATCTGCTATGGACTTCTGCATTCATAAGTCTTTTCATTCTTATTATTGTCTTCATTGCAATACCTGTCAGAAAAAAAATTAAAGCGATTTGACAAACCAGTGCAACTCTTATTATAACATCTTGTCTTTATTCCAGGTAAGCTTATCAGGTGGATAATTTGAATATCTATATAAATGCTCCCTTAATCGAGGAGTGCAGAAAGGGCAATAACAAGGCTCAGTACAGGCTTTATAACCAATATTCAAAAGCCATGTTTAACCTGGCATACAGGATATTGAATAACAGGGAAGATGCTGAGGATATTCTCCAGGAGACATTTGTTGATTGCTTCAGGTATATTGATTCATTCAGATTTGAATCAACATTCGGTGCCTGGCTTAAAAAAATACTGGTTAATAAATGTATAAACCACCTGAAGAAGAAGAAGATTGATCTGANTCTGTNTGACAACCTGCCAACGGAAGTTTATGAAGAAGAAGCAGATATTACATACGACACAGGAAAAATATTCAAAGGCATTGAAATGCTTCCGGATGGCTACAGGATTATTCTGACTCTTTATCTTCTGGAAGGTTATGATCATNCTGAAATTTCACAAATACTNGGTATTTCAGAATCGACTTCAAAATCGCAGTATTCCAGAGCTAAAGAAAAGTTAAGAAATATACTTTNAAAAAATTAACTATATGGANAAACTTGAGGAACATATCAGGAAGAACAGGNAGGATCTGGACAGGTACAGTCCATCTTCAGATATATGGAAAAGGATCAGGAAGTCATTAAAAAAGGAAAAATCGTATATGAAACGATGGCTATCCATTGCTGCGATGATTGTTGTTATTCTTGGAACCGCAATAATTTTTTTCAAACCGGAGCACAGATGGTCAGATTCGAACAGGGGAAAAAACAACAATGAGGTGTTTTCACAGGTCAATCCTCAATTGAAAGAAACAGAAATTTACTATAGCACTCTTGTAAACTCACTTTACAGGGAAGCAGCACCATTGCTGACAAAAAACCCTGAAATAAAAAAAGAGCTCAATACTGACCTGTCCCAATTAGATAGTATCTGTTCAGATCTTAAAAAAGATCTGAAAGATAATGTTTCAAACCAGGAGGTAGTGGAAGCATTGATTCAGAACTACAGAATAAAAATCCGCCTTCTTGAGGATATGCTTACAATTCTNAAGGAAAATGAAAACAATCCTGAAAAAAAGAAAAGCCATGAACTATAAAATCATCATAACCACAAGCCTGATATTACTCATATTCAGNTCATTATCGGCACAAAACGATTCTGAAACAAGAAGTTTTATCAAAACTTTGCCGGTAAGCAATGAAACTACACTTGAAGTATCCAATAAGTATGGGACTATTCAGATTACCCCATGGAATAAGGATTCAGCCTATATAAGAGCAGAAGTTAAGGCATATGCGAAGGACAGGTCAAAACTCAGTAAGATGTTTGAAGGAATTGATGTTATAATTACCGGTTCAAAGTATATAGTAAGAGCCCAGACAGAATTTACATCGAACATAAATATATTATTCGAAAGTTTTAAAGGAATGACAAATAAAATAATCTCCTACGATTCCCACATTGAGATCAATTACTACATTAACATACCTGAATATCTGAATCTTAAAATTGAGAATAAATACGGTGATGTTTATATGGAAAATAATACCGGTGATTTTAAAATTTCTATTTCCAACGGGTCGTTCAAGGCTAATTCTCTCGGGAAAAAATCTTCAATAACCNTGTCCTTTTGCGATGCCACGATCAATTCGATTACATCAGGTATTGTTGATGCATCATTTTCTGAGATTTCGATAGGTGAAACTGAAGATTTATCAATAAACTCCATCTCTTCAAAATATAATATTAAAAAAGCCGGATCGATCAGGAGTGAATCAAAAAGAGACAAATTTTTTATTGAGAATATTGAATCGTTACAGGGTAATGCTTACTTCACAGATTACAGGTTGAATACAATCCGNAAAGAGTTAAACCTTTCAACAAAGTACGGAAGTATTAATGCCGACTTTGTTGAGAAGGGGTTTGAAGCTATAAATATCAATTCAGGCTATTCAGATATTTCTCTGAGATTTGATTCCGGCTCATCTTATAACTTTGACATCAGACACATAAACGCTTTTCTTGTTTTACCCGATAAGAATATTAAAACTGAGGAAAAAGCACTGAATGAGGATAAAAAAGAGTACATGACGTACGGTACTGTTGGCAAAAATCCAGGTACTACAAAAGTTAAAATTGATGCCACACGAGGAAATATTTATCTTAAATAATTCTGATATGATGTCAAGAGTGATGAAATCCATTAACCACAAAGGTCACAAAGGTTTTACACAAAGGTCACAAAGAATTTCAATGAATGGTTTTAACTTTGCGCCCTTTGTGCCTTCTTGGTGTTCTTTGNGGTTAAAATAAGGACTTCTTAAACAATCCAAGTTCTATAATTATTTAGCATTCTTAGCCTTAAATATCGCCACACCTTCATCGAGCCATTTTGTATACTCCTCAATATTCAGATTNGTCGGCATTGGCTTATTCAGGGGATTGCCCTCATGATCAGCTATAACATAGAGAGGTAAAGCATTCGTCTTAAACTTCGATATTTCAAGATCTTCACATATTTTACCAATTGTCTTTTTCTGTTTACCGTCAATTGCAGAAACTATCCATTCATTTTCAGGCAATTGAGTTCTATCATCAACATAGAGAGCAATTATCACAAAGTTGTCCCTTAATCTTCTGAGCACCTCCGGATCGGACCATACTCTGGCCTCCATAATTTTGCAGTTGGCACAGGCATGTCCCTTAAAGTCTAATAAAACAGGTTTGTTTTGTTCTTTTGCGCATGCAAGACCTTGTTTATNGTCAAAATATCCTGTAAGACCAAGGGGCATATTAAAAATATCATCATGTTTTGGCTTAGAACAAAGAATGGTAGTTGCTGCTGATTGAACAGACAGACCGGAATAAGTTCTGTTCTCCATTATCATTTTAGGAAGATTGAACTCAGAAGTTTCCGGAGAAGGTAAAAATGATGATATTCCTTTCAAAGGTGCCCCGAATAGTCCCGGAATCAGATAAACTACAAATGTAAATACAGCGATTATCAGGAATAATCTGAAAGTGCCAATGAAAGAAAGATCGTTGTCGTGTGAGAATTTGATCTTTCCCATGAGATAAAAACCAAGAAGGGAGAACAGAACGATCCAAATAGCAATGAATAAACTTCTTGACAATATCCCAAGGGAATAAACACTATCGATAGTCATCAGAAACTTCATACTGAAAGCCAGCATTATAAACCCAAGAACAACTTTTATCGAGTTTAACCATCCGCCTGATTTGGGTATCCGGTTCATTATTGATGGGAAGAGTGCAAAAATTGTAAATGGGAGCGCAAATGCAAAACCAAACCCTATCATCCCAATAGTTGGTCTTAAGACGTCACCACTCGCTGCTTCGACAAGAAGAGCACCAACAATAGGGCCGGTACATGAGAATGAGACAATAACTGTTGTTAATCCCATGAAAAATGTTGCCAGGATGCCACCTTTATCAACCTTTGAGTCAGCGCCCGTTACCCACCTGTTTGGCAACAGAATCTCAAATGCACCGAAAAATGAAGTTGCAAAGATTATGAATAATGCAAAGAATAATATATTGGGAATCCAGTGGGTGCTCAATGTATTAGCGAATCCTGCACCGGCACTTGTAAGAGAAACAATTAATCCAAGTGATGAATATATCAGAACTATTGAAATTCCAAAAACCAGTGCCTTAAAGACAGCTTTGCTCCTGTTCTCTGATCCTTGTGAAAAAAAGGCTACTGTCATCGGGATCATTGGAAATACACATGGAGTAAGAACACCGGCAAACCCTGCGAGAAGAGAAATAAGAAAAAACTTAAGCAAACCCCTGTTGGATTTTATTGGTTCAGAATCAACAGCTGTATTATTGCTGCTTTCAATAATCTGACTTTCAGTATTGTCTTTTATCTGAATAGAAAAATCAACATCTTTTGGAGGAGAACATGTGGCATTATTACAGGCCATAAAATTCACAACACCCTTAACGGTAAAAGAAGATTCTACAGCAGTAATTTTCTGACGGAATTCTGCAGTATTGCTGAAGGTTTTGATCTTAAATCCAAACGCTTCATCCAGAACTTCAACCGGTTTTGTAACTTCAAAAGTTTTCCCTAAAAGTCTATAACCCTGAAGAGTGTCGAAACTAAAAGATGTCGGGATAGGTCCCCCTGCTGGAATATCTATCGAATAAATATGAGAACCCTTATCGATAGTGGCATTAAAAATTAGGTCATATTGCTTATCGCCTTTCTTTTCATAGCTGAAATCCCATTTGACAGGGTCATAAATCTGAGCAGATGTAAATAAGGTAAAAAGTATGAAGGATATAAAAAGTGTAAATTTCCTCATTATAATACTGATTTAATGGTGTCAATTTTCCCTTTGTGTTACTTTGTATTCACTTTGTGATACTGTGTGCTTAAATGTTTTTTTACCACTAAGGAACACAAAGTCCCGATAGCTATCGGGATGCGCTAAGGTTCACAAAGATAAAAAAAGAACTTATACGGAGTTACACAGAGATACCACAGAGTTACACAGAGAATATAATTGATGAGTTTTTTGATTTTTGCCCTGNGCCCTGCGCCCTATGCCCTGCGCCATGATCAGGCCAGATCTATTTCATTATCATAATGATCGTAAAAATGATATTCGAGCATATGATATGAAGTAACTGCCTGTATCTTAAGGCTGACCTTATATTTAAAGTTCCATTTCCTGAAAACAGGCAACAGACCTTTCTTTAGGTATGATGCCACAAATGGATGAACATTTAGAATTAACTTTCTTGTTTTAATTTTATCCACAATAAAAGAGAGACCTCTTTCAAGTTCATCGGTAAAAAGGATTGTTGGTTTAGTTTCGCCNGTTCCCTGGCATGACGGGCATTTTTCATTTGTAACTATATTCATTTCAGGTCTGACTCTTTGCCTGGTAATCTGCATAAGACCAAATTTTGTAAGAGGAAGTATATTATGCTTGGTTCTGTCATTTGCCATTACTTCCTTCACTTTATCATAAAGTTGTTGTTTGTTTTCCTGCGATTGCATATCAATAAAATCGACAACAATAATTCCACCCATATCCCTGAGTCTCAATTGCCTGGCGATTTCAGTTGCGGCTTCCATATTAACCTCAAGGGCATTTGATTCCTGATCATTGCCCGACCTTGATCTGTTTCCACTGTTGACATCAATAACATGAAGTGCTTCAGTATGTTCAATAATGAGGTAAGCGCCATGTTTGAAAGATACCGTCTTGCCGAAGAGACCTTTTATCTGTTTATTAATGCCGAAATGGTCAAATATTGGCAGAGTGCTTTTATAAAATTTGACTATTTTTTCCTTCTCAGGGGCTATCCCTCTTATATAAGTCCGGATATCTTCGGCCAACGATGGTTCATTGATATGAATACTGTTGAATGTAACATTAAGAATATCCCTGAGGATTGTCGAAGTTCTGTTCATCTCCCCGATGAACAACTTTGGCGATTTTATATCCTTTCTTACAGTTGTGAAAGCCGATTCCCATTTTTGGACTAGTTCCCTTAGCTCTGCATCAAGAACTGCAACTTTTTTACCTTCTGCTACAGTTCTCACTATTACCCCATAGTTACGGGGCTTAATGCTCTGAACGAGAGTTTTAAGACGGTTTTTTTCCTCGAGACTCTCAATTTTTGAAGAGATGGATACTTTATCAGAGTAAGGCATCAGGACAAGGTTTCTTCCTGCAAGAGAGATTTCGGAGGCAAGACGTGGACCTTTTGTTGAGATTGGCTCTTTTGTGATCTGAACGATCACAGTCTGACCAGTGGTTAAAACATCTGTAATCTTACCATCTTTGTCAATATCAGGTTCAGGTTTGAACTTGTGAACGGGTGGTACTTTCCCCTGTTTTTGAAGAGCTGTCTGATAGTATTTATTATGTGTTCGGAACTGTGCACCAAGATCAAGATAATGCAGGAATGCATCACGTTCGTAGCCTACATTTATAAATGCAGCATTCAGCCCGGGCATGATCTTCTTTACCTTTCCAAGGTAAATATCCCCGACTGAAAATTTAACATTACGTTTTTCCTTGTTTAACTCAATTAACTGCTTGTCTTCCAACAACGCTAAAGAAACTTCGGAATCACTAACATTAATGATTAAATCCTTGTTTACCACTTCACTATATTAATCTGAGTTAATATATTTGCCGCCACATCCGACATCCAAATACAATAAACCTAAAGACCATCAGATCTTTAGGTTTAATATATACAACAACTGACCACTTGCTGATCTGCTACTTCTTTTTATGTCTGTTCTTCCGCAAACGCTTTTTACGTTTGTGAGTGGCCATCTTATGTCTTTTTCTTTTTTTACCGCTTGGCATAGAGGATTATTTCTTAACGTG
>JGI24137J36423_1000232_pt1 | contig 14184 bp, 19 predicted proteins | sample BarGraNGADG00311_FD_36423 | JGI IMG/M metagenome (IMG submission 36423) | reverse complement strand
CCTCGATCTCGAAGCCGGCCGCGCCCTGGTCGAGCCCTTCTCGGGCGACTACTACACCCAGGCCAAGCGCGAGACCGAGACCGAGATCAGGGAGGAGCTCAAGCGCGAGCTCAGGCTCGGAGTGGAGCTCTGCTTCGGCCGCGTCTCGGTGACCGAGCAGGTGGTCGGCTTCCAGCGAAGATCGATCCAGACCCAACGGGCGATGGACCTGACGCCGCTCGACCTCCCGGCCACGTCGTTCGAGACCGAGGCGATCTGGTTCTGCCCCACGCCCGAGCAGCTCGAGGAGCTGGCGGAGCTGCCGCTTCTGCTCGGCTCGCTGCACGCCGCCGAGCACACGCTGATCGCGCTGCTGCCGCTGCGCGCCATGTGCGACCGCTGGGACATCGGCGGCCTCTCGACCAACCTGCACGCCCAGACGCTTCAGCCGACGATCTTCGTCTACGACGGCCACGCCGGCGGCATCGGCATCAGCGAGCGCGGCTTCGACGTTTTCGGGGATTGGGTCGCCGACGCCGCGGCCCTGCTCGAGGGCTGCCTCTGCGAGCGCGGCTGCCCCTCCTGCGTTCAGTCGCCCAAGTGCGGGAATTTGAACGAGCCGCTGAACAAGGCCGGGGCGCTGAAGNTGCTCGGGCGGATGCTGGCTAGTTCTAGCGCCTGAGCCAGCGCCGCAACCGCCCGAGCAAAGAAGGGCCCCGCGTCGCCGCCAGCGCCCGCTCACGCTCCAGCGACTTCTTTGCCCAGGCGCGCTCGCGCATCGCCCGCGTCGAGATGCTCGGCTTCCAGATCAGCGGCTTCATTTGGTNTCCAGCGCCGACAGCGCCAGCTCGACCGCCTCTTCCGGNGTAGTCGCGCGGAGGAATCCCTCGCCCTCCACCCCCACGCCGCCCTCGAGCAGCACCGTCGGTCGCCCCAGCCGGCGCGCAAAGGCGATCTCGCTCAGCGTGCCCCAGCTTCCGCCGACGGCGATTACCGCGTCGCCCGAGGCGGCGACGGCCAGGTTGCGGGCGTGCCCGATGCCGGTCGCCACACTGATGTCGATCCATTCGCCTGCCTCGTTTGGCGACTCGCCGGGCAGGATTCCGATCGTGTGGCCGCCGGCCTTTTTCGCTCCCCGCGCGGCGGCCGCCATCACCTCACCGCCGCCGCCGGTGACGACCGTGCAGCCGCGCTCGGCAAGCANGCGCCCGACCTCCTCGGCCTGCGTTTCCCATTCGCTACCGCTTCCGATCACAGAGACTTGTATCGCGCGCACTCTCGCTGATGGTAGAAGAGGTGCATGCCGGAACGCGAGAACAAGCGATGACGANGCCTTCCGACGAGCTCGAGCGCATCGTCGCCTTCTGCCGCAACCTCGACGAGCGCTGCTCCGAGCGAATCTTCTCCTCGTTTCTCGCGACCGCGCTTCTGTGCGAGTCGCTGCCGCTCGTCTACGACCGCAACTTCCTGCGCGTCGAGGACGCCGGCGCGAACGCGAACGAGCTTTCGACGCTCGCCGACCGCATTTTCGGGGCGGCCGGAATGGCACACCGCAAGGTCATCAGCGACTCGGCCGAGATCGGTGAGCGACTGCGCCACAGTTCGAGAGCATGGGCTGGAAGGTCGACCGGGCGATCGCGATGATTCACTCGGGCTCGGTCGAGCAGGAGCCTCTTCCGCTCGTGGCCGAAGTCGACAGCGAGGAGATGGTCCCCTTCTGGGAGGAGGAGAACCGGGGTAGCCATCCCGATGACGAAGCGCTCGTCAGTCAGCTCACGCGGCAGAACTTGCTGGTTAAGGAGAAGATCGACTGCCAGTACTTCGCGCGCCGGCTCGAGGGCCGGGTCGTGAGCGGTTGCCAGCTCTACTCTCGCGGCGGTACCGCGCAGATCGAGGCGGTCGGCACTCTGAGCGAGTACCGAAACCAGGGCCTCGCCAGCTCGGTCGTCCGGCGCGCGGCCTGGGAGGCCTTCGCTTCGGGCCACGATCTGGTCTGGATAATGGCCAACGAAGACGACTGGCCGAAGGCGCTTTACGCGAAGCTCGGCTTCAGCCCGGTCGGGCGCTTCTTCGGCTTCATGCGCAAGCCGAGGCAAGAACTCGCAGCAAAATGAACACCAGTCGACTGGTCACGCGACGGAATGCTTCTTTTCGATTCGAGTTCTAGCCTGAATGGCTCAGCCCGCGGACAGGCGCGCCAACGCCTCTTCGCGGCTCGGCGCAATCGAGAAGACCTGATTCAGCCCCGTGATCTCGAAGATCTTGGTGATGTTGCGATCGCTGCAGACGAGTGAAAGGTCGCCGTCCTTCTCGCGCAGGCGCCTCACGCCTCCGACGAGTACCCCGAGGGTGGTGGAGTCGATGAAAGTCGTCTTGCTGAGATCGACCACGACATGCTTGGCGCCCTCGGCGACGGCATCGATCAGCTGCTGCTTGAACTCCGGTGCGGTGTAGAGATCGACCTCACCGCTGAGCGTGATGACGAAGACCCCTTCGCTCGGCCTTTCACTCGCTATGTCGAAGTCCATCTCGTCACCCTCCTTTCGCGCCCGTAACTCTCAACTCAACTCTATCCGCTCGTGAGCTTTCGCAGCTCGACCAGCACTTTCTTGATCTGTGGAGTCAGAGAGCTCTTCGGGTTCAGCTGTAAGTAGGTCTCGTAGGACTTGATCGCGGTCGCGTAATCGGTCGCACTGGACGCCGCCCGCGCCAACTCGAGCTCGACGTTCGCCCGCTGGAAAGTGTTCTTCATCGGAACGGCCTTGGCGTATTGCTTGTAGGTGTTCTCCCAGGCCGTCGCCGACGTCACGTACGAGCCGTAGGCGCTGCTCACCTTCGCGGTCTGCAGGTTCGTGTAGGCACCGAGCAGCAAATCGGTGCCGGCCAGAGTCTGGAGCGGATCGGAGCTCAGCGGACCGGTAGCGATCAACAGCTCGGATTGCCGCGCCGCGTAACGATTAAAGCGCAGGTTCGTTACCTCCTCCTGCAGGCGACCGAGCTGCACGAGCGCGCCCGTATCCTTCGGCTTCATCTTCAAATACTTCGTGTAGGCGTTCATCGCCTCGCCTCGCCTTTGTTTTGCGTCGTAGGCCTGAGCGAGCTGTACCAGAGCGCTTGCGTTGTGCGGATGCTGGGCTACGTTTTTCTCCGCCACCTTGACCGGATCGCTACCGCCGCGCATGCCNAGAAGCTCTTGNATGATGTCGCCGCTGCCGCTACCGCTGCCGACGCCGGCGAACAGGAAGGTGAAGGCAAAGGCGAAGATGACGGCGATGAAGACCCACTTCGAGCCCTTGCGCAGGCGCACGAAGAACATCGTGTTCTCGATCGCCGGGGAGTAACCGCTCGTGCTGGCGGAAGCCGGGGGCTTCGCTACCGCTCGGCTGCGCGCGCTTGACTGCTGCCGCCGGCGAGCATTCGACTTCTGGCGGCCGCGCTTGCGCTGCGAAGAACGTCCCACTCGAACTCTCCCTTCTCGTACTTCGTCTCGCCGTCTACGACGGTCAGCACCACTCGTTCAGGACTGCCGCCGAGGACTACGGCAGCCTGCGCATCTTCCCATGGTAGAAGCGACGTTTCGTCCANNGCCACGATAGCGATATCTGCGCGCTTGCCGACGAGAAGCGAGCCGACCTCATCGGCGATACCGAGTGCCCTGGCCGATCCGAGGGTCGCCAGTTCGAGCGCCTGCGCCGCCGTGAGAACCTGCGGGTTGCGCTCGCGCGCGCGAGCAAAAATAACGGCGGATCGAAGCTCCTCGAACATGTCGAAGGAGGGCGTCGAGGCGGGACTGTCGGTTCCGATTCCCACACGAACCCCGGCCGCGAGGAGACTCGTCAGCGGAGCTATTCCGCAGCCCAGATAGCCGTTCGAGCGCGGGCAGTGCGCAACCGCAACGTCGAGCGAGGCCAGCAGATCGATCTCCTCGGGCTCGAGATCGACGCAATGCGCGGCGACCGTCTCTGTGCCGATAGCCCGCGCCCGGGCGAGCGCTCTGATTCCCGTCTCGCCGGTCGGGGGAAGAAGCTCGTCGCCCAGGGCGGTGAGCGGTCCCTCGCCGCGCGTGAGCCAGGCTCGCTCGTCGGCGCTCTCTGCNAGGTGCGTCACCACCGGCAAGCCCAGCTTCCTCACAGCCGCATAGACCTCGGGCGAGACCGTGTAGGGCGCGTGCGGCGATACGCCGAGCCTGACCTTGCCGGAGAGCGCCGGCTGGGCGATTGCCCGCAGCTGCTCGAAGTGTTGGAGCGCCCGCTCGGGATCGGCTCCGAACACCTCCAGCCCGACGATCGCTTTCAGGCCGAGATCGGCGCAGGCCTGCGGTGAGGCGGCGCTCCAGCTGGCGTCCAGCACGGTCGTGATCCCCGACGCCAGGCACTCGGCGGCGCCGAGCCTCGCCAGCGAGACGATCTCCTCGAAGGAGAGGGCCAGCTTGCGCTGCAGGTGAAGCGCGATCCAGTCGCCGAAGTCGAGCCCGTCGCCGAAGCCCGTGTAAGACGCGTATTCGAGGTGAGCGTGAGCGTTGACGAAGCCCGGTAGGATCGCGGCGCCCGGGAAACGGCGACCGGCGCCCAGCTCGGCGCTCGTGCCCAGCCTCGTTATNNGGCCGTTCTCGAACGCNACGGCGCCGTTTGCTATCGGCTCCCCTTCAATCGGGAGCAACCAATCGGCAGAGTAGATCGTCTCCACGGCGAGGGCGATGCTAACAGGGAACTCTTCTCGGAANGTAGACCCGAGTGCTTCGTTTCGAGGCGAGATCCAGAACGGCTTGACTAGACTGCGTGCCCTCGTTCTGGTAAGTGGACGACGGAGGAGAGATGGCGATCGCCAGGGATANCGAGTCGNTTAGCTCGTCGCTCGACGCCGAACAGCTCGGGCTGGATCGGGCAGATCTCCTCGGCATGTATCGCGACATGCTCATCACGCGGGGGATCGAGGAGCGCGGCCACATCCTCTACAAGCAGGGCAAGATTCCCGGTTCCTTTTACACCGGGCGGGGCAACGAGGCGGCTTCGGTCGGGGTGGCGAGCGCGATGCACCCCGAGGATGCCGGCACTCCTCTGCACCGCGACATGGGCGTGCACGTCACGCGCGGCGTCGAGCCCTGGCGCATCCTGGCGCAGTACATGGGCCGAGAAGACGGGCCCGCGCGCGGGCGCGACGGAAACGTCCACCTGGCTCTGATCGAGCAGAATCTGGTCGCAATGGTCAGCCATCTGCCGGCGATGATGCCGGTAGCGGTGGGGCTGGCTCTCGCCTTCCGCATCCGCGACGAGCGCCGCGTCTCGGTTTGCTGGTACGGCGACGGCGCCGCGGCCCGGGGCGACGCGCACGAGGCGATGAACTTCGCCGGGGTTCGGCGGCTGCCGGTCGTATTCGTCTGCGACAACAACCAGTACGCCTACTCGACCCCGCCGCAGTTCGAGTACGCCTGCGCCAACCTGGCCGATCGCGCCGCCGCCTACGGCTTCGAGGGCGTCCGAGTCGATGGAACAGACATACTCGCCGTCTACAACGAGGCGAAGCGAGCGATCGAAAAGGCGCGGGCCGGCGGCGGACCGACTCTGGTCGAGTGCGTGACGCTGCGCATGGAGGGTCACGCCGTTCACGACGACGCCTTCTACGTGCCGAAAGAGCTTCTCGAGGAGTGGGCAAAGCGCGACCCGATCGCGCGCTTCCGCCTCTGGCTGAGCGAGCAAGCGCAGGCCGACGAGGCCGAGCTGAGCGGGCTGGAAGAGGGAGTCAAGACGCTGCTCGCCGAGGCGCAGAAGCTGGCGGAAAGCTCCCCTCTACCCGACCCGAGCGAGCTCGAGCAGGGTGTCTATGCCGAGCCGGAGCCGCCGCGGGATGGTGCCGATGCCTGAGAAGACCTATCTGCAGGCGATCTCGGACGGGCTGCGGCAGGAGATGCACCGCGACGAGCGCGTCTTCGTGCTGGGGGAGGACGTGGGCGTCTACGGCGGCGCCTTCAAGGTGACCGCGGGCTTGCTCGAGGAGTTCGGTCCCTGGCGGGTGATCGACACGCCGCTCTCGGAGATCGCCATCGTCGGCGGCGCCACGGGATCGGCGCTGATGGGCCTCCGCCCGATCGCCGAGCTGCAGTTCTCCGATTTCGTCTCCTGCGCCTGGGACCAGCTGGTCACCGTCGCCGCCAAGCAGCACTACCGGGCCGGAACCTCGGTGCCGATGGTGGTNCGACTACCGTCCGGCGGCGGCTTCTCGGGCGGCCCCTTCCACTCGCAGAGCCCGGAGAGCGCCTTCACGCACGTGCCCGGCCTGAAGGTCGTCTGCCCGGCGACNCCGCACGACGCCAAGGGCCTTTTGGCGAGCGCGATCGAAGACCCGAATCCCGTCCTCTACTTCGAGCACAAGCACCTCTATCGCCGCATCAAGGGCGAGGTGCCCGACGAGCGCTACACCATCCCCTTCGGCAAGGCGCGCATCGAGCGGGCGGGCGATGACATCACGCTTGTGACCTGGGGAGCGATGGTCTACACCGCCGCCGNGGCCGCGGACGAGCTCCAGAGCGAAGGCGTCTCCGTCGAGATCATCGACCTGCGCACGCTGCAGCCCTGGGACAAGCAGGCGGTGCTGGAGAGCGTGGTCAAGACCTCGAAATTGTTGATTCTGCACGAGGACACGCGCACCTCGGGCTTCGGCGCCGAGATCGCGGCGCAGGTGGTCGAGGACGCCTTCGAGCAGCTCGATGCCCCGATCAGGCGCATCGCGGCGCCCGACACCCCGATTCCCTTCTCGCCGGTGCTCGAGAAGGCCTACATCCCGCAGGTCGAGGACGTGGCCGGCGCACTGCGGGAGCTGGCCGGGTACTGATGGCGACCCAGACCCAGATCGAGGTCGTGATGCCTCAGATGGGCGTCTCCGTCTCGGAGGGGACGATCGTCAAGTGGCTGAAGAGCGAAGGCCAGCAGGTAGCGGCCGACGAGCCGCTGCTCGAGATCTCGACCGACAAGGTCGACACCGAGGTGCCGAGCCCGGCCGACGGAGTCCTAGGCAGCATCGTCACGCTGGAAGGCGAGACCGTCGCCGTTGGTACGACGATCGCGCTGATCACGACCGTAGGCGAGGCGCTCGCCGAGCCGGAGCCGGAGCCGGTGAGCACCGCAATCGGGTCCGGCGCGCCGGACCCGCCCGAGCCCGTCGCCGCGCAACTTGCCGAGCCGGCCGATCGCACCTTCGTCTCGCCGGTGGTGGCGCGGATCGCCGCCGAGCACTCGGTCGATCTCGAGCGGGTGAGCGGAAGCGGGCATGGCGGGCGGGTTACGAAAAAGGACGTACTCGCCCATATCGCCGCAGCGACGACTCCGGAACCGGAAACGGTTACGAGCAAACCCCTGCCCGCCCCCGTGACCTCTTCCGCGCCTTCAAACGGTGACCGGCTCGAGCCGATGTCGCAGATGCGCCGCTCGATCGCCGAGCACATGCGCCGCTCGCTCGACACCGCGGCGCACGCCACCACCGTCTTCGAGGTGGACATGTCCAACGTGGTTGCGATTCGCGGCCGGCTCAAGCCGGAGTTCCTCGAGCGCCACGGTGTGCGCCTCACCTACCTGGCCTTCGTTGCCCGGGCCACGGTCGAGGCGTTGCGCAACTGGCCCTGGCTGAACGCCGAGATCCGCGGCGACGAGATCGTCACTCACAGTTACATCAACCTCTGCATCGCGGTCGCCGTCGACGGCGGCAAGGGCCTGGTCGTGCCGGCCATTCGCAATGCCGAGGGGCTCAACCTGCTGGGGATGGCGCGGGCCATCCAGGACGTCGGCGACCGCGCCCGCTCCAAGCGCCTCAAGCCGGAAGACGTCGAGGGCGGCACCTTCACAATCACCAACCCCGGCGGTCACGGCTCGGTCGTCGGCACGCCGATCATCAACCAGCCCCAGGTGGCGATCCTCGACACCGAGGCGCTGGTCAAGCGCCCGGTGGTAATAAGCGACGACAAGGGCGTGGACGCCATCTCGGTGCGACCGATCATGAATCTCTGCCTCTCCTTCGACCACCGCCTGATCGACGGCGCCTACGCCGTCCAGTTCATGGCCGAGGTTCGCCGCAGCCTCGAGAGCTGGGGCGAAGAGCGCTATTAGTAGCGATCCGGTTCAGGCAATTCGAATCGAGCCGGCGGCGGCCGGTGATGCCGAGGCGCTGGCAGCAGTCTCTCGCCGCGCCTTCGAGCACGACGTCAACTACGGAGCGCCCGGTCGCGGCGGGCCGCCCGGCTACAACTCCCCCGACTGGCAGCGGCGATCGATGGCGCAAGGCCGCTTCTTCAAAGTGCTCGAGACAGATCGCGTCGTCGGCGGTTTCGTGCTCTTCCGCCTCGAGGAGGAGACGGTGGAGCTCGGCCGCGCTTTCATCGCGCCGGAGCTCCAGAACCGGGGAATCGGCAGCGAGCTGCTCGCTTTCGCCGAGGGTGTCTTCCCGGAGACGAAGCGCCTTGTTCTGGATACGCCCGACTGGAACCTGCGCACCCGGCACTTCTACGAGAAGGCCGGCTACGAGAAGATCGGGAAANCCGAGACGNACGANGGCTTCTCCCTCATCCAGTACGAGAAGAGGGNCGAGGAGTGAGCGCGAATCGGGAGCTGGTCTCGNCCATCCGCAGCGAGCTCGCCGAGCACGCCGACCCGGTTCGGGCGCCGCAGATGCAGGCGTACCTGAAGACGGACATGCCTTGCCGCGGCGTGACCGTCCCGCTCCAGCGCAAGATAGTCGCGCGGAGCGCAGGCGGCTTCCCGATCGAAAGTTTCGACGACTGGCGCGACACCGTGCTCGAGCTTCGGCGGNGTGCCGAGTATCGCGNGGAGCTCGGCTGCGCGGGCTTCCTCGCCGGGCAGNGCCGCTACCGGGCGTTCCAAACGCTCGCTGCTCTACCGCTCTACGAAGAGCTGATCGTGCGCGGCGCCTGGTGGGACCTGGTCGACGACATCGCCACACATCGGCTCGGCCCGCTTCTGCTCGCGTACCCCGAGCCGATGCGGAAAACAATGCTCGCCTGGAGCCGCGACCGGTCGCTCTGGAAACGGCGCAGCTCGATCATCTGCCAGATGACTCTGAAGAAGAAGACCGACCGCGAGCTGCTCTACGCCTGCATCGAGCCCAATTTCGGCGACGGCGACTTCTTCATCCGCAAGGCGATCGGCTGGGCGCTTCGGGGGCTCGCCCACACCGACCCGGACGAGGTCGTTCGCTACGTGCGGGAGAACGAGAGCCCGCTCAGCCGGCGTGAGGCGCTCAAGAATATTCCGGACAACTAGGCTGAANANAGTTNGGAGAGAGGAAAGACGGATGACCTATCGCTTCATCGACGTTGGCGAGCTGGAGCCGCGGTTCAACGGCCGTATCCGGCCGGTGCGAAAGGCGCTCGANATCGAGTCCTTCGGCGTCAACGAGTTCGAGCTGGCGGCGGGCTCGACCACCTATCCCGAGCATGACGAGCTCAAGACCGGACAGGACGAGCTNTTCGTCGTTCTCGAGGGAGGCGGAACGATGACGATCGACGGCGAGAGCTTCGAGCTGGTGCCCGGCCGCTACGTCTACGTCACGCCCGAGTCCAAGCGCCATATCGACCCCGGCCCGAACGGACTGCGCTACATCGCCTTCGGCGCGCCGGCCGGCGGGNAGCACGGCGGCAGGATCTGAGCGTGACGCGCGCCTACCTGATGCAGCTCGGCGTCGTGCCCTACCGGGAAGCCTGGGAGCTGCAGCGCTCTCTCGCCGCCGCTGTATCGCAGGGCGCGATCCCCGACAGCGTGATCTTCTGCGAGCACCCGCCGGTGGTCACCACGGGACGCCGCACCGAGAAGAGCGAACTGCACATCCCCGCGGACGCGGCGGTGGACGTCGTCGAGACCGACCGCGGCGGCAAGTCCACCTATCACGGCCCCGGGCAGCTCGTCTGCTACCCGATACTCGACCTCCGTCGCCACGGCAAGGACGTCAAGCTCTACGTGCGCCGGCTCGAGCAGGCGATCATCCAGACGCTGGCGCCGCTCGACATCGAGGCGAAGCGGATCGAAGGGCTGACCGGCGTCTGGCTCCAGAGCCCTTCCGCCGGTGGCGGCGGACCGAGAAAGATCGCTTCGATCGGCGTGCGAGTCGCCCGCTGGGTGACGACGCACGGCTACGCGCTCAACGTCGATCTCGATCCGGCTCCCTTCAGCGACTGGATCACCGCCTGCGGGCTGGAGAGCGCGGCCTTCACNACCGTCGCCCGCGAGCTGGGCCGCCCGGTGACGGTCGAAGAGGTGCGCCCGCTCGCNACCGNAGCGCTCGCGGAAGTNTTCGCGCTCGAGCTGGAGGCGCTGCCCGCCGAAGAGAACGGCGGCAGCGGACTCTGGCCGCAGCCCGTCCACACCAGGCTAGGCGCGAAAGAGACGAGCTAGTTCGGCCGGACGCTACTTTTTGGGCTTCTCGACCTTGAGCTTGCAGGCTTTGATCATCGCGTCGCGGTCCTTTTTCATCTCTTTTNCCGTCGCCCATTCCGAGCCACCGCTCAAGAACTCCGCATTGCCCCGGATGTCGTAGGCCACCCTGCGTAGGGCCTTCTGACACGCGCCGGGCGCACTCGCGGCGACCTGGTCGTACACGGATGCGGCGGCCCGCTGATCGGACACGTACCTCTTCAAGAGCGCGGCCTCGCACTTCTTGTTCCTGCTGGGCGAATCGAGCGAGGACGGACACTGAGCCGACTCCCAGTCGAGTTCCTCAAATGGCGTTCTGACGTTCGTGTTGGCGGCGTTCAGCTTGTCGATGTCGGCCTTGCTGATCTTGCTCGCGCTGGTGCTGACCGAGCAGGCAACACCGCCGAAGACGACGCCGAGAGCCAGCAGGAGCACGACTAGACCCCTGATGATGGTTTTCATGCGCCGCAGGCTAATACACGCGCCGGTCGAACGCGGGTTAAGCGGAAAGCTTGGCTTTCCTACGGTGTAGATTCGCGATCCGGAATTCGAGTGACGATGCCGAGCGACCCTCTCAGCCAGAGCACCCCCCCGCTAGGGCGATGGCGCGTCTCGGCCCCTCGCGCGCCACGGTCGAACTCGATGACGACGAGCTGGCGACTGCCTGGATACTCCACGCGCTGCCCGACTCGAAGGCTCTGCGCAAGCGGCGCGCCCGCGAGGCCATCGCCCGGCTCGAGTTCGTCGCTCCGCGCAACCTGAGCTGAGCCGGCTGCCACGGCGCGCTCGGCAATGGCAACCGAGCTCGCGCGGGCATACTGACAAGGCGATGGAGGGCTCGCTACCCGTTTCCGGCAGACCGCGCAGGCCCGAGTGGATGAAGGTGCGTGCGCCCAGCGCCGACTCGCTCTACGACGACGTGCGCAGGCTCCTGCACGGGCAGCACCTGCACACGGTTTGCGAGGAGGCCCACTGCCCGAACGTGGGCGAGTGCTGGGGAAGGGGAACGGCCGCCTTCCAGATCCTCGGCGATACCTGCACGCGCGCCTGCCGCTACTGCAACGTGCACTCGGGCAAGCCCGCGGGCCCGCCCGACCCGGACGAGCCGAGGCGCCTGGCCGAGACCGCCGCGCAGATGAAGCTTGGTCACGTCGTCGTCACCTCGGTTGACCGCGACGACCTGGCCGACAGGGGCGCAGGCCAGTTCGCCGCCACGATCAAGGCGCTCAAAGAGCTCGCCCCGGACGCCTCGGTCGAGGTGCTGACGCCCGATTTCGCCGGCTTCGAGGATGAGGCCCTGGCGCTCGTGCTGGCCGAGCAGCCCGAGGTCTTCAATCACAACATCGAGACTGTCCGCCGCCTGCACGCGAAGATGCGCGGCGGCAGGGCCAGCTACGCGGGCTCGCTCCAGTTACTCGCACGAGCGAAGGAGATCGCCGACTACCCCGTCGCCACGAAATCCGGCCTGATGGTCGGGCTGGGCGAGACGAACGAGGAGGTCGCGGAGACGCTCGCCGACCTGCGCCGTCACGGCGTCGAGATCGTCACCATCGGCCAGTACCTGCAGCCGACGCCCAGGCACACGCCGATCGAGCGCTGGGTGCATCCCGACGAGTTCGACTCCTTCCGCGAGCTCGGACGCGAGCTCGGCTTTCGCTCGGTCTTTTCGGCACCGCTGGTTCGCTCGAGCTACCGCGCGGAAGAACAACACTGAAACGCCGACGCCAACCGCTAGGGCGGAGCATCGCCGCCGGCGTTTCAGTTTCGAGCGGCAATGGTTACGTTCGACAACTGAACCAGAAATTCGAACTTTCCAAGCGTATTGCGACGCTTCGCATCGTCTTCGGCGTGATCTGGTTGATTGACGCCGGTTTGAAGATGAACAGCACGTTCATCCACGAGTTCCAGGGCGACTTCACCGAAGGCGCGGCGGGCCAGCCGAGTTGGCTCAAGTGGTGGTTCGACTTCTGGGCCGATGTCACCGGCTCGAACCCCCACGCCTTCGCCTACGGCACGATCGTGGTCGAGCTTCTGATCGGTTTCGGCCTCGTGTTCGGCCTCGCTCGTCGTGTCGGCTACATCGGAGGCTTCGTCTTCAGTATCGCGATCTGGACCATCCCCGAGGGGTTCGGCGGGCCCTACTCGATGAGCTCGACCGACATCAACCAGGGCATCATCTACGCGCTCGTCTTCGCCGCTCTATACGGGCTCGACTCCTCGCTGGGCTCCAGGCCCACCTGGACGCTCGACGAGAAGATCGAGCGTCGCTTCCCCCGGTGGCGCTCAATCGCCGAGCCGTAACACCGCAACCCCCGCAGCAGGTCTAGCCCACGCCGAGCGCGACCAGCACCTCGGCGTGGAGCAGGCCGTTCGTGGAGACGCCGCTGCCTCCGTCGATCACCGCTCGACCGCTCATGTCGGTGAACTTCCCGCCGGCCTCCTTGACGATGATCTTGAGCGGGGCGCAGTCCCAGATCTTCACAGCCGGGTCGATCGCTACCTCCACCGAGCCCTCGGCCACCAGCATGTGCTGCCAGAAATCGCCGAACGAGCGCGTGTGCCAGGCCCGCTCGGCGAGCGGCGCCAAGCGCTCGATTCCTTCGGATAGCTCGAAGGAGACAACGGCATTCTCGAGCCGCGCGACCTGCGAGACCTTCATCTTCTGTCCCCAACCGATCGAGACGGTCGCGTCCTCGAGCTTCTTGACCCCCGAAACGCGGATCGGGCCGCCGGTTCGATAGGCGCCCTTGCCGCGCTCGGCCCACCAGCGCCGCCCCAGCGCCGGCGCCGAGACCAATCCCAGCTCGACCTCGCCATCGACCTCGAGCGCGATCAGCGTGGCGAAGATGGGGATGCCGCGGCTGTAGTTGCGCGTGCCGTCGATCGGGTCGAGAATCCAGCGCCGTCCGCCCGTTCCGCTCGAGCCCTCCTCCTCGCCCAGCACCGAGTCGCCCGGTCGCTCGGCGGCGATGTGCTCGCGCAGCGCCTGCTCGATCGCGCGGTCGGCCTCGGTCACCGGCGACAGGTCGGGCTTGGTCTCGACGTGGAGGTCGGACGCGCCGAAGCGCGCCAGCGAGAGCTCGTCGGCGAGATCGGCGAGACCGGCGGCAAATTCGAGATCGGAGGACATTCCACGATCAGTCTGACGATTGGCGCGGATTGGCGCCTGACCGAGCCCCCGTCACCTCGTTCGGCACTACGCGGCGAGTGGCGCGAAGGCGTCACGCTTCGCTCCGGGGCACTTCACTTTTCGCCCTCCTCCGAGCCACCCGCCCGCGGGGTGGTTCGAAAGTACCGTCCTTTCGCGCTGAAGAACACACGCCGACGTGCCGATTCTGTGCCGAGTTATGGAGCGCGGTTATCCGCGGAATTAGTAAAACTCGACCCTGCGCCGGGTTTGCGAGCCTGTTAGGGTCCGGGCCGCATCGTCTCCGGCAGTCCAGTCTGAGGACGCGGGAAGTCGCGATGCAAGCTGCGGCGACGAGCCGCGAATGTCAAGGGAGACAGCCTTCGGGCTGTAGCGCGTCTTAGTTATCGCTCAAGTCGAAGACAGGAGGGCCACGGTGCCCCATACGTTCATGAAGCTGGTCGTCGAGAAGAATCCCGGCCAGCCCGAGTTCCACCAGGCGGTCGATGAGGTTGTCAACTCAATCATGCCCTTCTTGGACGCCAACCCCAGGTACAAAAAGGCAAAGATCCTGGAGCGGATGATCGAGCCCGAGCGCGTGATCATGTTCCGCGTCCCCTGGCTCGACGACAAGGGCGAGATCCAGGTGAACAGGGGCTACCGGAT